>OCZV010000133.1_pt1 | contig 27725 bp, 29 predicted proteins | sample 1539051 | NCBI WGS metagenome assembly OCZV01 (sample SAMEA3113581, study PRJEB22503) | soil metagenome
CTGTCAGCTTGCGACCGATGCTGCCTACAAGCTTAGGGAAATACAGATATCGTAGTGCTTCGCCTGAGGCTGGCATATCAAGCACCACTGCATCAAATGTTTTTGTGCGGTCGACTTCCTCTACCTTCAATAGCGAAAATAATTGGGTCATACCAGGTAGCATAGCAATCTCATATGCAAGCGTCTCATCTATTCCTTTGGAGGAAAATAAGGCTGCAGTATAGGAGAGTATAGTATTGTATTGTCGGCTCATTTCAGTGACAGGATCTATTTGCAATGCAGTCAAGTTCGGAAGCACTTGCTTTGGATCGTGACCGACATTGGGCATCATGAAAGCATCGCTCAGAGTATGCGCCGGATCTGCTGAAATTACAAGCGTCTTATAGTTACGCTCTGCAATCTTGATTGCAGTTGCGCAGGAAGTTACTGTCTTGCCAGTGCCACCCTTACCAGTATAGATTATTAGCCTCAACAAAATAAAAAGTGGATACAAGCCAATAAAAGACTTTAGAATACCTAACTCACAGATGCTCATGTTTAGGATGCCGTAAACAGTCAGGACATAACGTCTGATTACTTCCCATATACCTAGAATAGTTATACTACTAGTAGGTCTGCAATACCATTCCTAATTTAGAATCTGTTGACCGCGGAGATACAAGTTGCAGAGTCTTGTAAGTAATCGCTTTTGTAATTTCAATGGAACTTAGATTCTATTGTAAATTTATCCTATCTTATCCAAGTCAATTTATTGTTATTGTTGCACGCGGTACAGTGATAAGATATTTGAATATCATCTTCTCCGCCGTCCACATTAGCAACTGCGGTCGTATGAACATCATCAGGGGGATTTGCAGAGTAAGCTGTACCACAATGACGACATGAATATTGCCTCTCTTTTGGAGTAGGAGATGACGATAAGTTACCTTAACCTCCTTTTTCCCTTAAAGTCTATGTCTAGTTGCTTTTTTACTATATCTAGCCTTCTAGGCATATCCCAGTACGGACTCTTGCATTTGGGACATACTTTTGGTTTATCTTTTGTTTCTTCCTTTGGAAGCCACTTGTGACCGCATCTTCCACACGAATGTCCCCTTAACGTAATTTGTGGCATGTATCCTGAGTATAAAAGCCCTCTGTATTTATGGCCTACTATAATACTGCAGATAAAGCTAAAATTCCACCTTACAGTACATTACTATTAGGCATACACAATAAGCGTATAATGCATGCAATATATTCAGAGAATAGTAGCGATATCTGAATGCTTTTATATAGAACTTTAACAAGGAGCACAAATTAGATAAGAAAGGAAAAAGAAAAAAACATTAGCTGACATACGCTCGCTCTGCATGTTGCGTAATGTCAAGCCCGACGTCTTCTTCCTCTTCCCTTACCTTGAGCCCTATTGTGGCGTCTATTATCTTCATGATGATGATTGTGCCGCCAAAGCCTAAAGCGGCTGCTACTGCGACACCAAATGCCTGTGTTGCTAGCTGCATCGGGTTTCCGTATAGCAACCCATCAGGGCCGGCAGGGTTGATAAGAGTGCTTGCGATAAGGCCTATTGCTAGTGAGCCTACGATGCCAGTCACGCCGTGGACAGAGCTAACATCAAGTGCGTCATCGATCTTCAAGTGCTCTTTTAGCAATAGTATTGCATAGTATGAAGCAAACCCAATTACAATGCCAAGCAGAAATGAGTTCTGTGCACTAATGAAACCTGCAGCAGGTGTCACGCCTGCGAGACCAGAAATCGCGCCGTTGATTGCGGCTGTGCTCGATGGCTTGCCTGCCCGCTTCCACGAAAGCGCTATCCAGACTAGGGCTGATGTAGCTGAGGCAATATGCGTCACAAGCAAGGTGTTTGCAGCAAGCGATCCAGAAGCAAGTGCACTACCTGCGTTAAAGCCGTACCAGCCGAGCCAGAGAAATGTTGCTCCTATGACTGCAAGCGGTATATTATGAGGCACCATAATATCGGGGCCGAAATTCTTCCTACGCCCAAGCACTAGCGCAGCTGCAAGGGAGGCAAGACCTGCACTTGTATGAATCACGATACCGCCGGCAAAGTCGAATACACCTAGCTCTGCAAGCCATCCTCCTCCCCATATCCAGTGTGCAATAGGATAGTAAATGAATATGCTCCATGCAACAATGAAGACTACAAACGCATTCCACTTGACCCTTTCTGCAAAAGCACCTGTGATGAGAAGCGGTGTAATGACTGCAAACATCATCTGGAAGGTGGCAAAAGTCACGCCTGGAATTGTCGGTGCATAGTCGAGAGATTCATTGAAGGGGACATTGTTATAGAACAGCCAATCAAAGCCACCAATAAAGCCACCCTGTGATGGAGAGAAAACAAGGGTGAATCCAAGAACGAACCAGAGGGTGGAAAGAATGGCAAGCCCAGAAAAGGTCTGCATTATTACGGACAGCGAGTTTTTGCCTCGGATGAGGCCAGCTTCAAAAAATCCGAGCGCAGGTGTCATCATCATGACAAGGCCAGTGGAGATCAACATCCAGGTAGTATCTCCAGTGTCTATCGCCATTTCCGCTCTTTAGTTGGTCGATCTATAATATAAAAACACATCGGCAACTGAGATATTAACCTGATCTGTAAATTTATGCTACGTTTTGTTTCTCAACTGTTGATTTTAGGCCGTTTGCTATACGATCTACATCGGTCTCTGTAACATGCGGATGTACGGGCAGGGACAGCACATGGTCAGCACACCATTCTGTCGCAGGCAGCTTTGTCTCTGACGAGGTGTGGGAATAGAACGGCATCTTGTGCACCGGTGGGCTATAATATACAGTTGCACCCACTTTATTTTGCACAAGATGGTTCTTTATATTATCCCTCTCATCCCGAAAGGCTACAGTGTAGAGATACCAATTAAACTTCTTGTCACCAGTCTCCTGAGGGATCTTTACTTCGTATTTCTTTGAAAATGTAAGCAGTAGCTCGCTCAAAAGCTCCGCGTTGCGTCTCCTGATCTCTAGCATCTTGTCCAGCTTTTGCATCTGCACCTTAGCAACAGCGGCACTCAGCTCGGGCAATCGAAGGTTCAGACCAAGCATTCTTGTGTCATTGCCTTCAACCATGCCATGGTTTCTTATCATCTTGAGCTTATCAGCAAGCTCGTCACTATCCGTTACAATTGCGCCGCCTTCACCCGCTGTCAGCACCTTACTTGCGTACATGCTGAAGCAGCCCAGGGTACCAAACGTGCCAGTCTGCTTCTTTTTGTAACTCGATCCTAAAGACTGGCAAGCATCCTCTATAACGTCAAGGGAATGCTTCCCTGCAAGCTCGCGTATTTCGTCAATGTCAGATGGGTGGCCGTAGAGGTGCACAGGTATCACTATCCTGGACTTTTTAGTGATCTTGGTTTTCAGGTCATAGACATCCATAGTATAGTCGTCCTTTTTAATGTCCACAAACATTGGTTTACCGCCTGCTGCGACAACTGCGTTGGCAGTTGCTACAAAGGTAAATGAGGGAAGTAGTACTTCATCGCCCTGCTTTATGCCAGCGGCAAATAGCGCAGCATAGAGCGCAGACGTACCAGAATTGACAGACACTACATGTCTGATTTTCAGGTAGCTTTTCATCAGCGACTCAAAGTCACGCACTCGTTTGCCACCGTCACGCGCAGCTGTGGTGAGTGCGGTTTCTTCAAGCACACTTATTACTTCACGCTTTTCTTCTTCGCCTATCCAAGGCTTGTTAATTGGAATCATATTTGACGATACTGTATGGATGGTCAATGTCTTATCATATAGTATTTATGCTTATAATGAGTCTCATTATAGGGTTGAAGGTCATAATAGTTACAGAAGTATCAAGTATTAGAGGAGCTGCTGTAGAAGAAAATATGTATCTTATAAGATACACCGATCTTGCATCGATTGCAGTCTTGGCTTTGGGCTGTTGAAGTCAAAATGACAGGTTGGCTACAGAAGTGAGAGTAAGAAACTCCTAACTATTCAAACCCATACAGTAGAACTGATGAAAATTTATTTGCTGCTCCATCACGTCTCCGTGCAGATAATATTATTTTCGAAGAGTTGATTATTTTTTGATAGATATCACATATCTATTGTTCCGTAATACTGAACTGGGATCGGTTATGCTATTTAAATAGTGATAATGGACAGCACTATCTCAAGGTCATGGTGCAGAGTGCTAAGCTTGTCTATAATCTGAATAATTACAAGGATCTATGGAACAGGAACCTCCTTTTTCACTGTGATAACCTTGGATGCATCAACTATTTGCTAAAGTATGGCTTTGAAAACAAGATAGATCTCATTTATATCGATCCGCCCTTTCTCAGCGGCGAACGTTATTTACATCGCGTTAAAAACAATAGCAACCTAGCTTTTGAAGATGTATTAAAAGAAAGTGAATATCTTGATATGATGCGAGAGCGCTTGAGCGGAATCCGCAAGCTGATCTCATCTTCTGGATCTATTTTCATTCACTTGGATTGGCATGCCATCCATTACATCAAGGTGATGATGGATCAAATCTTTGGCTCTGAAAATTTCAGAAATGAAATAATAGTAAAGCGCGGCCGTAGAAAGAACCTGCAGTATCAATTTAGTTCAATAGATAGAATGCATGCTGCCCATGACACTATACTGTGGTATTCCAAGTTGGCAGATACCAAATTCCGGCCTCCACTTGCAGAGTACCACTCAAAGGCAAAATGGATGGGTTTTTGGAGCAACGTAGACAGACCTACAATGCGTTATAAGATCTTTGGTTACAAGCCTGCAAGGGGACAATGGAAGTGGGCAAAAGAGAGGGCGTTAAAAGCAATTGGAAATTATCAGCTATATGAGAACAAATTCTCTCACATGGTGCTTGAAGAATACTGGCAAGCTACCAGCAAAAAACTAGAGTTTGTCAGAAAGCTCTCACACAGGAAATATCCCGAATATTGGATCCCTCCAAAGACACACAGGATAATCGATAATGTCTGGCTCGATATTGAAGCGTACAACTATTCTACGGGTTATGGCACTGAAAAGCACACCCAACTTCTGGAACGCATAATCAGCCAGTTTTCAAAACCTGATGATCTTATTGCTGACTTTTTCTGCGGCTCGGGCACTACGCTTACGGTTGCAGAAAAGCTTAGCCGTCACTGGATCGGATGTGATTCGTCGCTGTCAGCAATAGCAGTTACGAAAAAGAGGCTGGCTGGTAATTTTATCACAGTCGATATACATTAATTAAACAGAAGTACAACCGATCTACCTGTGAAAGCTCAGTCTGCTAGCGACTATGAAGTCTTGCTCAAGAGACTGCAGGACAAACTGGGCAATACTGCCAAGAAGGCAAGGTCAAGGCTTGAAATTCCGACCCCCCAGATAATCTGGGTCGGCAAGAATACTATTTTCCGCAACTTCATGGACTTTCCGAAGGCGCTACGAAGGGATCCTGAAAAATTCCTGTTATACCTCAACAAAGAGCTTGCTTCTGCTGGTTACATAACTGGCGAGCGCGTGATATTTTTGGGCCATAAGACACTATCCTCATTTCAGGCGCTCATCGACCGATACATCAAGGACTACGTTCAATGCCCAGTATGTGGGAGCCCTGATACCCATACTGAAAAGAGCAAGCCAAAGGTCGCATTTTTGATCTGCGAGGCCTGTGGCGCCAAGTCATCAATAAAGGGCAACTATGCCTAATTTAGGTCTGACCTATCGACAAGAAGTCATAATTGTAAAAAGGGCATTATCCAAGCCCGAACAACAACAAAGGTGGGATTTTGGTATGACAGCTTTCTTGATCGATGCAGTCATCATCTCATGAAAATTAACTGCCTTTTCCAGCCTACATAGTTACTGCTTGCAACATCCTTCTCGATGAGAGAAGAACTTTTTATAAAACGTCATCGCAATGCGGAATATTATTTCTACGCATTTTAGAATTATGAATGTATTATGCATTGCAACACTTAACTAGCTTGGTGATACATAAATTCTGAATTAAGCTAATTTTTAGCCTGAAGAGATATTCTTTATAAAATGTTTAATACGCAAAAACCACTCAATATCGAAGTTTGACAGATTCTTTGTTTTTATGCTTTTCATATAGATGATATGGTATTAAGCAGCAGCTGCTACTTTTATTACTCTGTCATGCAAATTAGTTTTTATAAAAAGCTACCTTGACAGGTTCTCATTCAGCATAAGGGCCAACAGTGCAGCCCTTAGCTCCTTTCCATAAGATGCCTGCTTAAAATATATTGCATTTTTAGTATGATCAATTGACTGTGAAATTTCATCCACCCTTGGCAAGGGGTGCATGACTGCAATGTCTGACTTGGACTTTGCCAATGTATTTTCATCTATTGTATAAGTCCCCTTGACCTTTTCATACTCTTGCACATCTGGAAAGCGCTCACGCTGTATCCTTGTAACGTAAACGATGTCAATCTCTGGCAAGACTTCGTCAAGCTTGCTGTGCTCCTTTATCTTCAGCTTGTCTTGTATTTCATAGAGCGACTCTTTCCTTATCCGCAAGGTAGGGGGCGACACAAGATGTATCTCGACCTTATAATTGGCAAGACCATAGAGCAGGGAATATACAGTTCTTCCATATTTTAGATCGCCTACTATAGCCACAGACAGGCCATCGATCTTGCCCTTCTCCTTCAATATAGTATACAAGTCAAGCAGGGCCTGCGTCGGATGCTCTTCGCTTCCACTCCCAGCGTTTATGATAGGGTTTTGTGACAGCTCAGCTGCAAACCTACTAGAGCCATCCAGAGGATGACGGAGCAGAATGACGTCTGAATATAGATCAATAACTTTTATTGTATCAGCAAGGCTCTCGCCCTTTTCCACAGAAGACGACTTCAAATCAGATATGCCGATCGAGCTTCCTCCAAGCGATGCCATCGCAGCTTCAAAGCTCATCCTCGTTCTTGTGGAAGGCTCATAGAAGATGTAGCCAAGAGTCCTTCCCTTGCCAAGCTCACCTCGCTGGCTATGCTTGAGGCGGCTTATACTATCGGTGGTGTCGAACACAAACTCCAAGTCGTCCTTGGCAAAATCCTTTATCGAAACAATGTCTCTGTCGTAAAAGGGATTAGGCATGGCTGGTACCTTACCACAAGCAGACTATAATAAACACTATGACCTTGAACTCCCTTGATTTTTATACCCAAGGTTGCTGTCTTTTTTCTTGACATGATCCATTCAGCACTTGCTCTATCTAAGTACAACGTGTTGCGCTTTTGGTGAGCTTTTGCACAACCTTTGCTTTTCTGTGAACAGTGTATATTACATGATATATATTACATGATAAATACTTCCATCTCTTCCTCCTCTTATTTGGCAGATCGCAATATGGATTGATCACTTAATTATTATTATAAGAATGTAGGAACTAGAATAATGAAGGTTTGTTTGTAGCAAAACATTGTATATTGAAGGGATAGTTGATGGAATACCTAGACAAGTATAGATGGTCACTCTACTATAGGAGCATTAAAAAATTGTGAGAAAACTGAAAGCTTGGAAGCTAGCTCTTGATATTGGGATCTCTAGATCTCATCATAGAGAATTGATCAATCGCTAGCGCTAGGTTCATATCCTTTATTTTCTGAGTTTTCTACATACATATTGGCGATATATCGCTATACAGTATACAAGAGCCCCAATATTGGCATATTTGTCAAGGCAAATGACAGCATCTTCTTGGTTCCGTATGGTTTTGCAGAGACAAAGACAGAAAAGCTTGCTGACTACCTACAGGTAAGCGAAGTATATGCTTCCATAGCAGGCACCCGGCTCCTTGGCCCTATGACAGTCATGAACAATAATGGTATGCTGTTGCCTCCAATAGCGTCTGATGAGGAAGTCCAGATGCTAAAACAGTCAAGTCACCTCAATGTTGAGCGAGTAAAAAGCAAGTTCACTGCTATAGGCAACCTAATTGCAACAAACGATAATGGCGCAATAGTATCACCGCTCTTTAAGGGAGAGACAGACCGTCAGGTGCAGGACGTACTTGGTGTCCCAACTAACTCTATGACTGTAGGGGGCTTTGTCCAAACAGGATCAATGATCGTTGCCACTAATGGCGGTGCAGGCGTCCACCCCAAGGCTACAGAGGAGGAGATAGAAAAAATTTCAGAAATATTGCAAGTACCAGTAGAGCCGGTAACAGTGAATAGTGGAGTGCCCTTTCTGTCATCAGGCATCGTAGCAAACACGAAGTCAGTCGTTGTAGGCAACCTTACAAGTGGGCCTGAACTAATTATGTTGAGTAGGATCTTTAAGGCATGATCGTTGAAATCCTCTGCATAGGCAACGAGCTTCTATCAGGAATCACGCTCAACACAAATGCATACTGGCTTTGCAGCGAAATTACGAACATCGGAGGTGTTGTAAGAAGGGTGACTGTTGTGCGCGATGATATTAGTGAAATTTCCTCTGCAGCAAGAGAATCACTTGCAAGAAAGCCCAACATCTTGATAACTACAGGAGGCCTTGGTGCGACCTATGACGATATGACTCTTGAAGGCTTGGCAGTAGCACTTGGCAAAAAAGTTGCGCTAGATAGTGGAGCCGTCGAAATGCTCAAGAAAAGCTATGCAAGACACAAGCTTCATTATGAGCTGACGGAGTCGCAGCTGAAGATGGCCACTATACCTGAGGGTTGCACTCCGATTCAGAATTCTGTAGGGAACGCTCCTGCGATCATAGAGCAGGCCTGCGGCGTATCGATCTTTTGTCTACCTGGCGTACCGTCAGAGATGAAGGCAATATCCGAAGAGTATATCCTGCCACGGATAAAGAAGAGCGTAGGTAAGTTTGTTGCAGAGGAGATCAATTATAATACAAGAGGCCTCACTGAGGCCATGATCGCTCCAGTGTTAATACAAATAGTCAAATCTCATCCCAAGAACATGATCTATCTCAAGACGCATCCATGCGGCTACTACAAGAAAAAGACGCCGCAGTTAAAGATACAGATGATATCACGCGGCGACAATGAAACAGAGGTGAAGAATAGGCTTGCTGCAATATCAAAAGTTATTGAAAAAGAAATTTTAAAACGAGGCGGCATGATATGCTGATATTTTTAATTGCAGGGGCAGTAGGGGGAGCCACTAGTGCATTCTATCTTGCCTACAACTACCACCCACTACTGCTAAATGGTGCGATACATGGCGGAATTTTTGTTTCACCGCTTGTAGTCATGTATTTTGTTAAGAAATTGAATGTGCGTACTGGTGGCTTGTATCTGGCTGGCGCATTACCTGTGCATCTTGCAATACATTTTACAATAATAGGCGACTTGGCTCAGTTGATTGGTGTGAGCCACATCTTGCTGAATTTTCTGTCCCTGCCGTGAACTACTGCATCGAACAGTAACCTTAGTTGCTTTGTCCTCTTGCCCGTCCGGCCGTCACCTATTGTTCGATTATCAATCTCGGCTACGGGCTTGACTTCCGCAGCTGTGCTTGTCAGGAATACCTCAGTAGCAGTGTAGAGCTCATCTCGTGAAATATTTCGCACTTCATATTCGATGCCATTTTCTTTGGCAATTGCCAATATGCTGCTTCTTGTCACACCTTCGAGTGCACCAGAGGTAGTAGGAGGAGTGACAAGAATGTTGTCTTTTACTACAAATATATTCTCGGCGCTTGCCTCAACTACTGTCCCGGCTGAATTTAGCATTATCGCCTCGTCAAAGCCGGCCTTGATAGCTTCTACCCTTGCAAGCACAGAATTAGCATAGTTGGCAGTTGCCTTGGCGCGCATAGGCATTGCCCTGTTGTCGATTCTTATCCACGATGACACCATCATGCGCACGCCCTTGTCTATCTCATCGCTCGCTTTCAGGTACTCGTCCCATTTCCAGACCGCTATGGCAATAGACACTTTGTTTGGCAGAGGATTGACTCCCATCTTGCCATAGCCATAGTATGCAATTGGCCTGATGTAACACTCTTCCATGCCATTTGCCTTGACAGTTTCAATCACCGCTCTTTCCAGCTGCTGCTTGGTGTATCCAAGATCCATAAAGTAAATCCTTGCGCTGTCCATCAGTCGCTGCATGTGATCGCTTAATCGGAATATTGCGCTGCCGTTCACTGTCTTGTAACAGCGGACACCTTCAAAGACACCTGTTGCATAGTGAAGCCCGTGCGTTAATACATGAATCTTAGCATTATCCCAATCTACAAGTGATCCATTGAGCCATATTTTTCCTTGTGTCATTTCAATCCATGGATCTTCGTTCTTGTAGAATGTATAGCTCTGACTGCATCTGCAACGTTTGTCCCCTTGTCCTCGACCACTATTAGGATCCTTGAAGTTTCCTCCTGAGCGTCAAGATTGAGAATATTGAGATCATGCTCACTTACTGTGCTGCTGGCAGTCGATGCAATCTTTGGTACGCGCCACATCTCATCACCAATGAGCGTAACTACTCCTCTACCATAGACTATCTCTGTATGAGGAGAGTAGGCGCGAATATACCTCTCATGCCTTCTGACATAGTCCGCCTCAAGGAATAGCAGACGAGTCATCTCAGTATCATCGATCAGATAGGGCGACAATTTCACAAAATCGTGGTACTGCCTGTCAAGTTGGAGTGATGCCACAAGATGCGAGGATGCCGTGCTCTCCATCCTCACTATCGCGCAGTTTCTCTTACCGGTCACTATTTTTATCGGATTGGCATGCTCTAAAACTGGCGGCTTCTTCTTGATTATGGTGACATTGTCGTTTGGCTTGACCATCTCCGTGATAACAATAGGAATGTCAAGGTTGTTATCGTCTATCTCTTTTATCGCAATTGGGTCGAGTATTTTCATACCAAACATGCCTGCAAGCTTGGCTTCATTGTATGATAGATATTGTATGTATTCTAACTCCTCCTTCACGATCCTCGGATCTGCGCTTAAGACTGCGCTATCCTTTTCAAAGTCGATCTTGACATCATAATGATCATGGAGTAGGATTGCAATATCAACAGCAGTCCTGTCTGAGCCTCCACGCTCATATGTCGTTTCGAGTCCATCCATAGTCTTGCCAATAAAACCGCCCATGGATACTATATCGCTGTGATTTATGAGATCTATAAGATGATCAGCATGGTGTTTTGACTCTTGTATCATAAAGTTGGCGGCTTCAAAGTTGTTGTCATCAGTGATTATCGGCCACTTTTCGATTAGCACATGTGACGATTTAAGGCCCATGCTCTGCATCACATAGTCCATCAAGTATGACATTGTTACTTCACCACTGTATGCAAGCGTTCTTGATCTTATCACATCAACAAAGCGCCTATTCTCCGCCGCCTGCTTGAGCGAAATTATCACCTGCCTGTAGAAGTTATCAAGAATATCAAGAAATTCATGGCGGTGATGGCTGTCCAAGTACTTGGAGGATATTCTCTCATAAATCTCCCTTAGCACTTCAATCTCTACAGGGGTGGAGGAGGCATAGCTTCTACCCACATAAATCGCCATATCAGTCATAGAGATGATTTTGCCATTATATTCAATTAGAGGTGCCGAGAAAACAGTGACTACCTTAGATTCTTGCTGCAGCTGTTTTATCCTGTCAACGATCTGGGGGATCATGGCTCCCTCTAGCCCAATGGCGCTGCCGCCAAACTTTGCAACTGTTATAGAAGTCATTTGCTCAGAGATCTCTCTCTGGGCTAGTTGCAAGTAATTCCCTATATTAAAGATAGGGAATGGGGAAGATACGTTATTAATTACAAGCAACAAAGAAGATGTTTGATTTTTTTTAGTATAACTATGACCTTAAAAAAATGAGAAAAAGTTAAAAAATCTCTTCGTCTTTTCTGATGCCACCCAAACCCGTCTTTATGCTTTCCGCGCATTCAAGGCATGCGCTGCTCGAGAATGGGAAATCCTTTGTACACTTTTTGCATACAGGTCTTTTACATTCAGAGCATTCCATTGAAGCAGTTCTTGTACTGCAAATATAACAGAGTGTCATGATTCAATAATAATGTCATTGCGCCGTAAAAGGGTTTTTGGAATATAATCTAATCTTATCCCTCATAAATTGGTAATTTTTCCAATAATACCTCTAATTCTTTAGATAGTAGAGGTATATACTCGCGAAGAGTTGACATTTCTGTTTGATATATAGCTGAAGCCGGTCTGACTTCTATGAAATTATTATCGCTTCCGATATCGTTAAATCTGCTTGCCCAGCTATCTCTGATAATAAATGAAGGGTGCAGGGCAGGCGCCGGACGGGTATATCTTCGCTTGCACTAACAAGAGTGAGCGGGAATGCCTTGACCGGATGCTCTTTGCAACAAACCATGTTTATGGTGAAAATGTTTTGAAAATAAAAAGAGGGGACCTTCTTTTTCTGCTCAATCTGGACACAGATACGCTCTATGGCACTTTCCTAGCAAGCTCCGATGGCGCAAAGGATATTGTGCCTGAAGCTTGGAAAGGCAGATACCCATACCAAGTGAAGGCATCCTGCAATGGTAAAGTGTATTCTATCACGGGTGTAAAAAAGGCCCTCTCTAGCACAGGGATTAGATGGCCTGGCATGCTTAAGGGCGAGATAGCGCAATCACTTTCTCAATACCTCAAGAACCCCAATGGCAGCTTGAAGATCGCTAAAAAGAATGCAGATGACGACGGCAATAATCCACGGCTTGAAACTACTACACTATGGGACTATCCTCGACAGAGTTACGGCAAGACTCAGAAGGGAAGCAACAAATACGCCGGCGTGACGCCAGCATTTGTGATATATAACTTGGTCAAGCGGTACACAGAACAGGGCGACCTTGTGCTTGACCCTATGGCAGGAAGTGGCACTACTATTGACGTGTGCAAGGAGGAGGGGCGTAGATGTATAGCATACGACATTTCGCCTACTAGGCCGGATATAATTCAGAATGATGCTCGCAAGATACCGCTTGCAGATGCAAGTGCTGAGATGATATTCATTGATTCGCCGTATGGCGACAACATTAACTACAATGACCATCCTGACAATATCGGCCACATTTCTGCAGAGACTGACCAGTTCTATAAAGAGCTTGAGAAGGTTATGATCGAATGCTACCGTGTGCTCAAACCCGGCAAGGTGCTAGGATGGCTAATCGGCGATCAGTGGGTAAAGAAAAAATTTACACCCGTTGGCTTTCGCGTCTACGAGTGCCTCTGTAAATATTTTAACACAGTGGACATTGTATGCATAGCAAGGAGAAGCCAAACATCCAACACGGCAATATGGCATAGCCGCGCGCTACGCTTCAACTTTTATCTTCGCGGGTTCAAATATCTTTTTATAATGAGGAAGATGGTTCACGAGCTACCTGCAGAAAGAAAGATCAGCTGGAGACAGTACTCCAGAACCTAGATGGTTCGTTAAGATTAGTGAGTGTTTGTTTTTTCACCATATCACGGATTGGATGAGCATGACAATCGTTAATAATAAATGGAAGATAGAAGAAAGAAGAAAAAAAGAAAAGGAGCAGATGCCTGCTGCTTTTGCTGCTGTTGTTGTTGTTGTTGTTTTACTGTTGCTGCTGTAGTACTGGTTGTCCCTGAAAAGTCAGCGATTCTAGCGTCTGCATGTTATGTTGGACTACGCTGTCAGGCAGGGGCACATACGATAGTTCGGGTGCGAACTGTTGCCCGTCGGTGATTGCCCATCGTATAAATTCAACTAGTGCACTTGCTCTTTCCATGCTGTCAATGTTGGTGCTCAGATCCTGGTAAAGCAAGATGTAAGAGAAGCTTGCAACTGGATATGAATCTGCACCAGGTGCATTTAGTAGACTCACATCTGTCCATGATTCACCACCTGCAGGAAGGGTTGTTGTTGAAGTCATATTTTGAGTGTCTGTCGCATTGGTAGTACCAGTTGAGTTATCGGAGGTGGTCGCGTTTGTACTTGTGCCGCCGCTACCACTTAGAACTGCGTTTTCTACAGCTGTCTGCGTTGAATTCAGTGATGGTTCGACAAAGTTTCCTTCCATATTCTGGATATATGCATAATCTGTGTCAGTCGTCAATGCATAGGCAAGCTCGACATAGCCTATAGAGTTGGGGGTACTTATAATTGTGTTAGCAACTCCTTCGTTACCTTGGGCTCCTAATCCAGTAGGCCACTGTACCGCCGTTCCTGCGCCTATTGCGTCACTCCATTCAGGACTAACGGCTGAGAGATAGCTTGTCCAGACAAAAGTGGTGCCAGATCCATCAGATCGATGTACGACTACGAGAGGTTCAGAAGGCAACGTTAGATCTGGATTCAGTTCTTGTATCCTTTGATCATTCCACGTTGTGATTGTACCTCGGAATATATCTGCTAACACAGGACCAGTTAACTGTAATCCTTTTTCTGGGACTCCGTTTATGTTATATGCTGCCACTACTGAGCCTATTGTTTCTGGTATGTGCACGGCTGGACCTGCGAGAGCTTGTGTATCATTTTCAGTTAATGGAGCATCGGTTCCACCAAAGTCAACTGTCCTCTCAGTAAACTGTCTAATTCCTCCGCCGCTTCCAATTGATTGATAGTTTATGTTCACGTTGGGATTTACGTTCTGATATTCAACACGCCATGTGTCAATCAATGGAAAAGGAAATGTCGCACCTGCACCATTGAGTACTACTTGGCCTTGTTGTTGCTGCGATTGTTCGGGTGTAGGCTGATCTTGCGCAAATGTACTTGTGCCATATGGCGCAAGCAAGATGATGGTTGCAAGAACAGCTGTCGTCGTTGTATAAATCAGGTTTGCGTTCATAGCCTACACGAGAGGGTATTCTATAAAATAGTTAAACACAGGATCCCAATAGTTCGCCCGGTTGCATGGGGTACACACCTTAACACAATAGGATCTATAATAAAAAGAATGTAGCCGTGCCTATTGCAAAACAATAGAATGCAAAAACATAGAATTTGCCCCCGATTACCAACCTGATCAAGATACGGATAGATATGTAGCCAACAATTGCAGAAATTGCTGTGCCTATCACATATGACTCGATGCCTATCAAATAGAGGCCTTCTGCAGCCTCTGTCGTGTCTTGTGCCAAAACGGCATCGATAGTTGCCGCTCCTAGAATTGCGGGTATAGATAGCAAAAAGGAATATCTTACTAGCTGTTCTCTTTCTACGCCTGTGAACATCCCTGTAGCAATAGTAGCACCGCTTCTAGATATGCTGGAAAATATGGAAATCCCTTGTCCTACTCCGATCAATACTGCGTCTACTGGCCCCAGCTTCTTGTGGCCTACTTTCAGTAAGGCGGTTAGCAAGATCAACACTCCAGTGATAATGAAGCCGACTGCTATTAACAATGGATCATAAAAAGAATATTCAAAGAAAGAGCGGAAGCTGATACCTATTATTCCGGTGGGAATTGTGCCAAGTATGATAAACCAGAGCATTGTCCTTCCTTGAGGATATTTGCCCCTATTTCCTCTATTTCGAGCAAAAATTGATTTCAGGATTTCTTTCAGATCTTTTTGGTATATCGCAAAAACCCCTGCCAGGGTTCCTACATGAAGTATGGCATCATAAAACACAGGAACTTCAAGATCCATTGCAAGTTGGACTAAAGCCAAATGCCCAGAGCTAGAGATGGGAAGCCACTCGGTCAATCCCTGAACTATACCAAGAATTATAGCCTGAAAAACATCAATTGTTGCCAAATTTAAGCATCGCTAGACTGATTGCTTTATCTAGAAAGCATCTATTTTATGTGTTTGGCATAAAGTATATTCAAGTACCTGATCTATAATATTCACTTTGGTGTGGTTTACTACACCTCATGTCTCTCTAACCACATGCAATTCCTAAATTTCGGAACAAAAATCAAGTGCGATTCATGTTGCAAGGAATTCGAGCGAATCAGAGTTGAAGGAGCATAGCAAGAAAGTACACAAATAAGCAACGTATTTTGTAAGAGGGGTAGATAATAATGGTGTATTTGTATAGAATTGCTCAGCATTGTGATTATCTGATCTTTATCCAAAATCTCTAATCAGAGAAAAAATGCTCAAAGGAAAAACTCCTAAAGAAGATGGCGTAATATGTATGCCAAGTCAGCTTCTTTATCGACCTGTCATTACTCCAAAAACAATGACGATTATGACTATGATTCCTAGGCCAACACCAACTACAATCCATCGGGCCCAGCGTGACATAAACGATTTATAGCATATGATACAGATATTATTATATTATTATTCTACCGGGTGGCGCTGTGTTTTTCTATCACTTCGTCTATCGTCTGGTTCATGGCAGTCTCTGCAATGTCGCTTGCATACTCAGCTGTCCTCCGGATATCTTCTAGAACTAGCTTGACATTAGCTGGGTCACGAACCTTATCCTTTTCAATAGTCTTCAGGACATCATCTTCTAGTGTACGAATATTTTTTGCATTGTCAACTGTCTTGTCTGCAAGCTGATAGTCGCGTCTGAGTAGTGCTTCGACAGAGTCATTCAGTACTGTCAGAGCTAGGTGGCTCATCTTCTCTATCTTTTGAAAGGATTCCTTTGGTATCTTGTCTTCTCTCAGGATTGCCTTGTCAGCTATGCTGTATGCATGATCGGCAATTCGCTCTATGCTCTTGACAGCGACACGATAACTCAAGCAATCTGAGGGGTTTTTTAATCCCATTTCGCGGAGCACTCTCCCATTCTGTGTGGCCATTACAAGACTGCGGAATATATAGAGGCTGAATCTGTCAACCTCATCGTCTGACCTAATAACCTCTTTTGCCAGCTCATGGTTAAGCTCTGCAAGGGATGACATAGCATCTTTGTGCATAGACGATGCAATGAGATACATCCTCCTTATCGCGGTGTTAACAGAAAGCTCTGGTAGAGACATCAACACCTGCAGTGTAATGTTGTCTGATGCGTCTGCTACCATCTCAGTCCCGACAAGGTTGCGCCTAACGAGGTCCCTAACAGCAGTACGAAGTGCAGGATTCATCCTGCCCGATTTTATTTTCAAATTAACAATATTATAGCCAGCTAAATATATTGACACTACCTTTCGCTTGAGTGAATCGCCACTCTCGCTTGGCGATATGAATGCAGTAACTTCATTTGGGGGTTCTTTGGTTCCAGTAAAAATTGGTATTATTGACAATGAATTGTCAAGTTCTCGAATAAGTGTTACTCGGTCGCCTGCCTTCAAACTCATTTCTTCAATCCATTTTTTTGGCAGTGATAGAACATATGTTGACCTGCCTGTGAATTGCACCTTACGAACATCTCTATGATCTAACTCCGTATTCATTGTAGCTGTAGATGTGGAACGTGAATAAACAGGTTATGACTTTAGACTATATATTGCCATATGCCGGTACATATTCTCTATATATTTATCGCCTAGGACTTGAAGTACCGGTTACAATGTAATGAATAGAATCGCCTACGTAACACGCATGATCGGCTATACGTTCCAAGTAGCGCAGTATCAACAACATCGAAATATAGCAGCGGGGCTCCTTGAGCATTTCCTTCATGTCTTTTGTAGTGGTCGGCATGATAAGTTCTCGAAGGTACTTTCTATAGAGTGCATCTGCAGTATCATCCATTTCATACAGTCTTTTTGCTGCATCTTTGTCCTTTGTCTGCAGAGCCTTGACACTCAAGTGAATCATCTCTCTTGCAATGACTGCCATTTCAAGTACAGGCGCCTTGTCACAATCGGAAATAGAGCCCATTGTACCAATTATGTCCATGATGTCATATGCATAGCGACCAAACCTAGAGAACCCATAAGAAATCTCCATACAAGACCTAATGAATCGAAGATCTGTTGCTACTGGCTGGTAGCGCGCAATAAGCTCCATCGCCAACTCGGCAACTTCGTCCTGCAATATCCTAAGCTGGACCGACCATTCAAAGATCTGCTGCTGCGAACCAGTGCCCTTTTCATATGACTCAATAGCGCTATTCACAGAGCATAGGGATAGGTTCGCCATGTCCATAATGATGTTGCTTATACGGTTTATTCCGAGGTCAAGAAGTCGGGTCAGGAGAGATCATTTCCATATCTTTATTCGTCCTTTATTTAATTATCCAAACTTGCCAGATACATACCTCTCAGTAAGCTCCTTCTGCGGGTTTTTAAATATCTGCGAGGTTGGTCCATATTCCACAAGCTCGCCCAGATACATAAACGCAGTGTAGTCAGATACACGGGCAGCTTGCTGCATATTATGTGTTACAATAATTACCGTAAGCTCTTCGCTTAGCTTATTTAGTAGCCCCTCTATTTTGGAAGAGGCAATTGGATCTAGAGCGGATGTAGGTTCATCCATCAGTAACACTTCAGGCTGCATAGCAAGTGCTCTTGCAATGCATAGGCGCTGCTGCTGGCCGCCAGATAAGCTCAAGCCGGGCTTGCCAAGCTCATCTTTTACTTCATCCCACAACACTGCGCCTTTTAGACTCTCCTCCACAATCTCTCTTATCAAAGCCTTGTCTTTGATACCGTTAAGTTTCAGGCCTGCAGCTACATTATCATAAATGCTCATAGTGGGAAAGGGATTTGGTTTTTGGAAAACCATCCCCATCCTTCTTTTGATAATTACTGGATCCACATTATCGGCATAAATGTCTATATCATCTAGATAAACGCTCCCCTTTACAGTTGCACTAGAAGTCATCTCATTCATGCGATTCAAACAGCGAATGAGTGTTGTTTTGCCGCATCCAGAAGGACCAATTAATGCAGTAATAGTATTCTCTTTAACATCAAAATTGATATCTTTTAGAGCCTGTTTTCTTCCAAACCACGAATTCAGGCTCTTAACAGAAACCTTGTAGCCTTCTCGTCGTTGCTTAATATCAGGCAGCGATGAAACCTTTTGACCACTAGAATTAGCATATTCTTCACTACTCATCCTACTCTCTCTCATGGTTCAAATAATTAACGATTGTCTAAATAGATCCCATAGGAGAATATAGAATCTGTTGGATTCAATCATCGTGCCCCCGCCAGCGTTCCTAGCGATCCTAGTTTGGACTTCCTCTCAAGCACCAAGTACCTCAGCAATATACTAAGCGATAGTATCATAATTATAAGCACCAACGCTGCCCCCCATCCAAAAGAATGAGCATGATCATATGGCTGCGACGCAAGCCTCCATATTCTAAGAGGCAGTGCGTCTACAGGGCTCATAAGTCCTTGGAAAAATAAACTGGTTCCAAGTATTGTCATAATAAGCGGTGCAGTTTCGCCAGCGATTCTGGAGACTGCAAGGACAATGCCGGTTAGAACACCGCTCTTAGCGCTCTTTAAGGTAATAAAGAGTGTTACTTTCCACTTTGGGATACCAAGCGAGTGTGCAGCCTCTCGAATAGAATTTGGCACAAGATTCAATGTGTGCTCAGTAACTGCCACCACTATAGGAATCATTATTATAGAAAGTGCAACAGCTCCGGCAGTTATGTTAAAGGAACCGATTGTAAGGACTAGAACAATATACCCTACAATGCCTACCACTATAGACGGCAATCCTGTCATTACATTGTTAAAGAACCTGACTGCATAAGCAAATTTGCGGTTGCCAGCGTATTCAGAAAGATAGATACCCGTCAGGATTCCAATTGGAACACCAATAAGGGAAGCATATCCCACTGTAAGAAGCGTACCTTGTATTGCAGGGCCCACCCCTCCACCACCCCGTATCAGTGATCCTTGAGGTTCTGTAAGGAATTCAACACTTATAGCTGAGATACCATTCTTTACTACTTCAAACAAAATACTACCCAGAGGTATCATTGCAAGCATAACACATGCTATCGTTACGCCAGTGAAAATTTTATTGACTATCTTGCGCCTGTTATTTTTTCTCACCATTGCTTCTTGGATAACTTCTCTATGATCTATATTATGATGATAGTTTTTCTCTGCATTACTCATTTTGCTATTCTCTTGCTCCTGGAGCAACTTTGACCATTCTTGACACAAGCAACTGTGCTCCTACATTAATTCCCATTGTTACTATAAATAATACGGCTCCAAGTGCTATCAATGCAGATGAGTGAAATACAGTAACAGCCTCATTGAATTCATTAGCTATTATACTTGATAGCGTCTGGCTTTGACTGAAAAGTGAATCTGGAATGGCATTCGCTCCAACTGCATTGCCTATTATCATAGTTACAAGCATTGTTTCGCCAACTGCCCTGCCTAGTCCAATAATAGTAGCTCCAAGCAGGCCAGCCTTAGCGTAAGGAAATAAGACCTTCCAAACAGTTTCCCATCTGGTTGCACCCAAGCTGTAGGCAGCTTCCCTCTGGGAATTAGGTACTGCTCTTAGTATGTCTCGAGAAATGGAGGAAATTATAGGGATGATCATTATTGCAAGAACTATTCCTGCAGTAAAGATATCTAGACCAAATGGAGTGCGAGCAAATAGCGGTATTGTTCCACCAAAAGCTTCGTAAAGAGGCCTCTCAATGAGATCGACTATCCAGAACCTAAAAACAAGTAAGGCCCATAGACCGTAAATGATGCTGGGAATTGCAGCAAGTATCTCTATGATGAAGCCTATTGGGGTTCCAATTCTTGACGGAGCTATCTCTGAAACGAATACAGCAATCCCTAAGCTAATCGGGACACCTATTGCTATAGCAATGCCAGAACTCACAAGTGTTCCTACAATATAAGGAAGTGCTCCATATGCATCTCTACCAGGTACAGGATTCCAATCTGTACTGAACAGGAATTCTATTCCTTCAAGTGAAAATATAGGCACGGAACCTTCAGCTACAGAGCCTGCCACAAGTAATAACATAATGAGAGTGTAGCTTGCTGCACCTATCGCGATCCATTTGAAGATCCTGTCGCCTCTTCTTTTTCCACGAAGAAAGAAAGACGAAAGAAAATTTTTTCGCTCTTCTCGAGACTGCACTGTTGTTATATTAAATCCACCAGCTCAATATAGGGGTTGAAAGATAACTATTTCATTATTATCAATAATGAAAATATAGATCACGGTGAACTATATAGTGGAGATAGAAGCAACAGATCCTCTTCCTGAAGGTGCCAAATCACATCCGTTTGATATCAAAAATATCTTATCCAAATGATGTTAGCTATTCACCGTCAAATGTCAAGATGAAAGTTGGAACCCCAAATCAGCATGGGAAGAGCGGGGGCAAGAGAATAGCTGTTGGGGGCTCCACTCGACGTACTATAGGAAAAACTATAATGGAGATAAAAACGCACCCAACATACACTATATAGAATGAGAACATCTACATGTTCATCTTTGGCAAGAAATATCAGATTCAATGCAGGTAGAGTATGGCAAAATGCGTACAAATAACCATATGATGAAAAATTTGATTCTAGATAACAGTATTTCTAGCATACATTTTGCGCTATGTGGATCATGTTTTTGGAGCGCAACTATTCTAAAAATGGCAGAGGATTGTGTGTGCCCAAGATGCGCCGATTCTAATGTTTCCTTTATTCCTCTATCTATAAATGAATCTTCTCGGCTGAGTATGAGCGCCAAGTCATGGCTTGAAGCTTCGTCACCGTCTGCTAAAAAGGGCTCCGACAGCCAGCTACAAAGTTCTTCTACAAATTCAGGGTTAATAAGAATATAGAAGCATAACCAGTAAAACAAAAAACACGTACATATATACACACATATATGCATACACATACTACCAGCGCATCTTATATGTGAAAATGGGTATCACCAGATTGCTCATGCAAAAACAGTCAGTGGTTGTCATGATTGAGTTTGGATGAAGCTTTTTGATAGATTGTTTACCTAGATTTCCCGTCCAAAATCCTACACTTCAATTCATCGCTTTCACCAAGGAATATTTCTCATTTAGGGGACAACCGTATGGACTATCGCCACCATTCAGGATCTCACTGACATATCATGGATGAGGCGATCGTGTGATCGACTGGTTGAGTCAGTTAGGAAAATTACTGATACTCCATGAGCTTCGTTTGGGAAGGACAGAGTCTTATCTGAATTTGTAAGCTAACAGTAACATCTTCTATTTCTGTTCATTCATTAAATATAGTATGACTTTCAACGTTCCATTCTCAGTTACCAATCTTTTCTGAGTCCAATATATGCCTCGCCTCCTAGCTTTCTCTTTCTTTTCTATCAAGAGTCATTCCAACTTATCTGGATCTTTTGGTGTACCTTTGGATATAGTTATAACCTCTTTCTTGTACTCCTCTATTTCTCTGGATATTCTTTGTGCAATTGCTGTATTATTTCCTGAGCCTTTTCTGGCTCTACCTTATGTAGTATCGCATCAAGCTTCATTTCTAACCTTTGCTCACTATCTTTGGATTGAGGTGAGCCTACATATAGCAAAAAGGACAGCCCTCCAACCTGCCATATCAGCTGCAAAAATTCAGACTGCCAGTTCTCCATAGTGTCACTTAATGTTTGGTTAAAGTAGCCACTTAGCTCAATCGCTTGGTTATGATCTATTTGTTCTTGTACATATGCAAACCATGCAAAAGTCCAATGTATTGCCAAGCTATGACAAAAAAGGATAAAGTTACCCATAGGTATCTGCGCTTTCTTGTCTTTAAGTAATTGTGGACTCCTGACATTATTGTGTATATGGTTCAATAATAAAATAATCTGATGGCAATGATCATTATAGTGATCATGGGAAGACTGTGAAAAAAGTAGAGGATGATGAGACTAAATCAAAGGACAGTATTGCAAAGTCATGAAGGTATAGACCTAAAAAAGACGCAACAGCATCTTTCACATCATCTGCATCATCATTGTAATCTTGCTCATCAGCAACGTCGAAGCAAAATCTTGACATTATTGCACCTTTTACCGAAGAAGCTAAGATAACACAGTACACTCATTTTAGAACGATTATGGGTTATTTAGTTATTAAAGATGAAGATTAAACTTATACCGCTTTTCCTCCAAGAAGAAATTTAAGGTAGATGTATCCAAGATGATATTGAGATGGTCGAATTATATGTATTGCGACATGGGGAAGCAGGCAAGAGGCTTCCCGCAGGAAGCAATGACTCGGAGAGAGCGCTTACAGTAACTGGTAAGCAGGAAATTGAAAAGATTGCGGAAGCACTACAGGAGCTTGGTATTAAGTTTGACTTTATTGCAACGAGCCCGCTCAAGCGTGCATCTCAGACCGCGGAGATCGTAGCTAAGGCGTTAAAGGTAAAGAAAGGCAAGTTGGAAGGGTGGGACGAACTCAAGCCGGAGGGAAAGAGGCCTGAGATGTATCGCAGGCTGTCGCAGTTTAAGCAGCAATCGTCAGTTCTTGTTGTGGGCCACGAGCCCTATCTAAGTACCATGATAGGCGAGATCGTCTTTGGGAACGGGACTGGCAACAATGTTGTGTTGAAAAAGGCAGGACTCGCAAGGGTAGATGTAACGTCAGTTCAGCCAAATATAAAGGCTGAACTGAGATGGTTGCTGACTCCAAGGCTTCTTAAGAATATGATCAACTAACCAATGTATATGAACAATATAGACAATGTTATTATCTTAGCTAGCTTTTATTTAAAGCAAAGAGTAAATCAAGAGTGAAGGTATCAGTAATAGATCTTGGCTTTAATTCGATCAAGCTAGTCAATTACGATGTCAATAAGAACGGTACATTCAAGGCATATCAACAAGAAGGAGTAAAGGTTAAGCTTGGCGAGGGTCTAGATCACCGGACTGGCTATCTTTCTGGAATGCCAGTGCAGCGTACAATTAGTGCGCTCAAGATGTTTCACGATATTATTGATTTTGATTCCATTAAGCAGGTTTTACCTATAGCAACAAGTGTTGTCAGAGAGGCTGCCAATAAGGTCGATTTTCTGAAGCAGATTTACAACCAGACAGGCTTCCAGTTCAAAGTGCTCTCCGGCCAAGAAGAAGGTCTGTATTCTTATGTAGGTGCCCTTAGGGCAACTTGCATGCCGACCACGCTTTTCTTTGATCTTGGAGGCGGCAGTCTAGAATTAGTGTATACAGAAAATTACAACATCAAGAAGATCAAGTCATATCCAATTGGTGCGCTAAGGGTGTCAAATATGTTTGGGGAAAAGAATGGCACCTTTTCAAAAAAAAACTATAACAAGATGCAGAAGTACATACTTGATGTTCTACCAGACAAAAAGGAACTTGATATGAGCTGGGATACTACGCTTATAGGCGTTGGTGGAACACTTCGGGCTATGGCCAGGTACGACCAAGAACTAAATAAATATGGGCTTGACAAGATTCATCAATACAATATGGACTATTTGTCAGCATCCTCAATTGCTAAGAATGTTTACAAAATGGATGCAGACAGGTTATCCGAGAATAAGGCATTAGGAGCCGACAGGGCCGGGACCATTACTGCAGGAGCAGCAATAATTAATCTGCTCATGGAAAAGCTTGGCTTTAAAGAGGTTGTTGTTAGTGCTCAAGGCCTCCGCGAAGGCGTTCTATCTGTATTTATCCGTGATCCTGCGACGTATTACAACAAAAAACTCAGTAATGGAAAAGTCAAAGGATTTGTTACATTTGCCTGCAAGCCGGAAACACTGCCTCGGTACACGTTAACTCTCATCAAGCCGCTTGTCAATGCAGGCATTATGCGTGAAAAGGAGAAGATGATCCTTGCACAGGCAATAAAAGAAGTAGCAGATCTTCCTCTAATTACCAACCTGCATAGTCTATTTCACATTATGATAGAGGAGGATAACGCATTTCTGAGCCACCGTGAGCAGATTATACTTGCGCTTTCAATAATTCATGCAAGAAAGGAAAAGACTGCCGACTGGCTCTTTTCCCGCTACAAACCAATACTTGAGTCACAGAATAAGGAGTCGATTGAAAAGATATCTGCTTGCCTAGTGTTATCATCCATTCTTGAAAGAGCCAAGATAGAGGTAAAGCTCTCAATTAGAGGCAAAAAAGCTGATATCAATATAAAGCCATCTGCAAAACAGTTTGTCCCCTCAACTCTGCTTGCAGAGGCACTGAAAAAGTTCGAACGGGCATTTGGCATTTCGGTAAGCTGCTATATCGTATCTGAAAAGCATGCAGCTCCAAAGGAGAGCATCATAGTGATTGAAAGAAAATAGAAAAGACATCTTAATAGATGGCAAGCTTATTATCGTAGAAGGGATCGATGGTTCAGGTAAATCAACACAAATCAGGCTGCTTGAAAAGTGGTTACGTTACATAGGTATTCCTGTTTTTTTTACAGAATGGAACTCGTCAGAGCAAGTCAAGGAAATAATATCAAAGGGAAAGAAAAAGAACCTGTTGACGCCCACCACCTTCAGCCTCTTGCATGCAACTGACTTTGCTGCAAGATATGAAAGGAACATCTTTCCACTGCTGCGAGCAGGCTATGTGGTGCTTGCAGATCGATACATTTACAGTGCATTTGCAAGAGATGTTGTCAGGGGCTGTAGTCCAGAATGGGTGCGCCATGTCTATAGCCTTGCAGTCAAGCCAGACATTGCGTTTTACTTTAGGGTTCCAGTTGAGGTCTCATTTGACAGGATTGTAAAGAATAGGCCCAAGCTGAAATACTACGAAGCAGGCATGGACCTGAACTTAAGTAACGACCCGTATGAAAGCTACAGGATCTTTCAGGGGAGGATAATTGACGAATACGAGTCGATGGTTCAAACTGAGGGGCTCGCTGTCATAGATGGAACCAAAGATATCGAAGAGCAGCAAGAGCAGATGAGAAAGAAGGTAATGGAAATACTGCCTCAGCGAATGCTTGAGAAGGCGTCTGTCTTAGGAAGTTGATCGGATGAGGAGGAAAAAACCGCAAGAGATCAGACATAGTTCTCATTTCTTGTGGTACTACGGCAAGGGAATACCATATATCGAAGATAAGGAAGTTAAAGGCAGGCTAATTGTTATAGAGGGACCTGATGCTTCAGGCAGGAGCACCCAGATCGGCATGCTTACAGTCGAGCTTGAGGCAGATGGGCATGCTGTGCTCAGCACTGGCCTTCGTCGTTCCGAGCTAATAGGCGAAGGAATAATGGAAGCAAAAAAGGAGTATATGCTTGGAAGGAAAACCATGAGCCTCTTTTATGCAGCCGACTTTGCAGATCAGCTCGAAAATAAGATAATACCTGCTTTGCGCTCTGGCTACATCGTCCTTGCTGACAGATATATTTACACATTAATGGCAAGGGCCACAGTAAGAGGATTAAGCAGACGATGGTTACACCAGCTATTTGGTTTTGCCATAGTGCCCGACCTAACCTTTTATCTTGATGTCCAAGCAGAGGAGCTTGTGCATAGAGTTTTTCAAAAAAATACATTCCTTGACTACTATGAGTCGGGGGCGGACCTTGGACTGTCAGATGATATGTATGAATCATTTATCATCTATCAACGAAAGATGGCAAAAGAGTTTCACGGTATGCAAAAACGCTATAATCTTATGCTGATTGATGGCAACAAGCCAATTCCGGAAATAAATGCTGAGCTACAAAAAAGAATTGATGATTTTCTCAACAAACAGCAGCAGTAGAGAAGAGAAGAGATATGACACTAAATGAAAATGCACCGTCTATTTTTTTTGAAGGGAAATTCAACCAGAATTTTCAGACAGTAGGCAAGAGGCTTAAAATTTACCTTGCTGACCCAAACAACGAAAAACACATACATGATGTCAGAACTTCACTCCGACGGCTCGATACATCGTACTCCTTGTTGCCCAAAAAGTTGCGCAAGCGCAACAGCAAGCAGATTGAAAAGTATAAGGATTTCTTTAGAGCAAATAGTAAGATACGTGACCTCGATATAATCGACAACAAAGTTGCGGAATTGGCAAAAGGAGCGCCATATGCGTCCAAGCTAAAACAACAATTGCAGAGGAAAAAGCAGCCAGAACTCAGACGGGCAATCAAGCTTGCAAAGGCACTAAAGAAATTACCGTCAATAGATATGAAGAGCACACCACCACGTAAGATAGAATCAAGAATAAACAAGATGATTGACAGATTGGGGATCAGGATAAGAGAGATGCTTCCAATCATACTGTCAGATAGCACCAAGAAAGAAGAGCTACACATGTTGAGAAAAAACTGCAAAAAATTACGGTACATCTTTGAGGCTTTGCCAGAAAGCCACATTAAGAAATACAACAAGAAGATAGTTAGTGCAATAGGTGAGAAAGACCTGAAAGTGATACAGGACATGCTTGGTGCAATCCGCGATAGCGATATAACAATAGAATACCTACAAAATAGTAGATCAGGATTCGCTAAGCAGCTTGCCATCAAAGAGGCTGGCAAACGTGATTACTTGTATAGAGAGTTTATCAAATACATGAAAGAGTGATCATTCATGCATCTTTACCATGGGCTATGGAAGGTGCTACACTTAGACAATCTACGTGTATTCTAGTATCAGAAAATATCGTACACCTTAGGCAGCCATAAAGTACCTCCCTGCCACACTTTATGCATATCGCCATTACCTTTAGCTCCTCTCCACACACCCTACAGCAAATGTTCACCATTGTGCATAGCTTTTTTGCATCAGATTAATATTGATTTTCTAAATCTAGCCAATAGATTACATACTTCTATATGATATATGTTAGACAGCTTTTTCTTTTAAGAATACAGGATTACCTCACTCAGTTACTCTTGCAATTGGGGTTGACTGGAAACTCCATTAGCAGATAAATAGTGACGCTGTGGGGCC
>OCZV010000134.1_pt1 | contig 27644 bp, 19 predicted proteins | sample 1539051 | NCBI WGS metagenome assembly OCZV01 (sample SAMEA3113581, study PRJEB22503) | soil metagenome
TCATTGCTGCCCTCTCGAGCGTCGCGCCCGCGAAAGGTGTCTTTGAACGAAGCGATGGCAGGGTTCGAGAGGAAGAAGGCCTCGCCCCGTCAATAGGGACCCTGGCAGGCGAAGCACCACCCGACCTAATCACTATTGAGGAAAACGGCTTTAAGTTCTTGGTGGACGTCAGACGCGGACAAAAGACGGGATTTTTTCTCGATCAGAGAGATAACCGCAATTGGCTCTCCGCGTTCACCGCCGGCCAGACGATGCTCAATTGCTTCTCGTATAGCGGCGCTTTTTCGGTCTATGCCTTAGCCGGAGGGGCAAAGGAAGTCATTTCCTTAGATAGTTCGAGGCCTGCCTTGCAACTTGCCGAGCAGAATCTAGCACTGAATGGTGTGCCGGCGTTGAGCGCGCAGCTCTTAAAAGCCGACGCCTTCGCCTATCTCAAGGAAACCGAGAGAACCTTCGACATCATCGTCCTTGACCCTCCCTCCCTGGCGCACAAACGAAGCGACGTCGAAGCCGCCACGGGCGGATACAAGTTTCTCAATCTTCACGCGCTCCGACATGTGAGGCCCGGCGGGCTTCTTCTCACTTTCTCCTGTTCCCAGCATCTTTCCATCGATCTCTTTCAAAAGGTCGTCTTCGGCGCAGCCGTCGATGCGCCTCGTAAAGTAAGCGTGGTCAAGCGACTCGGCCAGCCCATCGATCATCCGGTGAGCCTCCATCATCTGGAAGGTGAATATCTAAAAGGGCTGGTTTTAAGAGTATTGGACTAAGCACGCCAGTGTGGTAGAGGAAACCCGTTCGCAATTTTGACGGCGCCGACAAAACAACCTGAGGGTGAGGCAACTATGGCACTGTACCAGACCATCAAAAATTGGCCGGCTGCGGATCGGCCCAGGGAAAAGCTCCTTGATAAGGGGGCACAGTCTCTGACCGAAGCCGAACTGCTGGCAATCATCCTCCGAAATGGCAATGCCAGCACCGCCGAAACGGCCATTGATCACGCTCGCATACTCCTCAATCGATTCGGCGGTCTGAAAGGCATCGATGAAGCGTCCGTTAGCGAATTAGCGAGCGTCAAAGGTATTGGGCCGGCGAAAATCGCACAGATTAAGGCGTGCCTGGAAATCAGCCGACGAATTGGAAATCAACGATGGCAGACCGGTGAACCGCTTCGTTCTTCGGAAGATGTCTTCCGTCACTTTCGGGACCATCTTGAAAAAGAGAAACGCGAGCTCTTCTATGTGGTATTGCTAAACAACAAAAATAGAAAAATCCGCGAGGTCAAGATCTCCGAAGGCTCGCTCACCGCCTCATTAGTTCATCCACGGGAGGTTTATAATCCGGTGATCCGTGAATCGGCAGCAGCGGTCATCTTCGTCCACAACCACCCGAGCGGCGATCCGGCGCCAAGCCCCGAAGACGTCGATATTACGCGAAGGCTGAAAGAAGTTGGCGAAGTGATGGGGATCCGGGTATTGGATCACGTCGTGATCGGGCAGGACCGCTATTTCAGCTTCAGCGACAAAGGAATGATATAGGTTTAAGCGCACTTCAGTTAAACTTGCTTCGGTACGCCTTCTCGATACCCCGTTCTGGTTTAAAGTGGATTTTCATTGACTTAAAGTGGCCCGGCGTTTATCCTATCCAAACGAAATTTTAAAACGTCATCCAAAACCATGTCGGCTCTCGAAATCGGCAAAGCACGCAGAGGGATCGGGTTCAGTAGAAACATTCTCTATCTTGTCCTAATCGGGCTATTCATCGCCGGAGGCTACTTCACAGTTCCCAAATTCGAATGGCACAAACCGCAGATCAAAATCACGCCCGACACTGACGCGATCGGCCTCGCGCCAATCGAAATTCAGATCAACGAACGGGGCAGCGGATTAAAGTCCGTCTCGGTTACACTCTCTACGGGCGGCGCGGAAACCCCGTTGATCACGGAACAGTACGATGAACCGACCATGCAAAAGAACATCACGCTTGTGTCATCGAAACTAACGGGCATCAAAGAGGGCCCTGCGGTTTTCCGCGTCAGCGCGCGCGACCGATCCTTGTGGAGCTTTTTTAGAGGCAATGAAGGAGTCGTTCAAAAGAACGTCACGATCGATATTACTCCGCCGACTATCGAACTCATCTCCGATGACCCGTACATCAACTTCGGTGGATGCGCTCTTATTGTTTACAAACCGTCGGCTGATGCGGTGAATAGTGGCGTCAAGATTGGGGACTATTTCTTCCCCGGCTACAAAGGACAAACGAAGGATCCGAATACGTACATCGCTTTTTTTGCCCATCCCTACAATGTGCCTGAAGAGGAAAAAGCTGTTTTGGTCGCCGCAGATAAAGCAGGCAACGCCAGGCAGATGAAACTATCGTATACGCTAAAGGACGTTAAGTACAAAAAGAGTTCCATTCCGATCTCCGACGAATTCATTCAAAGTAAAGTTGCCCCTCTGCTGACTGACGTCGGCGCCCGTCAGGCAAGCCCGAAAGATATTTTCGTCAAAGTCAATCACGGGCTGCGGAAGGAAAACGAAGAGAAGATCCGCGCGGTCGGCCAAAAAACTGCCAGCACGATGCTGTGGAGCGGTCCCTTCAGCCAGCTCTCCAATTCGAAAGTCGAAGCCAATTTCGCGGACGCAAGGACCTATATTTATCGGGATCAAGCCATCGATACCGCTTATCACCTCGGATTCGATCTTTCTGTAACCAAGAGATATGCCGTGGAAGCGGCCAACAGTGGAGTTGTGAGTTTCGTCGGAGACTTGGGGATCTATGGCAACACCATCATCATCGACCATGGCCTCGGACTGTCTACCCTTTACGGCCACTTGAGTTCGATTGATGTCAAAGAGGGCGATCAGGTCAAGCCGCAACAGGCCATCGGCAAAACCGGTGAAACAGGACTAGCGGTTGGCGACCATTTACACTTCGCTACCCTTCTTCAAGGAATACCTGTGCTGCCGAAAGAGTGGTGGGACCCTAAATGGATCAAAGATAACGTGACGGCGAAATTAGATCACTCGGCTGCCGAAAATCCGGAAGAGTCCAAACCCGGTCCCGCTGCGAAATCTATTCGCAAACGACGTCGGTAACAAGACGCCACCGAAGAGATGCTCCGTGCATGCGCTGCGGAATTAGCGACAAGTCAGCCCAAGTTCCAACCGCACGCGAGCGTTCGGGAGCTTTCGGCGTGGGACAAAAGCTGTTTCCCAAAATGAGGCTGATACCACGCGTACAATACCGTTGCGGGGGATTATCGCTCCGTTGACCTTAAAAAGCCGATCCGCACCGATTCTTGCTTTACCTTACGCGCGAGTTTTTCGTATTCTCTGATCATCTCCTCGGTCACCGATGGGATCTCCTCCTTTACAGCGCGAAAGAAGTGCTCCATCGTGACACTTTTCGCCTCGGGATTGTCTCTCAAAGCAAAAAGTCCCGCCTTCATACAGACGCCGGCGATGTCAGCGCCGGTAAAACGCTCGGTAATGTCAACAAGCTTTTCCAAATCCACGTCGCGGTCCAGCGCCATCTTTCGTGTATGCGCGCGAAAGATTTCCAGCCTTCCGTTCTTGTCGGGGATAGGAACGTAGACAATCTCATCGAACCGTCCCGGACGGAGCAGCGCCGGATCGATCATGTCCGGCCGGTTGGTAGCGCCAAGCACGACGACGCCTTTCAACTCCTCCATTCCATCCATCTCCGCTAAGAGCTGGTTAACAACCCGCTCGGTGACCTGCGGTTCTCCCATAGATCCGCCACGCATAGGTGCGAGCGAATCCAACTCATCGAAAAAGATCACCGCCGGGGTCACCTGTCTCGCCCGTTGGAAGAACTCAGCTATCTTTTTCTCCGATTCCCCGTACCACTTGGATAACATGGTGCTACCTTTGGCGGTTAGAAAATTAGCGCCCGCCTCGGTAGCGACGGCCTTCGCAATCATCGTCTTTCCGGTTCCCGGAGGCCCGTAGAGAAGCACGCCTTTGGGCGATCTGACGCCCAGCCGGCCAAAAGCCTCCGGACGTTCGAGCGGCAATTCCACCATTTCTCGGAGCAGCTGCTTTACCGGTTCGAGGCCACCGACGTCGTCCCAACGGACATTGGGGATCTCCACGACGATTTCGCGCAACGCCGACGGCTGCACCTCCTTCAGGGCCTCGTCGAAATCGGCGCGATCAACTGTGAGCTTTTCCAGTTTCTCAGCGGGAATGGCTTTGTCTTCGAGATCCAAAGTTGGCAGTACCCTCCGAAGGGTTGCCAAGGCAGCTTCTCTAGCCAGTGCCGCGATATCGGAGCCGGTAAAGCCATGCGTGTTCGCGGCAATTTTCTCCAGCTCAACTTCCTTTCCCAACGGCATTCCGCGCGTGTGAATCTGCAATATTTCAAGCCGGCCCTGCTGGTCCGGGATGCGAACTTCAATTTCCCGGTCGAACCGACCCGGGCGGCGCAGCGCCTCATCAATGGCGCCCACTCGGTTCGTTGCGCCAATGACGACGACGTTGCGGCGGGCTTTGAGACCATCCATGAGCGTCAGCAGTTGCGCGACAATGCGCCGCTCCACTTCACCGGTCACTTCAGCACGCTTGGGGGCAATCGAATCGAGCTCGTCGATGAAGATAACTGCTGGAGCATTTTTCTCCGCCTCGGAGAAGACCTGACGCAGGCGTTCTTCCGATTCACCGTAGAACTTGCCCATAATCTCCGGACCGTTGATGGCAGTGAACCAAGCCTCCGACTCGTGGGCGACCGCTCTAGCAAGCAGCGTCTTACCCGTACCCGGCGGTCCATAAAGAAGGACCCCCTTCGGCGGTTCGATGCCGAGCCGCTCGAAAATCTCGGGATGCTTTAGCGGCAACTCGATCATTTCCCGTACTTTCTGAACGACCGGCCTCATCCCGCCGAGGTCGTCATAGGTAACCTCGATCCGCTCGCGTTCCTCCGCTTCGCGGTATTCCGGCGTCAGCTCGATTTCCGTTTCCTCGGTCACCCGCACGATGCCTTTGGGCAGCGTTGAAGTCACGACAAGGCGAATTTCCATCAACCCGAACGCCGGTGATTCAACGAACCCCCGGAACAAATCATCGGAGAAAAAATCGTGAGGAAATGATTGTCTCGCACGATTGAAAACGCTTGTCGAAATGAGATCGCCTTGGGCCAGCGCTCTGTAGAGCAGCGTTGGTTTCAATGCTTCGCCGGAGCCGGCGATGCGCAGCCCTTCTTTGGCAGGAGCGAGCGTGACTTTTTTGGCCGGCTTCCATTCGGCCTTTTTCAGTTCGATGTATTCACCAATGCCAACCTTGGCATTGCCGCGAATAAGCCCGTCCATCCGTAGGATATCTATTCCTTCATCCTGCGGATAAGCTGGGACAGCAATAGCCGCCGTAATCCCTTTCCCCTTGATCTCGACCACATCGCCCTGCGCAAGCCCCAGCTCACGCATCTGCGCGTCGCCAATCCGGACGATTCCTTTGCCGACGTCCTGTTGCTGCGCGCCGGCGACTTTGAGCCGAAGGGGTTCCTTTTCAGCCATCGTTATTCCTCCGAAACTGGACCTCAGGGCAAAGCTTCCGGCCGCAGCCGATGGGTCTTTGCCTCAAAGGCCACCCCTGCCAACCCCGTTCCTTGCTTATTCCAAGGGTCCGGGCCTGACAGAACTTCTACGGCTCTACGCCTGCGGCCTCCAGCCTCGCCCTTCGGTCCAGCTTTCATCGTCAAGGGTGAACCTTAATGATAATAAATATTCCCTTCTGTCCCTTTGATCTTTGCAATCAGAGAAAACTTTGATTTCGACTCCTGAAAGCGCTGGGGCCAGCGTCGCGCCTTCCAGTCGATGACCCGCTACAGTCCGATTTCGAGAAATTTCTTTCTCGAGGAATGGCCCCGAAGGATTTTGATGGTCGATTTTGGAACACAGAAATGCTCCGCGAGGAGCGCTAGCAACCGTTGGTTGGCTTCGCCATCCCGCGGCGGGGCATCAACTGAGACTCGGTATTCGGTCTCTGAAATCTTTGTAACCTGGGTCCTTTTAGCGTTGGAGCTGACCGTGACGCCGATTCTGAACCCCATAATTCAGCATAGCGCGGTCGGGAGGAGTTTCAAATATGAAACCAACCATTGGATCTCGAGGCCGGCTCGCAATGGCCTTAAAGCTGTTGAGACTTTGATTGGGACGATGTTCGCTCCGACGAGGCTAGTGTCTTCTGGTAGGACTTCAACAGATCGGTGGAGGTTAGGATCCCGCAGATTCGACCATCATCAGTGACAACCGGAAGGCAATTGATGCGCTTGGCGAGCAGCTTCGAGACTGCAACCGATAAAGACGTTTCGGGCTTGACGGTCATAGGCTCGCGCGTCATGATCTGGCTTACATCCTTGGATTGCCAGTGAGGCGTGCGCGCCAAACCACGCAAAATATCACGATCAGAAATAACGCCGACCACCTGATCACCGGTATCGACGACAACGATATGACGAAAATGCCGGTCCGCCATCAAGGTTACTGCTTCAGAAAAACTATGATGCGGACTTAACGTGATGGTACTGCGAGTCATCACGTCAGCAACACAACTGGGTCTTTTGTCGGGCGCCGTCACGGTCGCTTCGGCACGCTCTTGTAAGACCTGCTCACTATCGTTTGGATTCATAGTCACTCCTCCTTAAGCCGAACTTAAGAGTGCATTATAGTCGACTTGCGAGATTCTACAAAGTAAGTCTTGCTACCAGGATTATTTCCCGGCCAGGGCCGGATTCTCTGATGGGCCTTCAATAGGTCGGTAGAGGTCAGGATTCTGCAAATCTTCCCGTCTTTCCCGATTACCGGGAAGGCAACTAATCCGTTGAGCGGGCATCTCGGCGGTCCATGAATATTCTTTTTCTCGTAATCTATAATCTACAGCAAGCGGGCGCATGGGCTCTGGCCTGGCCGAGCGCACCGATTTCCCTCCCCCCTGCTTTGGAACGTTGGGAGAAAGATTGGACCTTAGGGCTAAACCATGTTCTGCCGCGTCGAGCAGATTGGACAACGGGTCATTGATCAGATAGGGATGACACGTGGGTCGATGAAAAGGAAGGAATCATCAGATGACTCTCATTTTGAACAACGAAGACATTCAGAAGGCACTGACTATAAGAGAATGCCTCAACGTCATGGAGGAAAGCTATCGAGAGCTGGCATCTAGCCGGGCAGTCAATCGACCTACTTCTCATTCGTATCTTCCCCATTCCCTGCCGCAATCCACGTACAGTTTTAAGTCCGTTGACGGTGGCGTAGGAAAATACGGCGTATTAGCGCTCCGCCTGACCTCCGACATTGTTCAAGAACAGCGAGTCAACAACTCAGTACGCCTGGAAAAGCTGCCGCTAAAAAAAGGAATGTTTGTCGGCCTAGTCCAGCTCTTTAGCACCGAAACCGGCGAACTTTTGGCCATCATGCCGGACGGCTTCATTCAGCAAACCCGGGTCGGCGTCACGAGCGCGCTTGCGATGAAAGTCATGGCGCGCAAGAATTCGAAGACTCTGGGGCTCATTGGTTCCGGAGGGCAAGCTCGCGCCCATTACCGTTTCATGACTTCCGTGCTCCCGATTAAAAAAGTGAAAGTCTTCAGCCCGAATGCGGAGCGCCGAAACAAATTTACGGCAGAAATGGCGCAAGAAACCGGCGTACCGGGCGAGCCGGTCCATAGTGCCGAAGAGGCGGTTAAAAACTGCGACGTCGTTTGCAGCGCGACGAACTCGTCTCGGCCGGTTTTAAAAACCGATTGGTTGGAACCCGGCATGCACTACAATTCGATACGAGAATTCGAGACGGATCTTACCTCGTTGGATAAATGCGACGTGGTCGCCATCCACACCCAATTTGGCGGCATCTTTCATTACCAACCGCCCGGGATCGTTCAGGACATGCCGGGTGTCCGCCGAGAAAGGCCGCGCGATTGGAGCCGCTATCCTGAGATCCAAGATCTTCTCACGGGCAAAGTTCCGGGACGGACAAACGACAACCAAATCACCTTTTTTTTGAACAACATCGGCACCGGCGTTCAGTTCGCCGCCATCGGCTACTGCGCATACAAGGCGGCGAAAGAAAAAGGCTTAGGCCGCGAAATTCCAACGGATTGGTTTTTGCAAGACATAAAGCCCTAAACTCTTTATCGTCCTTCAGGATCTGTCTATTCCGTGAATCTATTTCGTCACAGGGCAATTGGCCTTAACATTAGAGTCGTCCAAAGTCCGTTCGCCAAAGTTCTTTGAGTCTAGCCATCTGCTCGTTTGACAATCCGCCGGGACCGGAGCAACCGACCGCGTCATCTATATGCGACGTGTTGGAAAAACCGACGAGAACCGTGGAGACCTCGGGTTTCATGAGCCCAAATCTAATGGCCGCTTGAGTGAGACCCTTGCCATCGACACCGAGCGCGGTCTTCACTTTTTCTGCCCGTTGGAGATCGAGAGCATAATCAGATCCAGGTGAGAGCGGGTCCGGACTGCTGCCGCCGCCCGCGCTCGGATCCGACGTCAGCGCGCCAGCTGCTAGGATACGGATGACAAAGGCGCCCATTCCGTTGGCCGCTGCACGGTCGATAATCAACCCATAATCCAACGCGCCAAACCCCGGCGGCACCGGCTGGCCAGCGCTCGGGTTGAGCAAATTGTAGTAGGCCTGAAATCCATGAAACTCACCGCTGTCGACAAGCTCGTGGAGCGCTGCCGCGTCCCCTAATCCACTAAAGCCGAAAAAGCCGACCTCACCGCGGTCGCGCATCGTTTTGAAACCCTCGACGACTCCATTGCGCCCCAAGACATCCTTGGGAGTGAGGCTAAAGCGCTTGCCTCTGCCCCGGTCTAAGGTAACCCGAGTATGGAGCTGGATGAAGTCAACGCGGTTACGTTTTAAACGCGCCAGTCCGCCCTCCACGGCGCGAACCGTAGCGGATTTGACATCGCCGACGGCATCGGCCTCCAGGCGAATCTTAGTGGAAATCACAGGTTCGGCGCCGAGATCGTTAAGGATCCGGCCCAAGTTCGCTTCGGATTTGCCCAAACCATAGGCGAACGCCGTGTCGAAGAAATTGATTCCTAGATCAAGCGCATGCCGAACCGCTTCGATCTGTTCATCGTAACTCGCCTGGACCATGAGCACGGCGTTATTACCGCAGCCGAAGCCGATCTCGGAAATTTTCAAATCGGTTTTGCCCAATCGGCGATATTGCATGCCCCCTCCTCATATCTCGGCAAATATGTCCATCATTGCAGCCGTATCCGTGAGATCCGGCACGCACGCGTCCGGCTTATAACAATTCAGCTCTTCGAAGGGATATCGTCCCGTGCCGATTAAAATGCATTTCATTTGGTTCTTACGCGCCGCTTCAAGATCCTTCGGCGTATCGCCGATGATGACACACTGCTCGGGTCGAATCGATTTTCCCTTCGCTTGTTCCCACCGTTCTTTGGCGATCCTCGGTAAATCGGCTCGATGAGGCGAATCGCTCCCATACGCCCCAAGGCGCAGGTAGGAGCTCAGCCCCGCCGCTTCGAGTTTAACTCGAGCCGTGATTGCGAAATTCCCGGTGACGACACCTTGACTAAATTCTTCTTTTGTCGCCACTGCCTTGAGCAATTGGAGCACACCGGGAAGAGCACGAATCGTCATCGTTCCGTCTTCTAACGCATGGGCATAACTGAGTCGTAAGTTTAACGCGAATTGCTCCCAGTGCTCGACAGCCAGTGTTAGATCAACTTCGGCTTTGGCGAAGATTTCCTGTACGATGCGCGGATCCGTATTGCCGTCAGGAATCACAGACCGGATGTCACCAGCGATGCCGAAGGTCTGTAGAATCGCTCTGTTGAAAGGAATGTACCCGTTTTGGGTGCGCGTGAGCGTTCCATCGATATCGAAGAGGATCAGCCGTTTCATAGCTCAAGCGGATATTCGCACAATCGCGTCTTGGTTGGCAAATCGGCTGGACGGGTTTCTGTGCGGAAAGCATGCACTGCAAAAGGCGTTGACAAGCCCTGGCTTCTCAGATAAAAATTTTGATCTAGGTTTTGCGCGACTGGCGTCAACGTGGAATCGACCACGGGGGAGTGCAAAGCGTTAAGACGGCCGAACGCCTGGGTCTCTTAATTACAAGAGGTCCAGGCTTTTTTATGCCGTGCCGGTCAGTATCCTCCAGCTTGATTCACCCTCCCTCTCTTTCTTTACGGCGGTCAACTTCCTTACGCCTAAGGCTGTGCAAGGGTGCACCCTCATTATGCTGGTTGCTTGATCCGGCATATCGAACTAATATTAACCGGTCGCAAAATCAGAGATCGAAGCGATGATTAAGCACTATTTGCTCTCACCGGGCCCTACGCCCATTCCCAACGAAGTCGCGTTGGCGATGTCGGAAACCATGATTCATCACCGCACGCCGCAGTTCAACAAGGTCTTTCAAGGAGCGCGGCAGGGATTGAAAACTCTTTTTGGCACGAAAGGCGATGTATTGATGTTGGCGGCCTCTGGCACGGGAGCGATGGAAGCGGCAGTGTGCAATCTCTTCTCTTCCGGCGACAAAGTACTGATCGTCAATGGTGGCAAGTTCGGCGAACGTTGGCTCAATATCTCAACCGCCTTCGGCCTAAGGGCCGTCGAAATCAAAGTCGAGTGGGGAAAAGCGGTTAAGCTTGGAGCGATCGAAAAGCAGCTCAACGCTCATCCGGATACTAAGGGGGTGATGATCCAAGCGAGCGAGACCTCGACCACGACGCTCCATCCGGTTAAAGAGATCGCCAAGCTTACGCGCAACGGGCCGCTTTTCATCGTCGATGGCGTAACAGCCGTTGGCGTTCTCTCTATGCCGTTTGACGACTGGGGCATTGATGCTCTGGTCACGGGTTCACAAAAGGCGCTCATGCTGCCGCCCGGCCTCGCCTTTATCGCGCTGAGCGATCGAGCCTGGGAAAGGACCAAAACGGCCAAGCTTCCCCGCTTCTATTTTGACCTCAACCTTGAAAGAAAGAACCAGCAGAAAGGATCGGGCGCTTTTACGCCGGCAGTCTCGCTGATTTTTGGGCTGCGGGCCTCGCTCGATATGATGCAGCGGGAAGGTTTGGACCGCGTTTATGAGCGCCATGCGCGTATGGCGCGGGCTACGAGAGCGGCGACCACGGCGCTGGGGCTGAAACTGTTGGCACCGGAGAACCCGAGTCCAGCGGCCACGGGTGTTTTTTTGCCGGAGAATATCGACGCAGACAGAGTTTTGGATTACCTTCGCGATCAGATGAACATCACGCTCGCGGAAGGGCAAGACCAGCTGAAGGGTAAAGTCATTCGCATCGCCCACGTCGGTTATATGGGCGCTTTCGACGTGATTACGGCGATTGCCGCATTGGAAATGGCGCTCAGGAAGTTCGGCTTGGAAATTCCTTTCGGTCATGGCGTCGCGGCAGCCGAAGAAGTACTCATGGACGCTTTGGATTAAATCATGAAAATTCTTGTGACCGATTCTTTGGCACCCCAAGGTTTAGACGTATTTAAGAACGCGGCGGGTTTCGAAGTCGATGTCCGAGTCGGCCTCAAACCGAATGAACTTAAGAAGATATGCGCTCACTACGATGGCTGGGTGATTCGAAGCGGGACTAAGATAACGGCGGAACTGATTGAAGCGGCCAAGAATCTCAAAGTGATCGGACGCGCGGGGGTCGGATTCGAGAATATCGACGTCGACGCAGCCAGCAAGAAAGGCATCGTGGTCATGAACACTCCCGGCGGCAACAATGTCACGACGGCAGAGCACACGATATCTCTTATGATGGCGCTGGCCCGTCATATCCCACAGGCCGTCGCCTCGCTCAAGAGCGGCAAATGGGACCGCCACAAATTCGTGGGAGTCGAGCTGTGTAATAAAACTGTCGGAGTGATCGGCCTCGGCAATGTAGGCCGGATCGTGGCGGAACGCGCAGCCGGATTTCAGATGAAGGTGATCGGCTATGATCCATTCATTCCTGGTGAGAACATCGCGCGTATGGGAGTCGAGCCAGCCAGCCTGGAAGAGATCTTCACCAAATCCGATTTCATTACCGTTCACGTGCCGCTCACCCCGGAAACTCAAGGACTGATCAATCTTGAAGCTTTCGCAAAGATGAAAACCGGAGTGCGTGTTATCAACTGCGCGCGTGGTGGGATCGTCGACGAAAAAGATCTCGCGGCTGCAATCCGCGAGGGAACGGTGGCAGGAGCCGCATTGGACGTTTACGTGGATGAACCGCCACCGGCTGACCACCCGCTGCTCAAGATGGACCAGGTCATCACGACGCCCCATCTCGGAGCATCCACCGATGAAGCCCAGTTGAATGTGGCGATCGCTGTGGCGGAGCAGATGGTGGATTTCTTAGCGAAGGGGCTCGTACGTTACGCTGTCAACGTCCCCTCGGTGAGTCCGGAACTCTTGGATATCCTTAGACCTTATCTGATGCTCGCGGAAAGGCTCGGGAGTCTCCACGTACAGATGATCGGTTCACTTCCCAAAGAAGTTCAGGTCGAGTACCGCGGCGATGTGACTCAATATAACGTGGCGCCTTTGACGCTCGCCGTGCTAAAAGGGCTTCTGACGCCGATCATGGAATCCGGTGTGAATTACGTAAATGCTCCGCTCATTGCCAGGGAACGAGGCGTTCAAATCGTCGAATCCAAAGGCGATCGCGCGGGCGACTTTGCGAGTTCCATCACGGTTAAGGCGAAAACCGATAAGCAAGATCTGGAAATCGAGGGCGCGATCTTTGGCAGTAAGCACCCACGCATCGTGAGGGTCAACAGCTTTTATCTCGAAGCCGTTCCGGAAGGCTATATCCTCATTCTTCACAATAAGGACGTCCCCGGCGTTGTCGGCGCGATCGGTTCCATTCTCGGCAAAAACGGCATCAACATCGCCGGCATGGAATTGGGCCGGAGCGAAAAAGGCGGCAACGCCATTTCCTTCACTCACGTAGACGACGCCGTTTCAAAAAAGGCGCTGGAGGAACTGCGCGCTCTGCCACAAATCGTATCCGCAGAGTTGGTGAAACTCTAAGCCGATTTCCGATCTTCGATTGAAACCAAAATCTCGGATTCAAAAATCCAAATAAAAAATGACCAACATCGCAATCATCGGCGCCCAGTGGGGAGACGAAGGCAAAGGCAAAATCGTCGATCTCTTTACTCAAGATGCGGATATCGTTGTTCGGTTTCAAGGCGGCAACAACGCCGGCCACACGCTTGTTGTTGACGGCAAGAAAACCGTCCTTCATCTCATTCCTTCGGGCGCGTTGCATCCCAACAAACTGTGCGTGATCGGCAACGGCGTAGTCGTCGATCCGGAGGTCTTGCTCGATGAGATCGCCGAACTAAAGCAAAATGGCTGTCTATTAGATGACTCATTGCTCCGCATCAGTGACGAAGCACATCTCATCATGCCCTATCATAAAGCCATCGACCTCGCTCGGGAGCGGCTTCGCGGCAAGGGAAAGATCGGCACCACCGGTCGCGGGATTGGCCCCGCCTACGAAGACAAAGTGGCACGAGTCGGCATTCGCTTCATCGACTTCCTGGAAGAAGAAACATTCAAAGTGAAACTACGGCACAATATCGACGAGAAAAACATCTATCTCAAGGCTATCTTGAAAGAGAAGCCTCTCGACTTCAAGACGATTCATGACGGTTACGTCGTCTACCGTGAAAAACTCAAAGCCTATGTGACCAATACAACGCTCCTACTGGATCGGGAAATCCGAGCCGGTAAGCGAGTGCTCTTCGAGGGAGCTCAGGGGACGTTGCTCGACGTCGATCACGGAACTTACCCCTATGTGACTTCATCCAGCACGGTAACCGGAGGAGCATGCAGCGGCGCAGGTGTCGGTCCGCAGCATATTCATCAAGTGATCGGCATCTCAAAGGCCTACACAACACGCGTAGGCAGCGGCCCGTTCCCCACCGAACTCCACGGCCCCGAAGGTGAAAAGCTTAAGCGTGAAGGAGTCGAGTTCGGTGCAACGACGGGTAGACCGCGCCGCTGCGGTTGGTTTGACGCCGTGGGGGTACGTCATGCCGTGCGCGTCAATGGCATCACGGGTCTAGCGCTCACCAAGCTCGACGTTTTAACCGGCTTTAAGAAAATCCCCATCTGCGTTGCTTACCAGTCTGGCAGTGAAACCTACCGGGAATTCTCAGCGAGTACCCGAGTCATGGAGCGCGCTGAGCCCGTCTTAGAGGAGATCGAGGGGTGGGACAAACCACTCACCGGCGTCAGAAAATTTTCCGATCTTCCAGCCAATGCACAGAAGTATGTTCGGCGTATAGAGGAAGTCCTGGAGACCCAAGTGATTTTGGTTTCCGTGGGTCCAGGCCGAGAACAAACAGTGATGCTCAAGAACCCGTTCTGCTCCTGAGACAAACTCGCGCGCCGAGGCAAGCAACAGCCGCGATAGCGTGTATTGAACGATTTGAACGGCTTGAACATACTTCGGTATCGGTTCAAGCAGTTCAACATGTTCGAGTCGTTCGAGTTATGATTGGTCAGCGCAGCTTAAAAATCTCAAGATACTGCTTCACCGTGGCATCGAAATCCTTGTAGTCCTCGGGATTTTCGATCACATATTTAAAGCCCCTGAAAAGGCGTGCCGGATCCGGTTCCACGTCTTTGCGCACCGGAATTCTCTGGTAGCCCCGGAGCTGCTCCTGGCCTTCCTTGGACAGAATATAATCATAAAACAGCCGGGCCGCGTTCGGATGCGGCGCCTTTGACCCGATCATGGCCGGATTCACCTGAGTGACGGCTGGTTCGAGCGGGGTCCAGTCGATGGGAGCGTTGCGCGAAGTCATCCGCTGGATTGTTTGGTTGTAGGCGATGATCAAAGGGTACTCTCCGGCGACGGTCAACTGGACTCTTTCGGTGTTGCCGCGCTTCAGGACCGGCTCCAAAGCCGCGAGCTTCTTAAAATAGGCAACCGCTTTCTCCTTGCCCCAGACCCGCTTGAGTCCTTCTACCATCCCGTAGGCTTCAGTATCGAGCGAAATGTGCCCTCCCTTCCACTTGGGATTGAGTAGAGCGTCATAGGTTTTTGGAACATCCTCCCGCTTCACCAGCTTTGTATTCCAACCCAATACGTAGCTATTCACATAATAGGCTGTCCAAAAGCCTTCCTTGTCCACCAACTGTTCGTCGATCATCTTGCTTTCCGGAGAATGGTAAGAGGCCAAGAGCTTTCGTTCCATCATCGGCAGTACCATTTCCCCTCTCCCCACGACCCACGTCCCAGTCATGCCTTCCTCCGCGGGACTCTGTGAAGATCTTATTCAAAAGCGGCCCGCCTCCGGTGCGGAAAAGCGTGACCTTAATGAACGGGTACTTCTTCTCGAAGCGATCCACCGTCTGTTTGCTTTGATCCAGGGTCATGGTTGTGTAATAGACGAGCTGGCCTTCTTTTTTGGCGCCTTCGATCAACTTCGGATCCGGGTTGCTTTGGGACCAAGAATCAGCCGACAGCAATGAAATGAAAAGAATGAATACGCTTACCGTTCGAATCAAAGTCATTAGAGTCATCGCGCCGTTCCTCCTCTGATAAGTCGTCAACGAGCCAAAATTTATGCTACGAGATGCAACTTCTTAAATCAAATGTCAAATACTCCCTCTTCAGATCCAGGAGGGTCCTTGAATACCCTTGGATGGCTGTTTATCATGTCGGTCATCATGGCACCAACTGAAGGGAGGTTATTGTCATGGATGGGGAAACTGCTAAGGAAAAAATCGTTAGCGATCTAAAGACCTTGATTGGGGACACTGAAGAGCTGCTAAAAGCCACGGCGAACCAAGCCGGTGAGAAGGTGACCGCGGCGCGGCAGAAAATCGAACAAAGCCTAATCGAAGGCAGGAAAGCGCTCGCCGATTCGGAAAAAGTATTGCGCCAAAAAAGCCAAGAAGCAGCGGACCTGGCCGACGACTATGTCCGGGAGAATCCCTGGACTGCGGTGGGGATCGCGGCGGGTATCGGCTTGGTGCTTGGACTATTGATCCGCCGTGAATAAGCCAGCGCCATGACCGATTAGGAGAGCAGCGATCAACAGGGCCTCTTCCACTAGCTTAATGGGCTTGGCGGTGGCGAGTGCTGCGCTCCACACGCCGGTTAGAGCTCTTCGTCACTGAAGTAGCCAGAGACCGCGACCGCTTGAGCTCATCTTTCCGTGAACAAGCGATTGGAGAGATCGCCCGCCGCAGGCAATTCTTGGTTGACCGATGCGATCGGGAACGCGCAGAGTTAGCCGTCCTCTGCGTGAGTTTTCGACTGCCCTTCGCCGGGACTTCGATCGGATTCCTGCTCGGCAAAACATTTAGACCGTATCCCTATTGAACGCTGGGGCGGTAGTATTGCTGGTGAACCGAGCCCACGCCTTGATACAGACTTTAATGAACTTTATTCCGATTGCCTTTCCACTTTCCGAGGATCCGCCGCGCCGCTAAGCGTCGAGCCTTTCGCCAAAATCGCCTGTACAATCCCGATATTACCCCGCTCTCTTAGAGTATGCCCGCGCCTCTCTAACGACTTCTTTGTTTCCGGGGCCAAGGCCGCTTCCACATACAAATCCTCCGGCACCCACTGGTGGTGGAGACGGGGCGATTCGACCGCTTCTTTGGCCGACATATTGAAATCCAAAATGTTAAGAATCGTTTGCAAGGTGGCGCTGATAATGCGAGGTCCGCCGGCAGCACCCACAATCAGTTCCGGTCGATCACCTTGAAGGATGATCGTTGGCGCCATACTGCTCAGCGGCCTCTTCCTGGGTTGCAACGAGTTGGACTCGTTTCCGATCAAACCGTAAACGTTACCAGCGCTTGCGTGGATGGAAAAGTCGTCGATTGTGTTGTTAAGGACGATGCCGGTTCGCGGCACAAGTATCTTTGAGCCGAAACGTGTGTTGACCGACAGCGTGCAGGCCACCGCATTGCCGAAGCGGTCGAGAACGCTAAAATGGGTCGTGCCTCCTTGTTCGACCTTTAGGCTAATAAGACCGTAGTACTTTGCCGGATGGGTTTTTGCGTACGACATGCGGCCACGAATCGACGTTGCATAACCCGTCGATGTCAGCATCGACACGGGCGCCTTCACGAAATCTGGATCGCCAAGATATTGCGCCCGATCGGCAAAGGCATGTTTCATTGTTTCGGCCATAAGGTGAAGATAGGTTGCCGAATTGTGCTGTAGTTTATTCAACTGGTGTCCTTCGAGCACGTTCAACATTTCGATTAGCGCGACGCCGCCGGAACTCGGAGGTGGCATCGTGATCACCGTCCGCTTACGATAGTGACCAATCAACGGCTCACGCCAAACCGGTTTGTAATTCTTGAGATCGTCCAGGGTCAGAACACCGCCCTCTTTCCTGACCGTTTCCACAATCGCCTGCGCGATCCATCCGTGATAGAAGACGTCCGTCCCTTGAGCGGCAATGGCGCGCAAAGTCTCGCCCAAATCTGCCTGACGAAGGATCTCGCCCTCAGCGGGCACCTCGTCTTTTGCGAGAAAAACCCGCGCAAGGTCAGGAAATCTTTTCATGGCCGACCGTTGGCGTTCAATGGCGAACCGTAGAGCGGCATCCAGCGGGAATCCTTCGCCGGCATAGCGGATCGCCGGCGCGATGAGCACCTGGGGCGGCATCGTGCCAAAGCGTTTCATCGCCTCCATCAGACCGGCTACTTCACCGGGCACGGCCACTGCCAATGCCCCTGTGACGCTCAGTGCAGGAACGGGCTTTCCTCCCCTTACGTAAAGGTCACTTCGTGCAGCTTCGGGAGCGGTTTCACGAAAATCCAAAGCATGGGCACGATGATCTTTCGCGTCGTAGATGACCATGAACCCGCCGCCCCCCAGGCCCGACGCAGCCTGATCCACGACCGCCAGCGCAAAAGCCGTTGCAATCGCCGCATCGACAGCGTTGCCACCGCGTTTGAGAATCTCCATTCCGGCTTTAGTGGCCAGCTCGCTGTCGGAGACGACGATGCCCGCGCCGCGTTCCTGGGCATGCGAAACAAATGCCCCTGCAATGAAGCAAGCAAAGAAGAAAAAAACCGGCTGGAGCTTGCGCCTGAAGAACATAGAGAAGAGAGTTTTCACTGTTTAAAACTTTAGATTGCCTTTTGCAACTTAAAACCAATCTTCGAAATCTTTGACCGGAGCGGGCCTTGTGTTAATCTCGGCCTTGAAGGTTTCCATGAAGACAGTCGTAGGCCCCTTTCATCCCCATCTGGAGAGCGCCCTCGTCGAGGAGGTCCGCGCGCGCAAGTCGATCAACCCTCTGTCGGCCTTGTTGATCCTCGTTCCGTCTGACTCGCTCCGTCGACGATTAAAGACTTGTTTTGCCGGCGAAAAGCGGATGAATCTTCTCAATGTTCATCTTTTAACTTTCCATCAGCTCTATCTGCGCCTTTATGAGGAGGACCGGCGCAAATCCAGACTGCTTCCGGCCGATGACTTCATTTTACAGGAAGCCTTGGGCTATTGGATCAAGACTGGCGGATCCAAAACTGCGACATTGTTTTCCGTCGCGGAAAAGGCCGGCGGATGCGGCACTCTTTGGCAAACACTGCGCGACCTTAAGGACGGCGGCGTCAAACCGGCAAGCCTTGTGGGCGCGTTGGAAGAAGGCCTTTTTGACGGCCGTGATAAAGAGAGACTGGTTCCACTTATAGCTCTTTACGAAAGCTTCAATGAAAGCTGCGCGGGATCGGGCCTGTGCGACTACACGGATTTCCTCGACTCAGTCCGCCAGCTGATCAGCGGATCGGCATTTCTGAATCAGTTTGAGCGGCTTTTCTACTACGGTTTTTATGACCTAACGCAGGTCCAAATCGACCTCTTTTACGAGATCGCCTGCCACTATCCCACCACGGTTATGTTTCCGCTGGCGCATGATCATCCTGGTTGGATTTTCGCCCAGCGGTTTTATGAACGGTATCTTCAAGGCGTCGCGAGCGAGGAGGAATATCTTTGTCGACCTGACAATCCTTCTTGCTGCATACCTCTATTCTGCGAGCAAGCGCTGTCGGCGACAGCCCAAACGGTAGAGCATCCAAGCTGCGCGGTCATCAGCTGCTCCGGACCACGCGATGAAATTCTCACCACCGCCAAGGAGATCCTTCGGCTGAATCGCGATGAAGAGCTGGCGTTCTCCGAGATCGGCGTCGTCGCGAGGACTCTGGAACCCTATACCGACTGGATCAAGGAGGTTTTCCGGGATCATCGGATTCCGATCTTTACTTCCGGCGAGGAGCCGCTTCTGCGATCGTCTCTCGCCAAAGCGGTCAATTTGCTCCTCGAGTTGCCGGCTAAGGACTATCTCCGCAGCCAACTCGTGGATCTGGTCTCATCGCCGTTTTTTAATCTTTGCGCTGTTTCGGTGCAGCCATGGGCGCCCCGTTCCGATCTTTGGGACGTTTTGACCCGACGGCTAGGAATCGCCAGGGGATTCGATGAGTGGTCGCGTTTGAAGCGCTACCTGGACCGTGACCTCGAATTAGGCGCAGGCGTAACGGAAGACGACGAGACAAGAAAAGTAAGCGTCGCCTCTGAACAAGTCGAAATTTTGTGGCGGATGTTCACGGAACTACATCACGACCTGAGCGGCCTTCCGGTCGAAGCGTCGTGGAAAGAATACGTCGAAACGTGGACGGCTTTATTGCAAAAGTACCTGAATCTGAAAGACGGCGAAGCGCTCACGGCTGAAGCGCCGGATCAAGCCATTAAAGCAACGATTTCCGAGATCTTGAGCGCTCTGTCCACGCTCGATGCGGTAAGCTCAAGAATTTCGCTAGCGCAATTCGTCCATACCTTTCAGCGATCGTTGGAAGCCAAGCTCATACCGATTTCCGATCGAAACGTCGACGGGGTTATGGTGCTGGACGCCATGGCGGCCCGAGGATCACGATTTCAGGCGCTTTTCGTCCTCGGCCTGAACGAGGGTCTGTTCCCCCGCACGATCCGAGAAGATGCCTTTCTGCGGGATCGGACGCGAAGAACAATCGAGACGGTGCTCGGTTATAAGGTCAACGAAAAGCTTGCGGCATTCGACGAGGAAAAACTGCTCTTCAGCCTGCTCACTCAGGCGGCAAGCAAACGGCTCTATTGCCTTTATCATCGCTCCGATGACACCGGCAGAGTTTTTGAACCCTCCTGGTATCTTACGGAACTCGAGCGAGCTCTGTCTGTGCTGAACATCGAAGTATCGAAAACGATGATCCCTCGCAGCACTCGAGAGAAAGGGGATGTGGACCCGTTTCGATTCAGCGATTTTCTTCTTCCGGAAGAGCTTGCGATTCGGCTCAGCCTGGAAGGAGAGGACCCCGAATTGTTCCTTAGCTACTTTCCGAGCACGAAGGCTCTATACGAATCGGGGAGCAAACTCCTGGCATTGATCGAGAACACCAAAGGCAAGCTGTCGCAGTACGACGGCATAACCGGCCACCTTCCGGAATATTGGCGAGATCTTTGGGACCAGGGATTAGCCCCCACCGCCTTGGAGCGCTATGCCCGTTGCCCGTTTCAATTCTTCGCCTCTAATGTCCTCGATCTGCGCCCGCTGAAGCGCCCCGAGGAGCAATCTGTAATCGACTCATCTGAAAGAGGAAAGCTGGTCCATGATGTTTTGAAGCTTTTCTTTCAGGGGCTGATCGATGCAGGCTTTTTCAACGGTTCAAATCAATCGGTAGACCCACGCACTCTGCTCGAAAGCGCGGCAAGAAGAGTTTTTCGCGACTATGAAGCTCAAAAGCCGGTAGGATACAAAATCGTATGGGAACTCTTGCAGGAGGAAATCATCGCGCTTCTCCGAGAGGAGACCTGTCGGGACCTTGCCGAGCTCATACGGTTAGGCCGCCGCCCAGTCGCACTCGAGCTCAAACTGAAAGGCCAATTGCCGAAGCATTGGCCCGTTCCCGCAGCGGGCTTGCCGATTCAAGGCGCCATCGATCGCATCGACTTCAACGAAACGGATGGCTGCTATCGCGTGATTGACTACAAATTCACGATGAGAAACAGGCCATCGACCTCCGATAATAATTTGCGTGTGGCCGCCGTCCGCGGGGAAAAGCTCCAGCCACCGATGTATCTTCTCCTGACAAAGGAATTCGCTGAGCGCGAGAGAACCAAACCGACGGCGTTTGAAGCGGCATTTTACTACCTGGCGCCCCGGTGGGATGATGGCCCTTTCCTGCAAAAAACGTTTTCTGCCGATGATCTGGAAGGCTCTTGCGGAAAAAGCTTGAGAGAAACGGTTGCTCTTCTCATCCGAGGCATTCATGACGGTCTGTACTTCATTCACCCCGGTGAGGCATGTCGCCATTGCGAAGTTGCACACGTCTGCCGCAAAAATCACCTTCCAACCTCCTGGCGGACGGCCAATGACCCACTAAGCCGCCGGCATGATGAGGCGGCGAGGAAAACCATCCCCGATGACTAATAGGGCCACCGGCGGGGCGGAAGGATGTCTTCCCGATGCCACTGAACGTGAGCGCGCGGCAACCACATTTGATCGTAATGTTGTAGTTACGGCCGGCGCCGGGACGGGAAAAACGACGCTCCTGGTCGATCGTCTCGTGCATCTGCTTATGCGCGACCCGGATCCTGTGGCGATCACGCAGATGGTGGCTCTGACGTTTACCAACAAGGCGGCGAACGAGATGCGCCTTCGACTGCGGGAGCGGCTGCAGAGCTACCTCTCCTTCCGGTTGGATCAAGCGCCGGCCACCCGTGTGGAGGCCAAGAGCCACGCCGAGCTTCACTCTTTGATCCAGCGTTATCGTCTCAGCAAAGAAGAAATCGACCGACGCGCGCGCGAAGCGCTGCGGCAATTCGAGCGGAGTTACATAACAACTATTCACAGTTTTGCGGCTTGGCTGTTGCGACTCTATCCGCTAGAGGCCGGCGTGGATCCCCAATTCAAAGAGGACGACGGCTCCCAGTTCAAAAGGCATTTCGACGAGCGCTGGTCGGTATGGCTCGATCAGGAGCTCGGCCGCGAGGCAACCCGGCAGCAACTCTGGAAGCGAGTGCTCGGAAAGCTCTCGCTCGATAATCTGCGCGAGGTCGCTTCTTCACTTTGTTCGGAGATGATCCCGCTTGAGCGGCTTTCTGGCATTTCCAACGGGCAACGAATAGAAGCGATTTTGACCGATTGGCTTTCGAATCGGGAACGCGAAGCCCATGCGCTGATAAAATGTCATCCCGACAATCTCAACCAAATCGACTGCTTCGCCCGCCATACCCTGCGGATTCTGCAAACGGTTTTAGAACGAGGTGAGATTGCGGCAGGCGAATTTGCCGAGGAGAAACGCTGGTTTGCCGAAAAGACTCTTCGTCGGGCCGGCCAATGGTCCGAAGAAGATTATACGAAGCTGCAACGGCTCTGTCGCTTGGCCCGCGGCCTAATGCGGGTAAATCGCGACTTGACCCAATCGTTGTGGGATCTATTGGTTCCTTTCGCAGAGGAGTGTCGGGAAAGCTTTATCACGCGAGGCTTCGTCTCTTTTGACGCTTTACTGGTCCGCGCCAGGAATCTCTTACGCGATCACCAGCATTTGCGCGAAGAGCTGAAACACTCTTTCAAAGCCGTTCTCATAGACGAATTTCAGGATACGGATCCGATTCAGTACGAGATTCTTCTCTACCTCGCGGAAAAACCCGGGAAGAGCGCGGCCGAGTGGCGGTCGGTCGAGCTTCAAGCGGGCAAAATATTCGTGGTCGGTGACCCGAAGCAGTCGATTTATGCTTTTCGCCGTGCGGATATTCAGGGCTACCTCGACGTGGTGCAACACATCATCCTCGCTCAGGGCGGAATCGAATGTCCCCTGACCGCGAATTTTCGCAGCCACTCAGGAATACTGGACGTAGTCAACGGCATTTTCGAACCCTTGATCCGCGAGCGGGAAGGCCTGCAGCCTGATTACGTACCTATTCGGTTGCCGAACATTGAGGAGAACGACTTGGGTCCGGCAGCACAGGCTTCGTTTCGCAAAGTCGGGTTGTGTAGAATTGAATCTCCAGAAGAACTGCAGGCCAACGGCGCACGGCGGCTCGAGGCCGAAAACCTGGCTCGCTGGCTAGACGAGGAAGTGCTTGGAAAATCCCAAATTCGTGACCACGAGGGGAAATGGGTCGCAGTCAGGCCGAAGCATGTGGCCTTGCTCTTCAGAAAACTCACGGAAGTTCACCTGTATCTCGAGCCGCTTCGGCGACGCGACATTCCGTATGTCGTAGAAGGGGAAAAACATTTCTATGCAACGCAAGAGATCGTCGACGGCGTCAATCTATTGCGCGCCGTCAGCAATCCGTACGATCAGGCAGCGCTGGTCGGGCTGCTTCGGTCGCCGATTGGCGGTCTCTCCGACCCGGAAATCTACGATCTTCACCGTAAACACTTGCTTGACTATCGAGTCGTGAGAGGCGCCAGTCGGGCGGCGGAAAGACCGCTCGAGCGGGTCCGAACACTCTACGAGGCGTTGAACCGCCTCTATTTTGAAACGCGCACTCTTTCGGTGGCGGATGCGGTCAACCGGATTTTTGAAACCATTCCGATCCGGATTCTCGCGGCGCGCTCCTTTAGCGGTGAACAAGCGGTTGCCAATCTTGAAAAAATCCGCCAGCAGGCCTCCATCATGGGCCGCGCAGGACTCGGGACGTTGAAGGACGTCGTCGGCCAGCTTGAGCGGCGCGTGCTGGAGGTGGAGGAAGAGGGTGAGAGCGCCCTGGCTGAGGAGACTGTCGACGCGGTTAAAATCCTTAGCATTCACAAAGCCAAGGGGCTTGAATTTCCGGTCGTCGTTTTGCCGGATGCTGGAGGAGCGACGAACCCGGGCCGGTTCGAAGCAGGGGTTCAATACGACTGGTCTTCCAACCTCATCGGTTTGCGAGCGCAGGATCATTTGAACTTGGCCGCCATTTATCTCGATGAAAAGAGACGCATTCGAGAAGAAGAGGAGCAGAAACGGGTCTTCTATGTCGCGATGACCCGCGCGCGAGAGCATTTAATGATCTCCTGTCCGGCGCTGAGAGCTGATAAAGGAAGCTTCGTCGAGATGCTCCAACGTTCCTCCGGCGAATTATCAGCCGGAGCCCGGCAAGCACGGGTCTCCGTCGGCAGAGGAGTCATTGAAGTCGATACGCTCAGTGAACCCCAGGAGGCACCCTGGCGATCCGGTCAAGCCCAGAGTAAACGTCCAGCGCAGACCGACTGGAGCGAGTTTGTCCGTCAGTGGGATGAGAGAAGCCAGCGCTACGAAGTGGCTCGAAGCAAACCACACTTCGTTTCCCCAACCGCCCTCAAGGAGCGCGCCGTGGAAGCCACCGAGCGATTCGAACCGACGCTCCTTTTGGCGCGAGCGACTGAAGCCCTCAGGATTGGAAGCCTCGCGCATGGCTTTTTGGCGATGCTAGATTTCTCTGCCGACCAGGAGAAGCTCAAACAGGAGCTCAGCTGTTATATAGAGCAGCAGCCCGCCAATATGGTCGGCTCCGACCCTGACGCAACGCTTCGGGACCTTTGTGAAATCTTCAGCATTTTCCTTGGATCCAGCGTTTTTGCCGAGCTTCGTTCGGCAAATATCCTCGGCCGGGAAATTCCTTTGTTGATGCCCTGGGACGGACAAATTATGGAAGGGGTAATCGATCTGCTCTATGAGCGCGACGGATTACTTTACATCGCGGACTATAAGACCGACCGGATCGTTCTTAAGGATTGGCATCAAGTTAGAGAGCGTTACCGGCATCAAGCGGAGATTTACTCAAAGGCCGTGCAGCACAGCTTACAAAGAGAGGTAGCGGCATTCAAGTTGATTTTCTTAAGAACGGGGGCAGCGATTGAACTAAAGCCTGATTCAAAACAAGGAGAACTGTTCCTCACTAACTATGAAGATCCTTTTTTTTGATATCGAAACGATACCGACCGACCAATCACTGCAACATAGCGGCTTACTCGAGGCGCAGATGCAGCTCGATGAGGGTGAGATTATTAAACGGCTAAGCCTTTCCGCCGCAACCGCCCGAATTCTCTGTCTGGCGTATGCCTTGGAGCCACCGCCCGACTCTTCAGTGACGGTTCTTGACGGAGATGAAAGAGAGATCATCCAAAACTTCTGGAAGTTAGCTACTGAAACAAATCTTTTTGTTGGTCACAACGTGCTTGATTTCGATCTCCGATTCATCTATCAGCGGTCGGTCATTCATCAGATCAAACCCTCCCGGGAAATTCCCTTCGCTCGGTTCCGAAATTCCCCGATTTTCGACACCATGCACGAATGGAGCAAATGGGGACGCGAACATGTCAGTCTCGATTTATTATCAAAGGCGCTCGGCATTCCCTCGCCCAAGGAGTGTCTCGACGGCTCAAAGGTGTACCCGTATTATCGCGCTGGCAAACTGTCCGAAATCTGTGAATACTGCAAGTGCGATGTCGATACGGTTCGGCAGGTTTACCGTCGCTTAACTTTTGCACCTGCCCCTGCGGAATAATACCGCTCTTCTCCAACGCTGGCTTGCCCTGTGATGGATTAACGATCATGCGGCATTCAGCTGCGGTTTGACTTCGGGCTACGCCCAACGCTAAGTTAGCAGTGAATGATTTGCTGAACTTAGGCACCCTCTCTTGCCAAGTCGCAGATTCTATAAACAAGGTTAAATCGCGAAGGAGGCGCTATGGACCATCCAACTTCTTCAACGTGGCAGGAACCGACAGACAAAAAGACCAGGGCCGGCCTTGGCAAGTTTCTGAGGCCGAACACTCCTTACGACAATTTCATGGAAGCCCAGGGTATTCCGATCTATCGCGACATCGGTGTACGCCGCGTCCAAGATTTACCGCGCAAACCGTGGAAGCGTATGGGCGGCAATGGGACTTTCATCCAGCTCCTTGGCACCGAAGGGCTCTGGGGCTGCTATGTCGTCGAAGTGCCAGGAGCCGGCGCGCTAAACGCCGAAAAACACATGTACGAAGAAATGTACCTCGTCGTCGAAGGCCGTGGCACGACGGAGGTTTGGACCGAAGACAACGCGAAGAAACTCACTTTCGAGTGGCAAAAGGGCTCCCTTTTCTCAATACCTATGAATGTCATGCATCGGATCGTCAACGCCACTTCCAGTCCGGCGCTGCTTCTCGCCGGAACGACAGCGCCGAACGTAATGAATATATTCGGCAATGAAGATTTTATCTTCAATTGTCCGTATCAATTTAAGGATCGCTTCAATCCGACCGAAGACTTCTACAAATATAAAGAGGAGGTCGCGCCGGATCCTGTGCGGGGGCTGGCCATGCGCCAGACGAACATCATTCCGGACATCATGGCGTGTGAGCTGCCCCTCGATAACCGGCGCTCGCCAGGTTATCGCCGTATCGAACCACACATGACAGGCAACCATTTTTATCTATGGATTGGCCAGCATGAAACCGGCCGCTATTCGAAAGCTCACGCTCATGGCTCAGCCGCGGTGCTCATCTGCCTAAGCGGCAGAGGCTATACGTATACGTGGCCTAGCAGCCTCGGAACACACCCGTGGCAAGCCGACAAGACCGAATTGATCAGACGGCAGGACTATGAGCCCGTCGGCATGGTGAGCGCGGCACCGATGAGCGGCAACTGGTTTCATGCGCATTTTGGCGCCAGTAAAGAGCCGCTGCGTCTCACGGCGTGGTTCGGTCCCAATGCGCCTGGACGCGAACGTGGACGTCCCGGTGAAAAGGCGATCGATTACGGTGCCATCGATATGAAAGATGGCGGCACGGCAATACCCTACAACGAAGAAGACCCCTTTCTCCGTAAAGAGTTCGAAGAAACGCTGACAAGGGTAGGTGCGAAGTCTCGCATGGAACCGGAGCTCTACGAGAGATCCTACTAAGGATTCTGGGCTTCGAGCGCCGGGTTGACTTCCCTAAGTCAACCATTAGGAATTGTAATGACTAGCACCACACCTAGAGGTTCATTTTCCAATGCCAACCGCCATCTGCAGGAGGAAGAAAAACTTCAGCTCACCAGCGTGGGGGTGGATATTGGCTCCTCGACATCCCACCTGGTTTTTTCTCGACTGGAGCTGACCCTCGACGGTTCGCGCTATCGCGTCACTCGTCGTGAAGTCTTGAACGAGTCGGAGATTCTTCTTACGCCGTACGTGGACGACACCAGAATCGATGTCGAAGCGCTGGAGTCGTTTATCAACCAGCAGTACAAGAGAGCTAAAATCAAGCGCGAAGAAGTCGATACCGGCGCTCTGATTTTGACCGGTGTGGCCGTCCGGCGGCGTAACGCACGCGCAATTGCAGAACTGTTCGCTCAAGAAGCCGGCAAATTCGTTGCCGTGAGCGCCGGGGACGGTCTCGAGGCCACCATGGCGGCTCATGGTTCCGGTGCCGTTGCTCATTCCGCCAGGACCGGCGGCGTGGTTCTCAGTATGGACGTCGGCGGGGGTACAAGCAAATTTGCTCTCTGCGACAACGGTAAAGTTCAGGAAGTCTCAGCCATCGATGTCGGCGCGCGCCTCCTCGCATTCAACGACGATGGCGCGCTGGTCCGCATTGAAGAGGCCGGACGGAAACACGCGGGCTGGGCCGGAGTCACGGTTAAAGTCGGTGAGCGAATTCCCCACGACTGTTTACGCACGATGGT
>OCZV010000135.1_pt1 | contig 27604 bp, 26 predicted proteins | sample 1539051 | NCBI WGS metagenome assembly OCZV01 (sample SAMEA3113581, study PRJEB22503) | soil metagenome
CGGCCTTGCCAGGCTTGTTTTTCGCGCCGCATAACCTCGCAAACATCACTGGCCGAGGCACAACCTCCGGCGAGCCGGTGCAGCGTGCGAAAATCGCAGAATGATCCCAAGTGTGGCCGCGGCTCCCCTTCACTTCACTATCGAATTCGCGTGTTTTGTGGTGGCCGCCGGCGCAGTCGTACTCCTTCCGTTCCGACCCAGCCTTGTCAGCGGCGGAGCGTGGGCACGAACCTCTGCAGCCTTTGGATTTGCCGCTCTTGCGACTGCGTCCGTGCTCCACGGCGCATCGTTCATCGAAAGCGATTCCTCCGAGACCCTTATCTTTCTGAGAGCCTTTGGGCTGATGGCGGTGGTGCTGGCAGTTGGTGCAGGTCGAACGACGCCGTCGGCCGGGGCCGCAGCGTTCACTTTCGACCGGCCGGTTCTCTTCGCCCCAGCCGCCGCCGGATTCCTGCTGGCGATCGTCGCCGGCATCAAATCTCGCCACCGCGAGGAGCGACACATGTGGCGCCTGGCGGCGGCGGGGGTTGCCTTTGCGGCCTCCGAAGGGCTGATTGCTGCATCACGTCGTGCGGGTGAGGTTGGAGATATCACCGATTCAGTTGTCTGGACCGCGCATGGACTTCGCCTGCTGGGATTTCTTGCAGTGGGATTGTGGTTGTGGGCGGGCGTACGCACCAGCGTCCGGTCGCGCTTCGTTGCATCCTTCGCCGGGCTGTTGGTCATCGTCGTTCTGGGTCTATCCACAACTTTGAGTGTCGTGATTTCCGACAACGTCGAGCGCGAGGAGCTGGCGCGCGTCCAGACGCAACTCGACAACGCGCTTCGGATCGTCGACGAGGACGAACGCGCTGTGAGTCGATTCGTGCGGCTGATCGGCGATTCGGACATCGTTCGAAACGCCGTCGCAACGAGAGGCAGGCTGGAAGCGATCGCGGAGAACTTCGTCCAGTCGGACACCTTTCCTCTGGACTTTGTTGTGTTCACAGACCCCAGCGGCCGCCTGCTCGACTTCTCCGGAGAGGGCCCGGCCCAGCGGGATGGGAATGAAGTTCATTCCACCAAACTGGAGCACAGTGGGGTTGCCTCCTTGCTCGGGTCGCCCGTCCTCATCGACAACGTCGTCGAAGGTGATAGGGAGATAGCCGTAAACGTCGATCGGGTAGGAGACGCTGCCGTGGCGATTGTCGCGGCGGCTGAAATTCTGGACCCCACTAGGGCGGGGGATCGCGCCGGGATCGTGATCGCGGGCCGGTATCTCGACACCTTTACCGTGGATGAGATGTCCGCCGTGCTCGGGGCGGCGGAAGCGAGCCTATTGCTCGACGACACGGTTATCGCATCGAGCCTGGGACCCGCCCTCGCACGGCGGATGGATCTACCGTCCGACGTCCGGAGCCTCCTAACCCCCTCGAGTGGCCCCATTGCGCGGGGACAGACGATTGCGGATTCTCCCTACTTCAGTGCATTCGGCGCAATCGAGAGCGAGTTCGGGATGCCGACGCTCGTGCTATCGACCCCTGCGGAGATCGTCTCGGACACTCGCCGCGACATCATCCGCACCTTCTTCCTGGTGACGCTTGCCGTGGGAGCGGTGGCCTTCCTGCTCGCATGGCTGTCGGGGCGCCGGATCACGAGGCCGATCCACAAGTTGACGGTCGCGGCCGGGTCAGTACGGGAAGGAGATCTCGAGGCGACGGCGCCCGTTACGGGCCGGGACGAAGTCGGACGACTGGGCGAGGTCTTCAATGCAATGACCGCAGCGTTGCGCGGGACGACCGACGAACTGCGCCGGGCGGCGCGGGAAGAAGAAGCATTACGAGGGCGGATCGAAACGATCATCCAATCGATGGCCGACGGCCTTGTGGCGGTCGATGCGGACCGCAAAGTGCTCGCCTTCAACATGGAAGCGGAGCTCCTGACCGGCAGGAAGGCCGACGACGTCATCGGACGGGACCTCCAGGAGATCCTTGTGGTGCACGATGCCCGCGGCGAGCGCTCATCTCTCCCCATCTATTCCTTGCGGGAAGGGGCCGTTGCGAACGTGTACGTCCAACGGCGATACGGAACACCGGTGCCGGTTGCAGTGACCAGCGCCGTGTTGCGAGACGAGCAGGGCGAGGTGGCGGGCGCCGTCGCCGTCATGCGTGATATGTCGAGAGAACGCGAGATCGAGAAGATGAAAGGAGAGTTCCTCTCCAACATCTCTCATGAGCTCAGGACACCGCTCACACCGATCAAGGGCTATTCGGAGTTGCTCACGCGCGCCGACATCCCGCCGGAAAAGGCTGCAGCCTTTTCGCGCGGGATCCTCGAATCCACACAGCGGCTCGAGCGCATCGTGTCGCTTCTTGTCGATTACGCCGCCATCGAATCCGGCCGCCTCGCGCCCCGGGCTTCGTCGGTGGAGATCGCCTCCCTGCTCCAGAGTCTGGCCGCGGAATGGTCGGAGCGTTCGAGCCGGCACCGCATCGTGATGGACGTTCCCACCGCCCTCCCCAAGATCACCGGGGACGAACGTCTCCTGAGGAGATCATTCGAAGAGGTGCTCGACAACGCTGTGAAGTTCTCGCCCGACGGCGGGACGATCACACTCGAGGCTCACCTCATCGGGGAGGTATCGCAGGCAGGCAACGGGGACGGCCGGAGATTGGTTGAGGTGACCGTCTCCGATGAGGGAATAGGGATCCAGCCCGAGGACGCGGCGCGCATCTTCTCCGATTTCCATCAGATCGACGCCTCCGAGACCCGCACCTACGGCGGGCTCGGGCTGGGGCTCGCACTGGTTCAGCGAATCGTGGCCGCGCATCAAGGGGAGGTAAGGGTAGACAGCGAACCAGACCGAGGGACACGTTTGACCATTGCCGTCCCGGTCGCACGCAGTGCCTCCACTCCTGCGTAGGCCCACAGGACATCGGAGGCACTACGATGGCACCGACCGGCGTATATCGGTACGCAAGGTGCAGTTGGGACGTGCTTCGAACATGATGAAAAGGTATGCGGGGCGAGTGGGTATGGCGGCCGCCACGCTGTTGGTTGCAGCCGGCTGCAATCCGTTCTCGGACGCCACGGCGTCCCGATCCATGACGGTCGAACCGGACGGACCCGGGTCCGTCTTTGTTCGCCGCGCGGCCGAGGAGGTCGAAATCACCGGCCGCTTCTCGCTGGCCGACGGCGATGTCGTCCGTACGGCGGCCGTCGGCGCTCGGATCCTCCTTCACTCCGGGAGGGCGGCCTCCGTGGCGACCGTGACTCGGGTGCGCGTAACGGGAGGCGGCTCGCTGGAAGTGCTTGGAGGCAGCGTTCTCGCCGATTCTCCCGGCCACATGACCTTGTCGGTCGGCGACGTCACAGCGACCACGAATCGCGGCGTCTTCCGGGTGGACCTGTTCTCGGCTACGGCAGGAGTCGCGGCGTACACAGGGGACGCTGTGGTTGCCTCTCCCGGACAGGAGCAGGTTAGGGTCCGGCCGCTTTTCGACGCCACGGTTACGGCCGGGGAGATCCTCTCGCCGAAGCCCTACGGGGTGGACGTAGACGACCCTTGGGACCGGCTTCACTTGACCGAAGTGGTCGAACTCGACGAGCAGCTGGAGCGCTATGCAAATGCGATCTCCGGCCAGCTGGGCGGGGGTCGCCTGCGAGGGTCGTACTTCCTGAGTCTCAAAGGTCGCTCGGCCGGGCGAGCGATGGACGGCTATCTGGAGTCGCCGGCATACTCTCCGGCAGACCTGTTGATCGGCTTTTCGATCGCGGACCTCGATTCGAGGCCTCGGGCCCGCGCTCTGTCGGAGGCGTTTCAACTACGACAGGAGGGCGGCCAGTGGGGGGTCATAGCAACGGTCATGGGCGTGCGAGCGGGCCCGCTGGTGGCGGGGCTGGAAGACCTCATATTTGCGGCCGGTGCCTTGGCATCGGCTCCAGGGGGTCCTGCTAGTTTGTCCACCGGCTCGGGAACCGCAGGGAAGGGGAGGTCCCTCGGGGACGGGGGTGCAGCCGGTGGAGGCTCGGGACGAGATGGCAACGGTCCCGGCGACAATGGCGCCGGGGCCGGTTCGGATGACTCATCCGGAGGTTCGGGAGATCCCGGCGGAATTAACGGTGGCGGTGGCTCGATTCCGCCGGAGGAGGAGGACTGCGCCAACTTGATCGACTGCGTAGTCGGCATCCTGTCCGGCGACGGAGGCTTGCTGCCCTGATGTCGGATGCCGGGTCGGGAAAGCCTCTCGTATTGATCGCGGAGGATGATCCGAGCGTCCGGATGACGCTCGAGTTCGTTCTCGAGGACGAGGGCTTTGACGTCCTGATTGCGGAGGACGGAGAGGCTGCCCTGCGCGCCGCCGGAGACCGCATCCCCGACGTCATACTGCTGGATCAGATGATGCCGAAGATGGACGGCAAGCAGGTTCTTTCGGCACTGCAAGAGGACGAGACAACGAGCTCGATACCCGTGCTGGTACTTTCAGGCATGGCGCGCGGCGCCGAAGATGATTGGCCCGGAGCCCAGTTCGTGGGGAAGCCATTTTCGCCGGAGGACCTGATCGAGCGGATCCGAGAAGCGATCTCCAGAGAAGGCGAGTAACGCGTAGTGGGGCCAGGGGGGTAGCCTTCCGCACATGATTCGGTTACCGGAAAGGCGCAGCAGGCGGCGCGGAATCATCATCGCCCTCGTAATCGCGCTTTTTCTGTCTCTGCTCGCCTCGGCTCGTTTCTACACCGACGTCCTTTGGTTCCAGGAAGTTGGCCTCACCGAGGTCCTGTTCAAGAGCATATCCACCCAGTTCCTTGTCGGATTGGCCGTGGGAGTGCTGGTCGGTGTGGTCGTGTGGCTCAATTTGATAATCGCCGGCCGTTTGGCGCCCCCGTATCGCATCCCCGTTGTGGACGAAGGGCGCCGCAACGAAGTTATGGAGCGGTACATAGAAATGGTCGGCCCCTACCTGAAATGGCTCAGGCTGGCCGCGGCCGCCGTGGTAGGGATCATCGCCGGCGTGGGGGCCAGCGCGGCGTGGCAGCACTTCCTCCTGTGGGCCAATCGTGTTCCCTTTGGTGTCCGCGATCCACAGTTCAATCGCGACATCGGCTTTTATGTTTTCGAGTTGCCGTTCCTCAAGGACATCACCGACTACCTGTGGTTCGCGTTCCTTGCGGCGCTGCTGCTGTCCGTGGCGGCGCACTACCTCCAGGGCTCCATTCGGCCCGAAATCGGATTGAGGGGGCTGTCGCCCGCAGTGCTGGGCCACGTCTCCGTGCTGCTGGGCTGCCTGGCCCTGGTCAAAGCGGTCCAGTACTACCTGGGTACGTTCGAACTCAATTTCTCGCCGCGGGGGACGGTCACCGGCGCCAGCTACACGGACGTTAACGCGCAGCTCCCCGCGCTGCGACTCCTTGCGATCATCTCAGTCATCTCCGCGATTCTCTTCATCGTAAACATCAGGTTCAGGAGGCTTGCGCTCCCCGTGGCGGCGGTCGGCATCTGGATCCTGACGGCCGTCTTGGCCGGAGGTCTGTGGCCCGCGGTCATACAGAGGTTTTCGGTGCAGCCCCAGGAGCTCCAGCGCGAAGAGGTCTACATCCAACGCAACCTCGAGGCCACTCGAGAAGCATTCGGAGTCGGCGATGTCGAGCACCTTGAGTTCCCGGCCACCACGGACCTAGCCGGAGAAGAGCTTGTGGAGAATGAGCCGCTGTTAGCCAACGTCAGGCTGTGGGACCCGTCACAGCTACAGCGCGCCTACCGGCAGTTGCAGGCTATTCGTACCTACTACGAGTTCGAGGACGTGGACATCGACCGCTATGAGGTCGACGGAGAGATGCGCCAAGTGCTGCTGTCGGCACGCGAGCTGTCTCTGGACGATCTTCCCGAAGGCTCACGCACATGGCCGAACCAGCACCTTCAGTACACCCACGGTTACGGGATCGTTGCGAGCCTCGCAAACGATCTCACGGCAGCGGGTCAGCCGGACTTCCTCGTAAAGGACATCCCAGGCACCGCCGCAGACGGGGCCGAGTCGCTCTTCCCGGACGAGCAGCCGCGCCTTTACTTCGGTGAGTCATTTCAGGCGAACGAGTACGCGATCGTCCGTTCCGGCCAGGAGGAGATCGACTTCGAGACCGAGGCGGGCGCCGTGGAGCGGAGCCGGTACGACGGCGATGGCGGCATTCCCGTAGGGAACTTCCTCAGGCGGGTTGCGTTCGCGGTTCGCGAGTTCGACTCCAACCTATTGATATCGGGCCTGGTCGAGTCGGACTCTCGGATCATGCTGTACCGGAACGTGCGCGATCGCGTGAGTCGCGCGGCTCCCTTCCTTTCGCTCGACAACGACCCTTATCCTGCCGTGATCGACGGTCAAACGGTGTGGATAATCGACGCCTACACATCGACCGAGTGGTATCCGTACTCGCAGCGCTTCCCGTTCGACGATCTGATTGATCGGAACCAGGGGACACTCACCGGCGATCACAACTACATCCGCAACTCGGTGAAGGTTGTGGTCGATGCCTTCACCGGGGCCATGGATTTCTACATCGTCGATGAAGAGGATCCTCTGGTCCAGGCTTGGAGCAAGGCATTTCCGGACCTATTCACGGATGAAGAGCCCTCGGATGAGTTGCGAGCGCATTTCCGTTATCCCGAGGACCTGTTCAAGATCCAGTCTGAGGTCTATCTGAGTTACCACATTGAAGGCGCGGCCAACTTCTACTCGAAATCGGACGTGTTCGCGATTCCTCCAACAGGGGAGGGGAGTTCAGAACCGCTGCCGCCGACGTATCTGCTGTTCTCGCTGCCGGACGATCCGGATCAAGAATTCGTTCTTACTCGTCCGTTCACTCCCCGAGCCCGGAACAACATGGTGTCCTTCATGGTGGCGCGCTCCGATCCGGACCACTACGGGGAGATCGTGACCTTGCAGCTGCCACGATCGAGGCAGATCCTCGGACCGGTGCAGGTGGATAACTTGATCAACCAGGACTTCGAGATCTCACAGGACCTGAGTTTGCTGCGGCAGGGCGGATCGAGCGTCGAGTTCGGTTCCCTGGTGATACTTCCCATCAACGATTCCATCTTGTACGTAAGACCGCTGTTCGTGATCGCCAACGGATCGGGCGGCACCACTACTACTACGACGGGTACCACTGCGCCAAGTTCATCCGGAATTCCGGAGGTCAAGCGTGTGATACTCGTCTTCGGCGAAGAGGTCGTGATGGAGGAGACCTTCGATCAGTCCCTCGCTGCGCTGTTCGACCTCGAAGAAGAGCCGGACGTAACGGATCAGGTTCCGGAGGACGAGGTCCCACCGGGCGACGACGGTGATGACGATGGGGGCGAGGAGCCGCCGCCCGAGACCCAGCGAGAACTCGACCAGATCGTGCAGGAGGCCTCGGACCTTTACGAGCAAGCGCAGCAGGCATTGCAGGACGGGGACTTCGAGGAGTACGGGCGCCTGATCAACGAACTCGGCGCGCTACTCGAGGAAGCGCAGCGTCTCTCGGGCGGTGGCGGAGGAGGCGGCGGCGGCGGCTAGAAGTTTTCGGCGCGCCGTGGCGCGTCGTCTTTGGCATACCGGTAGCGCCAGGCGCAACTCCTATGCCAAAGACCACCGACCTGAGCGCGGTGAGCTCGGATTCCTTCTTTGGTCGAAAACCTACGTGTGGCGCAGGTTTTATGCCAAAGAACCCTCGCCGGAGGCCGCTCTGGAGTGTTCGCGCCGCGCTGGCGTTTTGGTAGGGTATCCGGCGCAGGGTGGAGCAGTCTGGTAGCTCGCCGGGCTCATAACCCGGAGGTCGCGGGTTCAAATCCCGCCCCTGCAACTCCAAAGGCCCTCGTTGAGGGCCTTTGCCTTTTCCTGAACTAGATGCGAGGCGGACAGAGGGTGGATAAGACCGAGGCGCGAGAGACTCTCGTGGACGCGTTGGGCGGCGCCTAGTCGAGCGGCGGCTCCAGGGCGGCGGGCTCGGCGGGAGGGCTGCGCCGGATGCGGTCAGGGTGAGGAGGCCGACCCTGCCGCTCTGGTCATGTGGGACGACCTGAACAAACGTGGGGAGTGGTGGCATCTGAAATGCGTTCCCCCGAGCCTGCGCCTTCAACTCGAGGTGCGGGGGTGGGAGTTCGAAGGAGCGCCCTGGGAGTAGCCGTATCGAAAGCCTTGTCATGGGGATACAGCGGCAGCGGGGTCAAAGTGGAGGGCGGTCAAGGGGACTCGCAGCAAGGCGTCGGGCGGGTACAAGGTTCGCATTCCCGACCGACCCGGACTTTACCGTGCGTTCCCGGCCAGACCTGTCGATACGCTGAACAACTGCTCTTCCGCGAAGTCCCGGACCCGCCGGCATTGACGACGATCTGACGCCTTGGCGGGGGGTGGCTAAGCCGGGCCGAAGACGACCTTAAGCCCATCCGTGATGCTGGTGCCGGGCGGTGGTTGGCCGGCCGTGTGTAGTCAGCAGGGAATCGTGCAGTGACGCACAACCTTTTGGGTATTGAGTCGTTGTTCATAACTGGGGTGAGTCTTCAATGAATGGAGGAGCACGCGACTTGGTTGTGGTCGGGCGCTGGTACCGAATCGTTCTCGAGGCCGGTGGCTCCCTCGAGGGAAAAGTGGAATCCGTTTCATTGCCTGCAGGGTTGATGCTCAACTGGGATGGGCGCCACAGGATTTGGGTAGCGGGCGAGAGAATCGAATGGTTTCTCCGCCCCGACGAGGTCAGGAGTGTTCGGGAAATCCACCCTCCTGGTGATGGGCGGCTGTGCGCAGCCGGGCTCCCCGGGCACTTTCGCGGCTAGGGCACGCTCTTCATATCGGAGAGCGGCATCGGCAGGTAACTCGGCCTGGGCCGGTAACTCGGCCTCTTCAGGCGCTCGCTGCCTCGTCGCGGTAAGGGGCGCCGAGTGCTATGTGCACCAGGGCGCCTATAGCCCATCCCATTGCCGCCCCCCCAAGCACGTCGAGGGGTAAATGGGCGCCGACGTACATCCGCGCCACGGTCACGATCGCTGCCCCCGTCCATACCAGGGCCCTGCCCAGCGGCCCCAGATAGTGGCTCGCGACGGTTGCCAGCGCAACGGCTACCGCCGCATGGCCCGAGACATATCCGTGCCCACCGGCCGGCGCGCCGCGTAGTAGGACATCTTCGAGGAGGTCCCCGGGACGACCTCGGTCCACGAGGCTCTTGACCACCTGGGCAAGAAGCCAGGCTGCAGTGCCGGCGACGAGAAGGTCGAAGGACAGCCTTATGCGCCGAAAGGCGGCAGCCGCAGCTGCGGCCGCCGGAACGGCGAGGACGTTGCCCAGCTGCATGATCGTCCACACGACGCCGTAGAAGGCCCCCGGCAATCCATTGACGAACTCGAATATCTCTTGTTCCTCCGAGCTCACGCTGTTCCCACGAAGCGGGAGCGCGGACAGGATGAGAACGCTGATTGCCAGCAACAGGTGCCACAAGTGCTTGGTGTGGCGCGGATGAAAGATTCTTCGCGCTGAGGCAGGAGGGCTCATACGTGAGCCGGTGTCACTCAATCTGTTCGAGCTCCGATTATTCCCATTAGCTGCGAATCGCTTGGCGAAGACTACAGAAGCTTCGCCCGAAGTCTCGACCCTCCTGTTTTCTTGAGGCCGCCCCGTGCCACAATGTGCGGACTGCGGGCCAGACCTGGACACAGCGTGACGGAAGCCCACAAACGATCCGATCTTCGCAGGCGTGTCGGCAAAGCGAGCCAGGTTGCCATTGCACTGGCAGTCATCGGTGGCATCTTTGTCGGCGTTTTTCCGCGCGTTGCGGACTTCTCGAAGGTCTGGGCCGAGATCACCGAGATGACGTGGCTGGAGGTATCGACGCTGGTCGTCATCTCGGCGTGGAACATAGTGACGTACTGGTTCGTCATGGTGGCCGGGCTGCCCGGCCTGGGCTACCGGCAGGCAATGATCGTCAATCAGTCCTCAACCGCCATATCGAACACGCTTCCCGGAGGCGGGGCCCTCGGCATCGGGGTTACCTATGCGATGTACGGCTCCTACGGTTTCTCGCCGGCCGAGATAACTCGGTCGGTTCTCGTGACCGGGGTCTGGAACAACTTCGTGAAGCTCGGGATGCCGGTCTTATCGCTTGCATTGCTCGCGCTCGTGGGAGATGTGAGCAGCGCTCTCCTGTGGGCTTCATTGCTTGGAGTGGCCGCGTTGTTGGCCGCGGTCTTCTTGTTTGGCGCAACTCTTCACAGTGAGGCTTTGGCGCGGAGTGTCGGAGAGCGCCTCGGCCGGCCGGCCTCGGCGGTGCTGAGACTCCTGCGCCGGTCCCCTGTGACCACGTGGGGCGACTCCATGGTCAGATTTCGCTCGGAAACGCTTGGGCTCCTAAAGGGCCGATGGGCGCGGCTCACATTCGCCACGCTAATCAGCCATCTGTCCCTCTATGTCGTGCTTCTCGTGACCCTTCGACACATCGGGGTGTCAGACGCGGAGGTCGGGTGGGTACAGGTGCTCGCAACTTTCTCATTCGTCCGGCTTGTCTCGGCTCTGCCGATCACACCCGGCGGGCTCGGCGTAGTGGAACTCGGCCTAACCGCGGGATTGATCGCCGCCGGAGGAGATCGTGCTCAGGTTGTCGCGGCGGTCCTCGTTTACAGAGGGTTGACGTATGCGCTGCCCATACCCTTCGGAGCGATCACGTACCTGGTGTGGCAACGCGGGGCGGCGCAACGTCGCCGGGAGGTTCGTGCGGCTTCGGCCGACGTCTGAGCCCGGTCCTGACAACTCTTGGGCCGTTTACATGGACTAGAAACCGTTTGAATCGAGCCACACCGCAGCAATATCTTTCGCAGGCGTACCCGACCGCACAAGCTGGTTGAACACCCTGAGGTCACTTGTTGTCAGCTCTGCAGAAACTGCGTTCAGCACACGCACAAAAGCCGGACCGTGTCTGGCAACAACGTTCTGCCTGACGATTGGGACCACGTTCTCAGGTGGTTGAAGGTGTTTGTCGTCGACTAGCGACTTCAAATCTATGCCACTCAGAGCTGGATCGGTGGAGAACATGAGCGCGACATCGACTTCGCCGTTGGCCAGTGCTCCGGTCGTCAACGGACCGGAGGCGTCGAGTGGCACAAACTCCATGAACTCCAGCCCATAAACGGCTTTCAGGCCGGGGAGGCATAGCGGTCTGTTAGGACACTCGGGAGGGCCTCCGAACGAGAGCTCATCTGCGATGGGAACGAGATCGCTGACTGTCCGGAGCGTGCGGTCTCTCGATACTCTCCTTGCCACCACTACGACGTTCTTGTTCTGCGCCGGCGCGGATCCAAGCACGTCGATTCCCTGCTGATCCAAGGCCTTTGCAAGTTGCCCGTGTACGGCGCGGGTTCCTCTTTTGGGTGCGGTTCTTCCGAGTGTGGCGAATTCAAGTGCACTGCCGAGGTACTCGGGCACGAGATCAACGTGGTCCTGCTCGAGTGCGGGGAAGACCACCTCCCTCGACCCCAGGTTGGGGAATCTCACCACCTCGAACTGCCTACGCTCAAGGGCAGTGGCGTAGACCTCAGCGAGGACTTCGCTTTCTGAGAAATCGAAGGATGCCACTCGGATGGCGTCGGGATCCCGCTTCGGGGTCTCTCGCCGGTCCGCTTGAGCACATGCCGCCATAAGGAAGATCCCCAGGGCGATGATGGCTGCGGATCGGGTGCGTTTCCTCATGGTCATAGAGTGTGGCCCGAGCGAGTGGTCCGCGTCCCGCGTTTCCCCCGGCTGGTGACGGCATGGGTGAGTTAGTCCCGGAGCCGCACCTCCGGTGTTCCCCCTAGTCCGCGCCCTGCCTGCCCTGTACGTTTTTGGCAGCGGATTTTTTCGACTATTCAGGACCCCTAAGGAAACCGGTTCGTATGGTTATGACCCGCCTCGGACTTAGGCGCCGAGCAGAGCAGGCGACCGCTCCTGAGGCTCCGGAGGCGGTCGGGGTGGGCCGCCGGAGGCGTCCCTCCGGTGAACCTCCTCCCCTGCCGGCCGAACTGCGGACGAGTGGAAAGTACTGGCTCGCGCTCGGCATTCTTACCGTCGTTTCGTGGGTCCTTGTGTTCGTGGTGCGCGGAGTGGGAGTGAGCGGGACCAAATTCGACGTCAGGACCCTCGAGCTGATCGGCAATATACGAAACGACCTCCTCACCGACGTAGCGCGTGTGTTCCATTCCATCGGGTCCGACTGGACGATACGAGTGCTCAGATGGGCTGTGTTGGTGGTCCTCATCTACTGGAAGCGATTCAGACATTTGATCGTGTTCATGACGTCGATTCTGGCGGTGGGATGGGTGACGACGACGATGGCGCACCTGATCGCGCGACCCAGACCGATCGGGATCGAGATCCTGGGGCACTGGGATGGTCCCTCGCATCCGTCGCGCCCCGTCGCCACCTTGGCCGTTACTTTGATCGGCATCGCATACACGGTTGTAATCCCCGGAGGACCACGGACCGTGACGAAGTGGCTTATCGGCGCGGTCTTATTGCTGCTCAGCGGGGCGCGTCTCTACCTCGGTGTGGACCACCTCACCGACGTGGTCGTTGGAACGATAGTCGGAGTGTCTATCCCGCTGATCGCGTTTCGCAGACTCACTCCCAACGAGATCTTCCCCGTGACGTACAAACGCGGTCGGGGCGCCCATCTGGACGTCGGGGGTCGCCGCGGTGCGGCGATCATGAAAGCGCTCGAAGAACAGTTGGGTCTTCCGGTTAAACGTCTCGCGCCGTTTGGACTGGGAGGGTCCGCCGGGTCGACCCCTCTCCGCCTGGAGATGGACGACGAGGCCCGGACCGTTCTCTTCGCCAAGCTCTACGCGTCCAATCACCTTCGTTCGGACCGCTGGTACAAGCTCGGACGGACTCTTCTGTATGGGCGCCTCGAGGATGAGGCATCGTTTTCAACCGTCCGTCGCCTCGTGCAGTACGAGGATTACATGCTGCGCCTGATGAGAGACTCGGGCGTCGCGACGCCAGAGACCTTCGGATTCATCGAGATAACTCCGGAGCGTGAGTACGTTCTCGTAACCGGCTTCCTGGAAGACGCTGTGGAGCTCGGTGAGGCCGACCTCGACGACGACCTCATCGATCAGGCGCTTGCCAATGTCCGCTGCCTATGGGATGCAGGCATCGCGCATCGAGACATTAAGCCATCGAATGTGCTGGTGCGAAACGGCCAGATCCGCTTGATCGACGTTGCCTTTGCCGAGGCACGTCCGTCGCCGTGGCGCCAGGCCGTCGATCTCGCAAACATGATGCTGTGCCTCGCGCTCCGATCCGATGCCAAGCGTGTGTACGAGCGGGCCTTGCTGCAGTTCACGCCGGACGATGTGGCTGAGGCCCTCGCAGCGACCCACGGTGTAACCATGCCGTCGCAGCTCCGCCGTGCGCTAAAGGAGGACGGGCGTGGTCTTCTCGGTGAATTTCGCAAGCTTGCTCCCGCCCGGCCACCGATCGCCATTCAGCGATTCAGCCTTCGCAGGATCGGGCTCACGGCCTGTGTTCTCCTCGCTGCATTGTTCGCGCTCCTCATTGCTATGAGCAATCTCGAGGGGGCGGGTCTGCTGTGAAACGGGGACTGCTCTTGGGGACGATGGTCGTGCTCCTGCTCCCCGCGTGCGGCCCGCAGAACACCAACTATTCGATCCCCCGTTGCAACGAGTTCTCGGACTCGCTTGTGCTTGCCGCCCAGTCGGTTCCCACGGCGACCAAGATTCCGTGCCTGGGGGCGCTTCCGGCGGGCTGGAGCAGAGGGCCGTTTCAGGCGCGGGACGGATCCGCGACCTTCACGCTCGATTCGGATCGAGCGGGGCTCGAGGCGGTTGAGGTGACCCTCCAGCGCACGTGCGATTTCTCACAGAGCACGCAGGTGCAGTCTGATGAACTTGGCACCGACAAATTCGACCACATCGACCCCATCGACAGGACGTACTCGGGCGTCTGGTACTACCTCTTCGACGGCGGATGTGTGTCGTACGAATTCGAGTTCCGGGGATCTCGTCGAACGGCTCTGATCGAGGACGTGAAGAGCGCACTGAGCTTCGTGGATCGAAACGAATTGAGGATGGAATTCGCGGACCGGGGTCTAACGCTGGACCCCTGAGTGGGAGTCGGACCGCTCCTTCAGGCCCCCAGCTTCGGACCCTACGTATCTTTTCGTAGCCTTTTCTCGCGCGAATTACTGATTTGTCCGGGCGGCCGCCCGACCGATGATCTAGTAAGACTGACTTTGGTGAAGAGGGGAAGAGCATGGCTGATCTTCGGGTAGTGGACGAGGAAGACCATCACCAGCGCGACAACGAGCTCCGCGCCGCCCACCGGCAGGCTTTCGAGCGCATCAGAGCCGCAAGCGGCTCACCCGGATACCACGAAGCCGTATCCGACGCCGTGGGCAATCTGATCGATGCGTGCGAGGAGTACTGCAACAAACGCTCCGACGACTGACCTAACAGTCACCGTACTTTTGGCGGCCGTGTCCGCCGGCTCCTTCGTCACCACCCACTCGCGCCGAAGTAACCTCGCGCCGTGCCTATCCAATACCGAGGAGCTCTTCCCCGGACCGCGGACCTCGTTGTCATCGGGGGAGGTGTGGTGGGGGCGGCCACAGCCTTCTATGCGGCTCGGGCCGGTCTTCGTCCCCTCATAGTCGAGCAGCGCCCGGCGCTCTGCACCCTGACGACCCCGGCTTCGACCGGCGCCTTTCGCCTTCAGTTCGACAACCTCGAGGAACTCGAGCTTGTTCGGGAGTCGGTCGAACTCTTCGAGAATTTTCCCGACGTCACCGGTCAGAGGGACTACGACCTGCGGATAAGGCACCAGGGTTACCTATGGGTCACGACGGAGCAGAGCAGGGCGGAGCGAGCGCAGGCCCTCGTTCGACAGCAGCATTCGTGGGGGCAGACGGACATCGAATACGTCTCGGGCGATGAGGCCCAATCGCGGTGGCCGTACCTCAGCAAAGACGTACTCGGCGCTCGATGGCGAGCCGGCGACGGATTCCTGGACCCGAAGGCGCTGACGATGGGCCTGATTGCCGGTGCCAAAGCGGACGTTGTGGTCGACTGCGGTGTAACGGGCTTTGACATCGCCGGTGGGCGGCTCCGAGGTGTCGTTACAGAGCGCGGTGTTGTGTCGGCGGGCGCCGCGGTCATTGCGGCGGGACCTTTCTCCGGGATAGTTGCCGGGCTGGCCGGGGTGAGGCTCCCGGTCACAACCGTGCAGCGGCAAAAGCTCATCATGCCCGAGGTCGATCTCGTTCCCCCCGAAGCGCCCATGACGATCGACGACGATACCGGCGCACACTGGCGGCCGGGCCTTCAGGGCGCGTACATCCTGTTCACGGATCCCACCACTCCTCCCAGCGATCCCACGGAGAACGTGCCGCCGGACTACGACCATGCCTTCAGGGTTCTGAACCCCGAGAGTCCCGTGTCCATTGCTCGAGTGGTGCCGTTCTGGGCCGATGTCTGGGAGCGGAACGCCGTGACTTGGTTGCTTCACACCGGTCAGTACACGATGACGCCCGACCACCGACCTCTCCTCGGCCCCACGGAGGTCCACGGGCTCTACGTCAACAGCGGGTACAGCGGCCACGGAATCATGGTGAGCGCCGCCGGCAGCCGGCACCTCGTCGATGTGCTCACCGAAGCGGCGGAGCGGGCTACAAATCCGTTCAGGATCGATCGTGATTTCGCTCCGAGGGACCTGGACCTCCTGTAACGCCGCCGGCGCGGATCGGGCGCGGCGCACCCTCCGGGAAGGGGCGATACTCGACTGCCATATGACGTCTGAGTTCAGGTATGTCGAGGCCGGAGGCCACAAGACGCGCCTATTCGGGGCGGGGAGCGGCGCGCCAGTAGTTGTGCTTCACGGCTGGGGCGGGCGGATCGAATCCATGGCGCCGGTGAGCGCGTGCCTCGCGGCAGCGTTCCGTGTCGTGGCGCTCGACCTGCCCGGCTTCGGGGAGTCGCCGGTGCCCAATGGGGTCTGGGGCACGCCCGACTACGCCGAATACGTGCACGACGTGCTCGCGGCAGAAGGCATCGAACGGGCCCGATTCGTCGGGCACTCGTTCGGAGCGAAGACCTCTCTGTACCTCGCAGCCACCCGTCCGGAACTCGTCGAGAAGCTCGTCCTCGTGGGATCGCCGGGGCTTCGTACCCCACCGAGCCCCGGAGTGCGCGCCAAGCGACTTGTATCGCGCGGGGCGCGTATTGCCGGGTTACTGGGGCCTCCCGGGAAGGCCGTCCGTGGGGCCGTGTACAAGCGCATCGCATCCCAGGACTACAAGGACGCCGGCCCGATGCGCCCCATTCTTGTGAAGGTGGTCAACGAGAACCTAAGTGCCCTGCTATATCACGTGGCGTCACCGTGTCTGCTCGTCTGGGGGACCAATGACGATGCCGTCCCGATTGCACACGCGCGTCGTATGGAGCGCATCATTCCGGACGCGGGCCTTGTCGAGTTCGACGGTGCCGGCCACTTCGCGTATCTCGACGAGCCCGAGCGATTCTGCCGGATAGTGCGCCACTTCTTCGGCGCGCCGCTGAGCTGAGGTTACCGACGTGGGCTTCGACGATCCGTTCACCGGATACACGGTCATGTTGAGGGTCATCGTCTACGGCCTCGTACCTGCGTTCACGGTCGTGCAATTCGTACGGCTCAGGCGCGCGCTCCATGTGTTCCAGTTGGAGGGTTACAAGCGCCGGAGGTTCCTGGCGTGGTGCGCGGACAACAAGCGCCGGGCCTTGTGGTTGCGTCCGGCCGGCGCCAAGAAACCGCTAGCGATGACGGGGCGAGCGTGGCGACTTCTCATTATTGCAACGTTGCTGAGTCCGCTGCTGGTGCTGGCGCCATCGGGGGTGGCTCACATCGCGCTCGGAGGATGGCCTGCCGATGTCGCTACGTGGATTGCGACAACCGCTCTGGTCTTCTTCTTTACGTCCCAATTGCTTGTGGCGGCGGACTGGTTGCTGTCGCCCGTTCAAACGACGATCAACGCGGGGTATATGCGTGCGGCGCGCCGGAGACTCGACGACATCGATCCTGTTGTCATCGGCGTCACGGGATCCTTCGGCAAGACCTCCACCAAGTTTGCGATCGAGGGATTGATCGGGCCGAGCGAGTCTGCCCTCGCCACTCCGGGGTCGTTCAACACTCCTCTCGGCGTGTGCCGCACGATCAACGAACGTTTGTCGAAGGGGCACCGGTATTTCGTGGTCGAGATGGGAGCGTACGGTGTCGGCGAGATCGCCGAGCTGTGCAGGTTCACTCGGCCGAAGGTCGGGGTTCTCACTTCGATCGGCCCCGCTCACCTCGAACGATTCGGAAGCCTCGCGAACATCAGGCGAGCGAAGTACGAGTTGATTGCCAGCCTTCCCGCAGACGGCGTTGCGGTCATGAATGTCGATGATCAGGCAGTCCGAGAACTCGCCGACGGCACCTCACACGTTCGGGTGGTCCGCTACGGCGTCGACCCGGCCGGCGCGCCGGACGTCACTGCAACCGACGTCGCCACCACAACCGAGGGCACGGAGCTGAAGATCGTGGAGCGGTCCACGGGCGAGTCGCGCGCGGCGCGCACGAAGCTCCTAGGCCGGCACGCGATCGGTCACCTCCTCGCCGGAATCGCCGTCGCGCGATCTCTGGGCCGCTCGCTGAGCGAGCTGGCGGCTGCCATCTCGGAGCTGCAGCCCGTCGAGCACCGCCTCCAGATAATCGCGGGCACCGGCGGGATCACCGTCATCGACGACGCCTACAACTCGAACCCCGAGGGCGCGGCTGCTGCGCTCGAGGTTCTCGAATCGATGCCGGCGCGCCGAAGGGTCGTGGTGACCCCTGGGCTGGTCGAGCTGGGCGACCTCCAGGTCGAATACAACCGGGAGCTCGGCGTGCGGGCCGCGGCGGTCGCCGACACTCTCATCGTCGTCGCCGGCCTGAACCGCCGGGCGATTACCGCGGGGGCAGACGGCGGGCGGGCGGAGGTGCTGACGGTGGACTCGTTGGAGGAAGCATCCGCCCGGCTCCGTGACCTGCTGGCACCGGGGGACGTGGTGCTGTTCGAGAACGACCTCCCCGACCAATACGAGTCCTGAGCTGGTTCTTTTCTCGTCCAGGCCCCCTCAGGGTGCTCACAGAAGAAAAGAACGAGTGGGGGCGGCACGTAGACTGACCTATCTATGGAGAGGCTTTCTGTAGGAGTGGTCTTCGGCGGCCGGTCGGTCGAACACGACGTCTCGGTCGTAACCGCACATCAGGTCATGGCCGTCCTGTCGGAGGCCCACGACGTCGTCCCGATCTACATCACGCGCGAGGGCAAATGGCTCACGGGCGCCGGTCTGAACGACCTCGCCGTGTACAAAGACCGCCGGTGGGAGGAGGTCGGGGAGGAGGCCTGGATTCCGCCCGCCGCCGGCTATGGAGGCCTCTACGTTCCCGGAGGCCGGCTGCGCGGGGCCCGCAAGGTGCCCCTCGACGTGGTCGTTCCGGCCATCCACGGCACCTTTGGCGAGGACGGAACACTGCAGGGCCTTCTCGAGCTGGCCGATATCCCGTACGCCGGCTCGGGGGTCACCGGCTCGGCAACGGGCATGGACAAGATTGCGATGAAGGCCGCGTTCAGGGCCGCCGGGCTTCCTGTTGTGGAGGACGTCCTCGTTGAGTCCTCAGATCTCGATTCCCGACGTGATGCCGTGGTAGCCGAGATCGAGAACGCAATCGACTATCCGGTATTCGTCAAGCCGGCCCGCCTCGGATCGAGCGTAGGGATCGGGAAGGCTCCGGATCGGGAGTCGCTTCTACAGGCCTTGGATGTGGCGCGCCGCTACGACCGGCGGCTCATCGTCGAGCGATCGATGGAGGGTTGTATAGAGATCAATTGTTCGGTTCTCGGGGGATTCGGCGTGGAACCGCGGGCAAGCGTCTGCGAGCAGCCGGTAGCGTGGGAGGAGTTCCTAACCTTCTCCGACAAGTACATGCGCGGCGGCAAGGCTCGCACGAAGTCCTCGGGCGGAATGGCGGGCCAAGAGCGCCGCATACCCGCACCCATCTCTGAGGAGCTCACCAAACAGGTCCAGGAGAACGCCATTGCCGCGTTCCTTGCAGTGGACGCAGCGGGAGTAGCTCGGATCGATTCCTTCGTCGACGAGAAGTCGGGGAGTGCGTGGGTGATGGAAATCAATACGACACCTGGATCGTTCTCCTTCTACCTGTGGGAACCTACCGGCGTGACCTTCTCGTCACTGCTCGCGTCCCTCATCGACATAGCGCTGCGGGCGCACAGGCAGAAGTCGGAACTGATGTTCACTTTCGAGTCTGGGATGCTGGAGGCCCGTGGAGGCAAAACAGGTGGCTGAGAGCCTTCCCCGCTTGTCGAGGGAAGACAAAACGCGTTTTCAGGAAGAGGCGCTTCCGTTGCTGGATTCGCTGTACGCGGGCGCCCTGAGGATGACGCGTAATCCGGCGGACGCGGAGGACCTCGTTCAGGAGACGATGCTTAGGGCCTATAGGTCCTTCAACCGATTCGAGCCGGGTACGAACCTGAAAGCTTGGTTGTTTCGCATCCTGACGAATGCGTACATCAACGTGTACAGGAAGCGGCAGAGGGAGCCGCAGAAGGTCTCCCAGGACGACGTCGAGGAGTTCGATCTCTATCAGGAGCTCAAGGATCACGACCCCCAGTTCTCGGCCACGCCCGAGACGATCGTGCTCGACTCGCTGGTGGACAGCGACATCATCGAGGCAATCGATGCGTTGCCCGAGCAGTTCAGGCTCGCAGTGATCTTGTCGGACATCGAGGGGTTCACGTACGCCGAAATGGCCGAAATCATGGATGTTCCACTGGGGACCGTAATGTCGCGGCTTCATCGGGGAAGAAAGGCGCTCCAAAAGAGGTTGTGGGATCTAGCAGTAGAGCGGGGCATTGTGAAAAATGTCTCGTGATTTACCAAGCAGGGGAATACTGGTAGAAAAGGCCGGGGGAAACAGGCCATGACGTCGGACAACTGAATCATGAATTGCAGAGAGACGCTCGAGGAAGCGTATCTGTACCTGGACGGGGAAGGCCTGAGCGACGAGCGTCGCCGGGAGATCCGAGCCCATCTCGAGGACTGCGCGCCGTGTTACGAGCGCGTAGGGCTCGAGCACGAGGTGACGGCAATCCTCGCGAAACTCAGAGGTTGTACCGTCTGTCCAGACGAGCTCCGGGTGCGAATCACCAGCCTGATCGAGCGGTTTTAGCTCCGAGCGCTCCAATCGGGACAAAAGGCCCGGATCGGGCAAGCGCCTGTGGACACCTCTGCCAAATCAAAAATTCAATATCCATTTTCCGGTGGATCGCGATAGCATCTAAGGCCTGCGGTTAAGTCATTAACCGCGGTGGGTGGAAACGACCTCAAGAAAGCGGGGCTGCGATGGCCCGTACCAATCTTCATGAGCTGGCTAACAAGTTGTTGGCCGGGCTGAATTCAGCTTCGGACAGGGGCCGGTTCGAGGGTCGGTTGCGCGAAGTGGCGTCCGATGCCGGACTGAACTCTGTTCGCAGCGCCGAAGCGATCAAGCTGCTGGAGGAAACCAGCAGGATCGAGGTCGTCCAGCGCGGCCGCCGCGGCCGGAACACCGTTATCGCAGTTCGCTCGACAGAACCCATTTCGCTCGCTGACGCCGAGGCGATGTTGCCGAGCAGGCAATCCAAGCGGTCCGCTCGCCTTACCTACGAAGATATCGGGAGCGCCGTAGTGGACCGGCTGCTCGAACTGTCCAGGGATGATGCACTTCGCACCGCCCAGGTCGAGGCCTTTGCCGCGGACGGCCGCGGTTACAAGGAGCGCATCGACGAGCTCGAAACCGCGCTGGAGGAAGCGAGCCGGAGAGAGACGGATCTGCGCATCAAGCTGAAGACGGCGGAGGAAGCCCTCGACCGGGCCGAGGAGAACCTCAGGCGGGCACTCGGATCGAGTGCTCCGCGGCCCGCTACCCCCGGGGCGCAGCCGTCGGCTCGCCCCATTGAAGACGATGACGCGAAGGCGGTTCTCGAGATATTGAAGTCCGGCCGGGCTTGAGCGCAGAGGCCGGCGGCGCCGTCCTCAGCTCAAAGGGTTCCGACGGCGTCACCACGCTCACCATCAATCGTCCCGAGCGTAGAAACGCCGTCAATTCCGCCGTCGTCGACGAGCTGGCGCGCCTTCTGAAGGCAGCCGAAGACGACGAGTCTGTTATCGCACTAGTCCTAACTGGTGCCGGAGACCGGGCGTTCTGCGCAGGGGCCGATCTCTCCGGGGTCCAGGAAGTCGGCCCGGTTGCCGGTCACTTCGCCCGAGCGAACATCGCAGACCTGTTCAAGAGCATGCGGTCGTCCCGTTTGCCCATCGTTGCGCGCGTGAACGGTCACGCTCTGGGAGGTGGGTTCGGATTGATGCTTGCTTGCGATCTCGTTGTCGCCGCCGAGCATGCCGAGTTCGGGACGCCCGAGATCAACGTTGGACTGTGGCCGTTCATCATCACGGCCGTGCTGCAGCGAGAGATTCCTCGAAAACTTTGCTTTGAACTCATGTTTTCCGGGCGCCGCATCTCGTCTGGCGACGGACTGGCCGCAGGGTTCGTAAACCGCGTCGTCCCGCCCAGCCAGATGGAGGATGCAGTGGCCGAACTGACCGAGATAATCGGCAGCAAGAGCCCCCTGGCGCTGTCACTCGGCAAGAGGTCCTTCTATCGAGCCGAGGATCAGACTTTCGACGATGCAGTCGAGTACCTGGCCGGGATGCTGTCGGTAGGTGTCCAGTCGGATGACGCGGCGGAGGGCATCAGCGCGTTCCTGCAGAAGCGTGACCCGAACTGGAAAGGGCGCTAGTTTCCCTTCTGCGAGGCCCTGGGAAACTTCGGCCGCTGCCGCGCCGGCGACGGGCCCCAAGGAGGTCCAAATGTCCGAAGGGAGCGGGCGCTCGGCGATCACATACACCTACGAGGGTCCGGATCTGCGCGCTCAGGCCGAGGCGCTTAGGGCCAAGAAGTCTGAGTTCGCCGGGATGGGCGGACCGGACCGAATCGAAAAACAGCATGCTGCCGGCAAACTGACCGTACGTGAACGGATTGATCTACTTTTCGATGAGGGCTCTTTCTTCGAACACGGACTGCTGGCCCATCATCAGTCCCAGCTGCCCGCGATGCAGGGGAAGTCAACACCCGCGGACGGTGTGGTGACCGGGATTGGGAAGATAGATGGCCGCAGGGTGGCCCTAATTGGGTACGACTTCACCGTTATGGCGGGTTCCATGGGGATGGTGGGGGAGATAAAGGCGAGCCGGATGCGGGAGCTCGCGCTCCGAGAACGAATTCCCCTTGTCTGGCTCGTCGACTCCGCGGGTGCTCGAATCCAGGAAGCGACGGGGTCGATGTTCGCGCGCACCGGAGACCTATTTCGCGAGCAGGTCGTCATGAGCGGAGTGGTGCCGCAGGTAGCCGCAATGATGGGTCCGGGCGCGGCGGGGACCGCCTATATCCCGGGCCTCGCCGACTTCGTCCCGATGGTCAAGGGAACGTCGAACATGGCCCTTGCCGGGCCGCATCTGGTCAAAGCAGCCGTGGGCGAGGACACCACCGCGGAGGCCATGGGTGGTTCGGCCGTGCACGCCAAACAGTCGGGCGTCGCCGACCTCGAGGTGGACGACGATGCGGCGTGTATCTCTGCGATCCGCCGGTATCTCTCGTACTTCCCGTCGTCGAACCTCGAGGGCCCTCCCAAGGCCGAATCGTCCGATCCGATCGACCGGCGCACCGAGGAGCTGTACGACGTCGTCCCCGCCAACCCCCGGACGGCCTACGACGTCCACAAGGTGATCTCGGTGATCGCCGATGACGAGGAGTTCCTCCCCATGAAGCCCGACTGGGCACGGAACCTGGTAACCGGATTCGCGCGGTTCGGTGGCCGCCCGGCCGGTATCGTCGCCAATCAACCGAAGTTCCTGGGCGGCGCCTTGGACGTGAACTCGGCCGACAAGGCGGCTCGGTTCGTGTGGCTGTGCGACGCGTTCAACGTCCCGCTCGTCTTTCTCATGGACTGCCCGGGGTTCATGGTGGGGAGCGCCGTCGAGAAGCAGGGCATTATCCGGCATGGTGCCAAGATGCTGTTCGCTGTGTCGGAGGCGACGGTGCCCAAGATCACGGTCGTCATGCGAAAGGGTTACGGAGCCGGGTACTACGTCATGAATGGGCGTGCATACGAACCGGACCTGATCGTCGGATGGCCGACGGCCGAGATATCGGTGATGGGACCAGAGGGCGCCGTGAATATCATCTTCAGAAAGCAGATCGAAGCCCTCCCAGAAGACCAGCGTGCGGAGGCTCGCAACAACATGGTCGCGACCATTCGGGAGCAGATCTCTCCATACATCGCTGCGGGGTGGTCGTTTGTCGACGACCTGATCGATCCCGCGGATACGCGCCGGGTGGTGTGCGAAGGTCTCGCGACGTCCGAGGGCAAGAAGGTCGAACGCCCATGGCGCAAACACGGCGTGCTTCCGGTGTAGGCGATGAACCACAACTCGGATTCATGGAAGACGCTGAGGTGGCCCATCCTCTTGCTCTTTCTCGCGGCGTTCTATGGAACCGCCGGGTACATGATCATCGAGGGATGGCGATTCATCGACGCGCTCTACATGACGGCGATGACGTTGTCGACGGTGGGCTACAAGGAGATAGCCCCGATGTCGGATCTCGGACAGTTCTTCACAATCACCCTGATTGCGAGCGGCGTGGGTATCGCGCTGGTCACGTTGACGCTCGTGGCGCGCTGGATCGCGGAGGGGGACTTCGGTGAAAGGTCGAGGAGGCGACGGATGCAAAAACGCATCGATGCGATGGACGATCACTACATCATCTGCGCCTACGGCCGCGTTGGGCGGACGGTGGCTAGAGAGTTCGAGGCCGAGGGTGTCCCGTTCGTGACGATCGACAAGGGCGAGGAGCTCGAGGAACGAATGTTGCGGGACGGCGTCGCGTACGTGATCGGAGATCCCGCATCAGAAGGGGTTCTGATCGCAGCCGGGATAGGGCGTGCGAAGGGACTCATCTGTGCGGTCGATTCAGACGCGGACAACGTCTACATAACTCTTGCAGCCCGCTCCTTGCAGCCGGACCTGTTCATCGTGGCGCGCGCATCGGAAGCGATTTCGGCCGACCGTCTGTACAGGGCGGGAGCCAACCGCGTCATATCGCCCTACGTCAGCAGCGGCCGGCACATGGCGATGCTTTCGCTGCGTCCACAGATCGTCGACTACCTCGAGGTCGGTGCGCGGGAGCAAACGAACCTGAGGCTCGAGGAGCTCCAGGTCGACGCGGGATCGGATCTCGTGGGCCGGGCCCTCACCGATGCGTGTGGCAAGACGCTGCCCCTGGCGTTACGCCGCTCCGACGGAGAAATCATTCCCAACCCGGATCCCGTGATGCGCCTTCAGGCAGGGGACATGCTGGTCCTACTGGGGCAGCCCGAAGATCTGCGGCCCCTGGAGGGTGAAACGAGCCGCCGGGCGCGTTGATCCCCTTCTGACCGGCGGTCTGAAATGTCAAATTAGCGCCGACGGTGGGGCTCGATTGCCATTTCAGGCCGGTCGGCCTGTGGGGAGAGCTACTCCGGCACCGTTCCGAAGAGTCGGTCTCCCATGTCACCCAACCCAGGAAGGATGTAAGCGTGTTCGTTCAGCTCGCGATCGATCGCTGTCGTAACGACGTCAACGTCGGGATGTGACTCTTCGAGCGCTTTGATGCCTTCCGGAGCCGACACCACGGACACCATTCTGATGGCCGTCGCGCCGGCACCCTTGACCGACCTGAGCGCCGCCTGTGCCGATCCTCCGGTCGCCAGCATGGGGTCGAGCACAAGAGTGAACGCATCGTCGAGCCGGGGAAGCTTCGCGTAGTACTCCGAGGGTTGGAACGTAGCTTCGTCGCGCTCCAGTCCGAGATACCCCACACGGACCTCGGGGAAGAGGTCGACGACGGCATCGAGCATGCCCAGGCCGGCTCTGAGGATGGGCACCGCCGCGATCGGGCCTTCGAGACTTCGTCCTTCGACATCCTCCAACGGCGTCCGAACCGTCTTCAGTTTGGTCGGGAGGGTTCTGGTTGCTTCGAGCACGAGGACTGTCGTGAGCCTTTTGGTTAGCGCCCGGAAGACATCGGGGGGCGTCCTTTCGTCACGAAGAGCAAGAAGAAGATGGCCTGCGAGCGGGTGGTCCACGACTGTGACGGTCATACCGGGCAGGATACAGTTTGCCGGCATGGATGCCTGTGTGATCACGTGCGCTCTGAGCGGCGTTGCCGCCGACCGCTCTCAGTGCCCGGCGATCCCATACACGCCTGAGGAATACGCAGCCGAATCCCGGCGCGCCCGGGATGCGGGAGCATCGGTGGTCCACATCCACGCCCGGTTTCCGGACGGCAATCCCAGCTACCGCGTCGATGAGTACACCGCAATCACCGATGCGATTCTTGCCGAAGTCCCGGACATCATCATCAATTTCTCCACGGGGGCCGTTGGGATTCCGATCCAAGACCGTGTCCATCACATCACGGCGTTGCGGCCCGAGCTTGGTGCTTTGAACATGGGATCGATGAACTACGCGAAGTATTCGAGCAAACGAAAGGCATTCGTGTTCGATGCGGTTTTCAGCAACCCCTTCTCCGATATCACCTATCTGCTCGACGAGATGAACTCGGTTGAGGTCAAGCCGGAGTGCGAATGTTTCGACACCGGACACATCGGCAATGTATTCCCGCTGCTGGACATGGGCCTCATTGCAGAGCCGGTGCAGTTCTCATTGATCCTAGGTGTGCTGGGCGGCGCGCCGCCGGACGTGCGTACGCTCGCGCACATGTCAGCGCTCCTTCCGAACGACAGTACTTGGGAGGTCATCGGCATAAGCCGGCGGCAATGGGAGCTGGTGGCGGGAGCTTTGTCGCTCGGTGGAAACGTGCGCGTCGGGCTGGAGGACAACTTCTACCTCCCGTCGGGGGAGATGGCATCGTCCAACGGCGACCTCGCTGATGCTGCGGCGCAGCTGGTCGAACTCTCTGGCCGCACGGTGGCCGAACCGGCGGAGGCTCGAAGGATTCTGTCGTTGGCGAATCCTCCCCGACGTTCGGGTCATTTTCGGGAGGCCGCGGGTGAGTAGCGAGGTCATTGCCGAGATGGTCGCAAACGTGTGGCGGATTCTCGTCGGTGAGGGAGACGACATTGCAGAGGGGGACACGATCTGCATCCTCGAGTCCATGAAGATGGAGATCCCCGTCGAGGCAACCTCTGCGGGCGTAATTTTGAGGCTCAACGTGGCGGAGGGCGAGACGGTTCAGGAGGGCGACGTGATCGCGGTGATCGAGTGACCGATCTCGTCGAACTCGTCCACGACGAACACGTCGCAAGACTGATTCTCAACCGCCCCGATCAACGCAACGCACTGTCGATAGAGATGTGCAATGCGATCGCAGATGCCATTGAACGAGTGGACTCTCATGGTGCCACCCGTGTGGCCGTGATCTCCGGCGCAGGCGCGGTGTTCTGCGCGGGGGCCGATCTCTCTGCAGTTTCGGGACCCCACGGCATAGATTTCATCGGCCCGTTCGAGCGGATGCTCGAACGTGTTGCCCGCTGCCGCGTGCCCGTGGTGGCTGCCATCAACGGTGCGGCTCTCGGCGGCGGGCTTCAGCTTGCTATCGCGTGCGACTTTCGAATAGCGATCGCAGTTGCCACACTGGGCATCCCGTCGAGCCGCCTCGGCGTTGTCGTGAACTTCGAGAACGTACGCCGGCTTGCGCTTCTCGTGGGCTTCGGGGTGGCAAAGGAGATACTTATGGCGGGGCGGACCTTCGCGGGAACTGAAGCCGTCCGGGTAGGCCTAATCAACGAGAGCGTCGAGGGTGATCTCGACGAGGTGGCCGATCGGTGGGCGCAAGACATCGTCGCGCTGGCTCCGCTGTCGGTACAGGGCGCAAAGCGCTCGCTCGAAGTTCTTGCAGATCACATCGGAGAGGCACGCCGGACGGCGCCGGACGACGTCGCTGCTATCGATGCACTTGTGCGGGAGGCGTACAAGTCGGCCGACCTTCGGGAAGGGCTCGCAGCGCTGCGCGAAAAACGCCCCTCGAATTTCCGCGGCCGCTGAACTGTCTGCTCTCGTTCCCGGTATCCGGGAACCACAGCAGACGGTTCGGTTTCTATGGCGTGCCGGGGAGGGGGCGGCGGCCCTGGAAGCCGTCGTCCGGGGAGTGCCAGTACGCAACCTCGGCCTCCCCCAAGCGCCAGCACAGGAACGCTTCTTGTCCTTGGATCACTGCCGGGAAGTCGACCAGTCCCGTCAAGACATCCCGCAGAATCACATCCCACTTCTCGATCCGCTCCATGAGTTCGGCAACCCGCATCATGGTGTTGCGCTCTTCATCGCGCCGCTCGGACCAGCCGTTGCCCGCCGCCGCCCGAACCATCGCCTCGCGGATGCGCTCGGCGGCCTCGAACTTCTCGCGCAGTTCGACCAATGTGGGAGCGAGGTACGGCAACAATGAATTAGCGGTCTCGATCGTGTAGACGGTGCTCACGTTCCCCCCTCGAAACGCTCCGTGAA
>OCZV010000136.1_pt1 | contig 27353 bp, 36 predicted proteins | sample 1539051 | NCBI WGS metagenome assembly OCZV01 (sample SAMEA3113581, study PRJEB22503) | soil metagenome
CCACAGTCTGGACTAATTGGAGTAATTGAAGGTGCTAAAGCAGGCAAATCATCGTCATGAAGTTAATAAAGAATTCTAAAAAGGATCCTCTCTTGAGTTCGTGACACCGTTCATTTAACTAAAACATTTTTTAAGTACTAAGCTAGCTATATCTCTGATACTGGTAATGAGCCCCTTTACCTACGGGAATCTAACCCCCTTGGGCCCACTGTGATATCATTGCTTTTTAGTGGGTTTTACTAATAAAAAAGGAGAGAAAACAAAAGGGTTAACAACCACTACGACGACAGGTCAGCAAGAAAACATAGAGTATCTAGATCCATATTCGATCTTCAAATACGCAATGAATTCTCCGGTCACACGAGACAGACATACCACGAGACTTGATAGGTTCTTTTCTTTCGTTGGAATTGAAGGTATCGATGTCGAAGAACGCTGTAGAGTCTTTGTTCAAAATGCACGAAAGGATGACAGCTGGGCCTTCAGAAGTATAATTAATTTCTTGCAGGTTCAAAAGGAGTATATTAACAGAAAAGAGATCACAGGATCCACAGTCCGAAATTATGTCAAGGCAATAAAACTATTCACGGAAATGAATGACGTCCTTATTCCTTGGAAAAGAATAACACGCTTACTTCATTGCCCTATCACACACCTTGAATCAGGTGGACAGTTTATGATCGTTGTAGTCTGCTCATTGTTTTGGCTCTGACTCTGGCTTTGTTCATTATCCTGACTCTGGCTCTGCGCTTGGCTATCAATATCAAGATTTGGTGGATTTCTATTTTCTTCTACGATCATATTTTCGTTTTATTAGCAGTTTATCCTTTATCATAGTAGGTAAGTTCGATCATCTGTATCCTCACGTACTATCCTACCAAAAAGACACCAGAAACAGAAGTCGATACTTCTTGTTCTCCTGCAAGAATAGGTGTTGTTGGAGATGCGCCCCCTGCTTGAGCGGCTATATCCCCTCTAAAAAGAGGCTCAGGTGGGCTAGGAGGAATAGATTCTTCAACATTTAATGATTCAACTCCAATTACCTTCAATCCAACAGCAGCGGCTGCAGTCTCAGCTTTTTGTTTCGCATTTGCAATCGCGTCAGTAATTAGTTTGCTCTTGATACCTTCCAATTTGTTGTTTGATACCTCAAAATGAATGTTGTTTATCTCATTAGCTCCAAGGGCTACCGCTGTATCAACCCATTCTGAGACATTATCTAGGTTTGAGCTTTCTATACGTATTGAATTTAGAACAGTAAAGCCCGACACATTCAGCCTTGTTCCAGATTCTGTATAATTATAGAGTGGAAAAATGTTAAATGAGGAAGTACTAGTCTCGTTCTGCATTAAGCCTTGCTTATTTAATTCAGAAACAATCCCATTCATTAGTTCAGAGTTCTCAGATAAAGCCGCATTAGTTGTCTTTTCTGTGGTCTCAACACCAATTGTAACAAACACTCTGTCAGGTTGTAGTCTTACAAATGCAATTCCGGTCGTATGTATTGTGCCATTTACACCGCCGGTGTCTTTAGTAGTATTTCCGATTGTACTTTCAGGTGTATTCTGAGCTGATACTTCAATAGCGTGAGAAAGCGTAATCGTGCTCGTAAATATACCGAAGACCAAAATAATGATAAAAACCTGCACCTTGTGGCCTAACTTCATATCTCCATGAACATTTTTATTATTTGGTAAGTTTTTTACAGTAGTCAATTGTAAATATAAGAACGTACTCATGACACACATATTTAATGATTATCTGATGTGGAAAGCTGGTTCTTTCTATGCAATAGAAGTAAGAGTATTACATACTATTAGGACGTGTTATTAATTAGAGTATTGCTAGAGACAAGGAGCTTCCCCAATAGAGTAAGATTAATTACTGTCCTTCCCCTATCTCCCCTCTCAATTTCAATGAGTCCTAAATCAGCTATACCCTTAGATTCCTTCCCTCCTTGGACATGATATTTCAAGATTCTTACCATCATACGCAGTTAAGAATATTTTCTGTTCGGTCAGTTTCTCATCCTTATTTCCTTTTGAAGATCTTTCAATCCCAGCCTGCCAAATAAAAGTGGAGAAATCAACATATACTCTTTTAACATTTCCATCGTCTATAATAACAATGATTAACAATATAAGAAAAAACACAATAGAGGCGACCTATTAATCGATTAAGGAAGTAGTAACACAAATACTTAAATCGACGACTTAAGTGTCAATGTCAGCAGTTATATGTCACGGACCAAGATAATTATAGCAGTTTTATTAACATTTGGGATAATAGTCGCATCTCAATTTGTTGTTCCTTTCCCTTTTTCAAGTGCAATTTCAGCAGTGATAATTGTGTTAGTTCTGAACAGATATTGGTATGACAGAAGGCCCCAAAATGAGCCTATTACATAACCTAATAATAGGTAACCAAAAAGGAATTATAAGTTGTATTTTATAGTACTTAAGTAATTTCTCACTTTAGGATTTGTTAACACTTACATGCCGCGAGGTAAATGGTCTTTACAATAATACATTTGATTAATTCTAAAGATATGGTCATTACAAAATGCTGCACCACATATTTCACATACCGCGGTAGTCCTCTTACGTCTGTTCCATATTTTAGCAAGTGAAGAATGCATGGGACAAAATGCGATTTCGTCTGATATGAATATGAATAAAACAGCTCTGGTAACAGGTGCTACATTTTGAGCAAGCTATTAGTAGCTCTGAATTCCAGTCAACTGAATTACACTGCTTCACGGTGTGACATCAATTGCAATAGGGTATAATGAGGCAAGTTAACGCTATCGCTATATCGAGAAATATCTGGAGTTAGATGCCAAACCTCTTGCTTGGCCTCTTCAAGGTCTGGCTGCAGATAACATTTATGCTGAATCCAGAAAGCAAAATAAAACCGATTACTATCCTCTGCTTGCAGGTCAAGGACTACGATTACTGAAGAGAGGCAACTTCAGAGGAATCCTGACTTTCCTGCCATATTATCGACTTTCCCCACAAGTACCACAATGCTTGGGTTGTCGGAGACGAGCCCATAGTCGGGATTGATTTTACAGGTCTGAAAGAATACGCAAAGAGTTAATGTAGCAGAATTCCGTTATTTTTTCAAATCCAATAATATGCAATAGTTGGTGGGCAGCCGTAGTTAATGCCGAATTACTAAGATGCGATGGTATTATTCACATAAGCGATTATACTAAAACTGATATTAACTCAAATCATTCTCATTACAAATCGTGGTATTTTGTATTTTAGCTTAAAGCGACAAACATTTATCTTGTGAAAGCGTAAAGCGAAATATTGGTCTTTAAGTGCAGTAAGTGTGGATGCATATTCGAGGAGAAACAAAGACTGGAAATTCATAAGAGAGTACATGGAAGAAAATCAAAGATTGGGGAATATGGTTCACCAGAGTTTAATCAAGACAGATTACGGGGTTAGTTCTCTTAAGATGACTGGCTTTATCTCTATTTAAATACTGCGGGACAAAACTCGTTCCTCCAAAGACTCGACCTGAAAATCAGATTCTGGAACCATTGGAAGAGACTTCTCCAATAGAGCAAAAAGAAGTGCCAAAAGTAGCCGAACTAGATATAGGGACTGAATGCCCGTGTTGCCATGAACTTACGGAGCTACAGTCAAACTTCGATAAATTGATGTACTCATGCGAAAGTTGCAGTTTCTTGTTAAAATGTGTTTAGTGGTATCTTTTGCTCGAACGCTAACTTTGTAATTGGGCACTAATTCTGGGCTCCATATCATTTACTTTAGTGGTCTGTTTTTTCGGCCAAATTGGGCTGTTGGCTTCTGCAATCCATGTAGCTTGTACTTGATTACCGCCAGGCTTCAGATACCCTTTTTGAAATCAGACCAAATTCTTCGGATGCCTGAAGAGAACACGCAGGTTATCTACCTATAAGCTATTGATAGCTATCTGAGTATATCATTTAGATAAGAGATAATATTATAATATATCACCTAGATGCTATAATACAACGGCGATGAGTAGCAAGCAGAATGTTCATTTAGTAATTAGAAATACTCGACCTGACGACATCGAAAAAATAGTGAAACTGCAGCAGGAATCATTTCCAATTCTTGCTAGATATGGCAATATATGGCATCCAGAAGAATTGAAAAGTCATCTCCAGATCTTTCCACAAGGCCAGTTCGTTGCAGTTGAGGAAGATGGTACCGTTGTAGGTTCTGCCAGTACACTGATAATTAATCTTGATCCTGAGTATGCAGAGCATACATGGAAGCGAATTACCGCAGATGGGATGTTTACAAACCATAATCCCAATGGAGATAGTCTATACGGAGCAGATATCTCCACCCATCCAAAGTTTAGGCACGAAGGGATTGGAAGTATGCTTTATGGTGCAAGAAAAGAATTAGTTATGAGATTAGGTTTAAGAAGAATGATTAGTGGAGGAAGATTGTTTAATTACTGCGAATACGCAGACAGAATGTCCGCATTAGAATATGCTCAGAAAGTAATTACAGGAGAATTACATGACCCCGTCTTGTCATTTGAAATAGATAATGGCTTTAAGTTCATAAAGATACTTTCTGATTATATGGATGATGTACGTTCAAAAAATTATGCTAGTTTTATAGAGTGGCTGGATCCTGTATATAGACTATCTGGTTAGAGATTTATCGTATGCCAATTATTGATTGCCATGTTCACCTCAATGCGTATGATAAAATTAACAAGCAGGAAGGAAAGCTCTTTTCACTAGAAGAAATGTCAAATGCTTTACTACAATCTATGGATAATAATAACGTTGACTATTCTGTCATAATTTCATCTTATAGGGTTAATGACGATAGACCTTCCACATCCCAAATCCTCGATATTATAAAAAGGAATGACAATCTGAGTAATAGAGTTGGAGTTGTAGCAGGGTTTACAATTGATAACCATACTGATGAAGATTTAAAAAATTATAGACAGTGGATGAAAGACGGCCTTATCATAGGTGTAAAACTCTATTGTGGATATGAGCATTACTATCCATGTGATGAGAGATATCAAAGAGTTTATGATATGTGTATTGAATATGGATGTCCTGTTATGATTCATACTGGCGATATATTTTCAAGTACCGGAAAGTTAAAGTATGCACATCCTATGAATGTAGATGATATAGCAGTAGACAATTCCGAATTAAAAATAGTTATGTGTCATCTGGGAAATCCTTGGATAATCGATTGCCAACAAATACTGTATAAAAATAGAAATGTATATGCAGATATTTCTGGGTTAGTTGTCGGTGATTTCACATTATCCGCTGGAAAACGATATATGAATCAAGTAAAAGATTTACTTGATTACATTGGCCAACCACATAGTCTGTTATATGGAAGTGACTGGCCAATTTCTAATATGCATTCCTATCTTGCTTTTGTTCGTGGACTAGAGCTTGAAAAGGAGTCTTACGATCTTCTGATGTATAATAATACAAAGCATATTTTTGGATTATAATATATTTCAAGATTTTAACACAGTTGTTCTGCTGCTGCTTTAATAGGTAGATAAATTTGTGTTTATGCAGGGACAGTCTAGTGATATCTTTGGCAGTAAAGAGTATAGTCTTTTCTAGCAACGTAAAGAATCTCATCATACTAATACCAATAAAGGCAAGATTAAATAATTTTGTGTCTAAAGCAGTCACTCAATCAGTTACTCAGTCATCAGGACAAGTCATCTCTCTAATAGCATTATACCGTTCATCGAGGTCTTCGGCGAATTTGACTATTTGATCTAGAGTAAAAGATGTCTTGCTAAAATACCACCTAATCCCTACCTTATATCCTGTTCCTCCTCCATCATAAATGATTCCGCTATCGCATTCGGTACCATACTTTGCATCGAAATATCTTTCTCTCACTTCAAGGCCACTTTTAGTCTTGTCTTCCATGATGAGATGATCAGATGCCTCATAGATGGAATAAAAACGACCAGCCCTTATGAGATTTGTAGTGGTGGAGTACGAAATATTCACCTGCTCCCTTCATTCAACAATTGGAATTATATTACTTTTTCTCGAATTTCTCCTAGAATAATTATCTACAACATTGGTTTCCGATATTAAATCCAATTGATTGTCTTTGCGAACATCTAAAAGAGCGAAGCAACATTATCGCTATAACCATTTCACAGCGTCTGAGTGGTAATAACAAAGTAACGGTGGCCAAATCTATATTTATCGTAAACAGGTAAGGAGCATACTGAAAGAGGTTGAGATATACTGTCTTTGTCAAATTTAATCCTGCAGACAAAATCATAGTTGATCGAGACCAGATTACAGTTTCATTAAAGTCTAGGCCTGAGAGAGGCAAGGCAAATCGTGAACTAATCCAGAAGCTAGCAGATTACTTTGAAATTGACAAAGACAGAATACGGATTATTTCTGGTATAACCTCTAACAAAAAACTAGTTGAAGTTAATACTTAATTGATTGTTTCATAATTACCTTTTTTCTCAAAATGCCATAAGTTGAACAAAATACGACGCCCTAGCTAATAATGGAAATAAAAACACAATTCTTAGGCATTTGACAAAGTAACTAACATATAATATATTATTTTAGATAAGATTCATATCATAAAACCTACTCAACTGAAATATAGATTTGTCGACGTATAATACTTGCAAAACAAGATGACGCACAATCAATACATTAAATATGGAATATTATCCTGGCTTCTACTAATGTGTACGCTCATGATTAGTCAGACGTCAGTTTTTGCACAGATTACTCCAGCGCCAGAGAAATTTAGTAGCAATGATGGAGCTGGTGCCACAGATAGCGCACATAATACCAGCACTGGCAATGGGAACCCTCAAGGAATAACACCCAGCGAAGTAACAGATGAAGCCGCTGAAGATTCTACTATCTCGACCTATTCTAGCGATGTTAGCAGTGGACAGACAACAATTAAAAAAGACGATGGAGGATTGGCCACTGAAGAACAGGATCCCGACCCGACAAACCAATTGGCAGAAGTCATAATAAACAAAGTTGATAAAGTGTTGTCAGCTGCTGGAATAATCAGTCCATAAATTACTATTTTTCCAGTTTGAATATATTGAGAGCTCAGACTACTAGCTCGCTTGAGCAATAAACGAATACACTAAATGACTAGACACACTTTAAGAAGAAGCTACAGTTCTCACAATAATATACTAACACATCGAATTTGGAATTCAGTTCCATAATGTCATTGCATCGTGGACACTCAATGTCATGATCTAATTCGGTCATAATAGAATCTTCGTTTTGTTCCAGACTAGGTTCCTCTATAGTTTCAAAACTCCGCTGTTTCTGTGAAGGTCTCAAGCTTTGCGTAGTGAGCTTAATTTGGTTGTTTTTTGACATATCTAAGATTCTCCAAAATGATTATTGTATTCCAGCTGACATAGAATCGAGGGGAAGGAGTGTGCATGTATATTCGTCTTGATCTTCAATTTCATACATGTAGTCATTTCTTCCGGTTGAATTGCATGATTTTCAAACAGGTGTAAGATTGTAGTCTCTGTAACTTGCCCTTCATTAATTCCATAAATAACACAACTACAGTCGAGTCCAACATCTTCACATCGAACACAATATAGTTGTATACAATCTTTGTATGCTAGGGACATCTGAATAATGTAGTAAATTTTGTTATATTTACGGTGTGGTATAGTGTACTAGGGACTACGATCTAAGAAATTCTATGTGTGATTGACACTATGTAATTATACTAGTCTAATTTATGGGACCGAGTAGAGTAAATTGAAGAAAATTATACTTCTACTGCAGAAAGAGCCTAGATGTAGCATTGTAGTTGCTGTTATCTCTGAGATACAGGGAGCTGAGTGATAATTGCTACTATGACTCCAATCAGATTAGCGGCCGTAACCGGGGATGGATTAATAACTGAGAGTGATGACATTATCATACTAGCTAATACGCAGATAATTGCAAGCCTTATTTTGTATGCAAGCAATGTACTACATGTCTGTAATAGCTAAAACTTTATCTTGAATTAGAACCACTCTCGTTACATACATTTACGTTAGATTTGTTCTTTTAGGATCATATCTCGACAGATGTACATCACATTTTGCTACTATGAATATAGCTATACATTTACCTGTATAGTAGATCGCATCTGGTAATACCTTATTTTGTGTATTATATGCTGTATTGCATTGGACTGAAGATTGCACATGTAATAAATGGTTGAGTGATTCTAAGACAATAGAATTATTTAGGGTAAGTGCATCAAGAACAGAGCTGCGATGTAGTAGATGTCACGGTTTGATGGGATGGTGGGATGAACCGCCTCGTACGAAAAAGATCATGCCATTTAAGCGAGCGTGGTCTGAAGCAGAATGTTTAGCTATGCGTTAAATTGCAGTACCATCGATCCGTCATATGGTCAGGCATACTATTATGGCTTCATATCAGGTTGCATTTCATCTGGTGCCGAGGACTACTCTGCCTGCGACGCAAAGCCAAAGTAGATAGCTGACTCTTTATTTTTATTTATCTGCTAAGTTGGACCCATGAGAGGTTTTCAATTCACGGAACGACATCATTCCGCTTATCCATTAGAAAATCTTTAACCGAACAAACGAAACTTCTGGATAGTATAGGATCGGCTCGTATGGAATTCTGGATAGTACGGGATCGGCTTATATGGAACAAGAATTACAATCAACAGTTATTAAGATCGCAAAGAAGCATTCAGATATTTTAGCAGAAAAGACTGGAGTTGATTCTTCTATAATAGAAAGTGACTTCAAAGAGGCAATGGTGTTGAGATTCACAAGTCTTGAATTTCGCGAAAATTCAACAAGAAAACAGAATATTGGGGGTAGCTAACGGAATACAGATAGCAATTTATACCGTTCTGCGGTGAGAATAATGTTGATTCATCGATGTGAATTAAATTTTTGAAGATAGATTTCGCCCTCTGACGTTATAACCAGCTCGCCAAAATAATTCGTAACTACAAAATGAATTTGCTTGAGAGCATCTATCCAAGTTTTTACTAGCTCCGTATCTCCATCAAATCTTTCCGCAATCTGTTCTTCATTTTTGCCCTCAGAAATAGATCGTAGTATGTAAGCTAATGCCTGACTCTCCTTTAGACTGTGAGTATATGAATTTCGGCGCATTTAACCCATTAACTCTAGATAATTTGTCATTTACGATATTGGTTCATTATTTTTAAACAATATAGTAAACAATAATCGACTGATTATATCCAGGAAATTTTATAAATGAATTTAATCTCAATAATCGTCATATCACAAAGTTTCAGATCACTATCTATATTACTAGACTCGATAGATAATATTAAAAGATTAGATCTGGTAATATCTTATGTTGCATATAATTAAATGACAAAAAAATTTGTGTCGGACTGAAACTTGCAGGTGCAATTGTTGGACGTCATATTCCAAGACTGAATTTCATAAGATAAGTAACTCAAGAACAGAGCTTCGATGCGGTAGATTCTATTCCGATATACTTGGATCAGGTGATTCCTTCTCTTACACATTTGATGAACCAGGAACATATTCATATTTTTGCAGTCCGCATCTATGGATGACTGGATTCGTAATTGTAGATGACCAGATGCAAATATACAAGGTGATGATGAAGAGGACTCTACAGATGATCAAGAGGAGCAAAATAAAGATGATGAAGATGGAGATGATGAATGAAACTTATGCTCAGGCGTATATCGTTTGACGATGTTATGCGGATGCCAAATTATCGAACGAAAGCGTAATGAGTAAAAAGGCAATGGTGCTTTAAGAATTCTAACAATTTCTTAAGGTATTGTTTTATACTATATTATTGTATATAATTCATCAAGGACATGAAAAGGATTAAGTCGAACGTAATTTTTAATTCAAGGTTTAGAGCAGCTCTGAGTTTGATCCTTGCTGTCTGTTTCTTAATATCCTCAGGTGGGGCAGAACTATTTGCTCAGCAACGAGGTACCATTTCAATAGATAGTGCTGTCGCGCTTCCGCTTACCACTGCAGAAGGAAACCAAGTAAAAGTCATTGTGAATTACTCGATAGATGACGAGTCACTTATAGGACAAAAAATAAATGCTATTATGGGTATTTACGATCGTAATAATGGATCGCTAGTCAAGCTATCCTCCTTTCCAAATGGTTTCGTCATAAACAATACAGAAGGGACAACACAGTTAGCAACCAGCTTGTTAGATCCCAAGATACAGAATATATCAGCAATTGTGACACTCACTAATGCGGAAAAATCTGAAAAATATACTAACGATGTGAGAGCAGACCTAAATGTAAGGTCAATATTACCATCATCATTGGAGGACATGCCGCAGACAGGAATTCAAACAGGTACTCCAGAAATCCCAAATACTTCATCAAGTGATGAATCTGCTCAAATAGAGGATAATGAGGACGAAGAACAATAATAATAAACTCATATGATTGTATAGTAATCCAAAAATGACTATAAAAGTCGTTATGATAAACAGATATAATGAGCGAAAGCGATAAGATAATCCCTGATGGATATCACTCGATCAATCCTTACTTAGTTGTAAGAAATGGAGCCAAGGCGATAGAGTTCTACAAAAAGGCATTCGGCGCTGAAGAGCGTTTTCGTATGCATGGGCCTGATGGTAAGACTGTTATGCACGCAGATCTCAAACTAGGGGATATGATTCAAGATTGAATATAATCATAACGTATAATGGCATAAATCAAGATAGAAAGTGGATCAAGTTTTGAAGGATGGATACATTAGAAGGTAGTCCGTTTGGATATCTTTAAGTGACAGTGTAGTAAAGGGAGTAATATAAAAAAATAACCAACTGACTTTTCCATTCATTTATTTAAACACCTTACTTTTAGTTTTTCTTTACTTCATAGTGGAGCAAAACCAGACCACAGTCAAACACCTTTGATTCGATCAATGTAAGTTTTTGGATCTCTTTTAAATCTTTGAAAATAGTCTTTCCGCTTCCTAATATAATAGGATTTACAAGCAAATAAAATTCATCAATTAGTTTTTCTTTAATCAAGGAAGAATCGAATGAGGCACCACCATAAACGAGGAGGTCCTTGCCATTTTGGGTCTTTAATTTGGTAATTTCGTCTTTGAGATCACCTGATACGATAATTGTATTTATCCACTCAGATTTGTTCAGTGTTTTAGTGAATACAACTTTTGGAATTTCGATCATTTTTTTAGCGAATGCATACATGGGATCATCTGGTTTGTTCATCACATCTGTCCAATATGGAATAAATTCATCGACCATTTTTCGTCCCATGAGAATGGTATCAACTGATTCGGCGATACCGTTTATATAATTTAGGGATTCATCATCCCCAATTAACCAGTCCATTTCATTGTTGGGTCCTGCGATACAACCATCAACTGAAATTTCCACCTGTAGTTTTAATTTTCTCATTGCCTTGTTGTTATCGTTCATCTATTCTCTCCCCTGCAATTCGCATCTAAAAGATCCTGCTTTCCCCTTCTGATTAATTTCATCGACTCAAAAAGACATTCTTGTAAATAAGGATTAGTCATGAGAAATAGGACATAAAAATGCCTAATAAGTATTCAAGGGATCGAAAGTATATTAAAAGTATTCCCTTAACTTTATTTAAATATTATTCTCCTTTGATTTCTAATTTCTCATACTCAATGTCAATACCTAAACTACGAAATGCATCAGATTTGGTATCTCTAGATGGTTAAGAATATCCCAGTATAACTCAAGTTAATTTCTAAATATTTTATCTCTAGTTGCATACATCTGTGGGGACTCGGTCTTCATGCTAACCGAAGAATCTACTGAGATGAAAACTCTCTCCGGAATCAATTGGCGGAAGTCCAGTTAGTATGTATCTATCTGTTGCGGATGTAGATGCCATATTCAACCAGGCTGTATCTGAAGGTGCCGCAGTACTAAGTCCTGTCAGAGATCAATTTTATGGAGACCGCTCTGGATACTTGAGAGATCCTTTCGGACATCTCTGGTCAATAGCAACTCACAAAAAGGATCTCTCACCAGACGAAGTTAGAAAGGCAGGACAAGCATTCTTGGAAGAAAGGTCTAAAACTAACGCTGTATAATGGAAACCTCGTGCCAATTTCTCCACTAATTAATTATGCAGTTAATAAAAGTGAATTAGAAAATTGTCTATACCATTTTATGCTTGCCTGACATAGAACCCCGCCTGAAGTAGGAATAAATTTTGGGCTCTATCTCTACTATTTTACATAATGCCGTAACTCGAATATATTTTGCTCTATTTCATACTAAAAGAATAGTTGAATAAGGTTGTTCTTTTTATCGTCTTGCCTCGTATATAGTGAGAACTGGTACTTGATCAAATGGTGTTTGTGTGGTACGCCTGAAATCCCTAAAGCCACCAGCCTTCATGATTTCTCTTATCTTCCCCTCTCCTGCTTGTGTTCCTAAAGCAGGCCCTTTGGCAGCCATCGAAGCAGGAACGCAGACCATCGCCGAAACAGCATAAGATTCTGCCTAATGGGTTTAGGTTGTCTTCTAATCTATCATTTGCAAATGGTTCTACAATCATTACGGTTCCATCTGGTTTTAACGACTTTAATGCATGAGATGCTGTCCCTACTTGATCTCCCATGTCATGAAGACAATCAAAGAATGTAATCAGATCATATCGCTGATTAATCTCAGGATTACTTAGACTCTATCTCAGTCACTATTATCGCCTACTAATCCAAATTTTTCCATGAATGCATTCACCCTCTTGTATTCGTTAATATACTGGACTCCCTTGAGAGTAATATTAATTTGATTTTCATTGTATTTTACAAGATCTTTTCGTTGAAGATCTTGTAAATATTCCTTGAACCTCACAAATGGTACATTGGTCTTCATCTGTACCTGTGTTATAGTGGATGGTTTTTCATGCTGAAGACTTCTTTCTTGTATAAACATAAGTATTTCATAATAAATGCGTGCTCTATCACGTCTTGATGGGTGATGACTATGATGACGCACCTGATGATCAGTTCCTCCAGATTCTAAGCAATGATGTGGAAAGGAATCCAAGGCCAATGGCAAATAGTAAATTGGCAAGAAGAAGTGAGATATTCGTATCGGTAAATCCCCAATATACCCAGAAGATTTGACCAGCAGTTAATGTGATAAATCCTAATGGTATGAGAATGTCCGAGAGTAATTGCATCCTTTTTTTTGCTTTTGAAAATGTTGTAATATAGATATTATATATAATATAAGCAAGGATCACTAGATTGATGCTATACGTGTAAATACCAATAGTTGGACGCCAAACAGATAGTACAGTAGTAGTTGTAAAAGAAAAAAAGAATACAAGTGAAACAGACAGTACTCCTACCAAAATTAATATAAATGTAATAATTCTTGTTATGCTTAGATCTCTATTCCGAAAATAGTAAGATAAAGCAATAAAAGCAAAAGCAGCAGTTTGTAAAGCTGCTTGAATCAAAAATGTAATATGATATATTACGGCTGTTTGGCCGAATAAGCGATTAAGTAAAACAAATGCTGCAGATATCTCTAGAAGAATAAACCCTATCATGAAAGTAAGTAAGAAGGTCTCCTTCGTTATCCTATACGCCTTGACTGTAAAAAACAGAATTGTACCGACTAAGAATATAGTAGCTATTTGAAATATCATGAAGATATTTGAATAGGGCAAAAACTCAGTCATTCTTCATCGAATATCCGAATTTTTTTGGATATATGCATCATCATAATCATATCACTCACATAATACCCTTCGATAATAATCTAGAAGCAAATAAGAACAAATATTTAAATTGATACGAACATTTGGTTCGTGTCTGCTTATATACACCAATTCTTATCACCTATTGTATGATGCAATATTATGGAAAAAGAAGTAATAATATCATGCGCTCTAAGACTCTTCCTGTTGCAATTGGATTCTTTTCAAGTATAGGAATTTCAGGAATTCTCCTAATATTAATGATCGAAACAAACTCTCTATCTATTAATATTCCATATTTGAGTACTGTAATAGAAGCACTTACAGATCTTGACAGCGTAATCCCTCTTCAGCAGTATTACTCAATAAGTACATTTCATCTAGCGAAGGCAGCAGCTACTTCCAATATTACTGATAGAGAATCAGCCGTTCCTATTGGAAAAAATATAACTACAGAAGACATTTCAGAATTTGTGACTGTCTTTGATGATCAACCATTCCAAGGTGGACAGATTTCTCCTAGAATAGCTAAATGGGTAAATGAAGATGTCTTTCTATTCGTTCAGTTTGATAAGCCATCTCCATCAAATGCTACTGCATTAAACTATATTGGAATAGGCAAAAGAGGAATATTCTGTGAGTCTGATAGACCGAGTCCAGATTTTGTTCATTTTCACAAATGGAATGCAACTTCCTATAGAGAAGGTCATGGACACGAAGCTGGAGATGAGGGATACTGGCTTATGTGGGTTGCGACAGATAATTTAGATGTACGAGGAAGACAGGTATCTCCCGGCGTAGATAGAGACTTTTCACCTACACCACCTCCAAAATGTTAAAACAAAGTTGTAACGATTACCACAGTATGCCGAACGAAAAAATGAATAATAAAGCTAATTTGAGTTTAGTTAGCATGGATTCATAATAAGACACAATCGGTTAGAAAATCGTTGTACGTATCTTCGTATCCATTATTATACTGAAAGTGTTATTGGATTGATTTTTGGTCTACCTTGTCTCAAATTCCAAGTCTATAGCATTTCCAACGCCAGTTCGTCTTGTCTTAATCAGTGATAGGATTATGACTCCAAAATGATTTAATACAGGTCCCATAGTATTGATGTTTCCTTGGATAATCATTACAGGTGGTTTAGTGCCTGTGTTCATGACTATACAAAACACAAAATATATCAAAAAACAGAATGGCTTTATTGGTGTAGAATTGTGATTGGTATTTATGCTTGCTAAGAATATTAGAATATCTATTTTGCAATTATGCAGTTACACAACTTAGCCAATGCCTGTGGCAGCAGTGGTAATAGTGAACTATCATTGAAACATACTGTGTCAAACATTGCTTCACAACTTCAGGCTATGAGGAGGCAGTAACACGTGTAAGAATTATAGCTTAGGTTTAATCTCATAACTTTTTTAGTTTAGACATCCTTATTATAGTATTATGAGGCTTGATGGGCAATGATATTCCTTTCGATGGCAGATATGGTATTGGGCATGATCCTAGGTATGATCGCAAGTCCACTCTTAATGAAGTTTGTTAGATCCTTGCGGCAAAGACGTAAAGTGAATAGATTTTTAAGAGAAGCAGCTTCTGATTTGCAAGGACAATATAATGACAGTAATTGAACGAATTCTCAAAAAATTCAAGATTCAAGATATGCTACTGATACAAACTAAACATGGTGCATTACGATTATAATTACATACTGTAATATCCCAAGAGGTACTAAAATAATCAAAACGCAAACCAAGAAAAGAATTGATTATGGCAATGCTCAAGAGGTGGTAACAAGTCTATGGCCTCAGAAAATGTTTGGAATTGATTTCCTCATCAGGTTTAGAATAGGAATACTTATTTCAGCTTGTGTAATGATGCTTTACCATTTTGCAGAAATGAAACAAGAAGAGTATTTTACAGGTTAAATCATGATATTTAGTGAAGTAAAATTTCCCTTTTGTGGAGGAATGATATTGAACTCTCTATTCTAACCTAGACAAAATCTGGTTTAGCTTTATTTAAGATACATCAATTCGAGGTTAGATTATAATAGTAAGTCATATGTAATCTTTGACGGGTCAAGAATTTATTTAAGAATTAAAGGATCTACTTTTATATTAAAAGTCATTCTCTTTCCATGAATTAGATCATAAACATAAATTTCAAAAAATGCAAAAATAGAACTAAATCACTAGCAACCACAAATGCAGTGGTTCTTACAGTAGGAATTATTATGTTGGCTTCTGCTGCTGCAATAGGAACCGTGTCCCCTTTGATCCAGTAGACCATATGGTGCAGATCCGTATGGAGATTACTACACTAATTCAGAAGTATTGTTTCCAATATCTAATCAAGATGACAGACTTGGACTAAAGGAAATCATAGTAGGTCTGGAGGATGATGGTCTGTACAAGGCATACAAGCTTCATTATGTAGAAGACAAGAAGGTAATAAACGATGAGATTAATGATAGACCTATAGTATAATTTTCGTCATTCCCATTTATGGTAAGAGCATTTGATCCTGTCATTGACGATCAAGCTTTACAATTCAGGTACGATTCACAGAATAATACGTTTGTAGATATGGAGACAGAAAGTGAATGGAATTTTGAAGGAGCAGCGATCAACGGAGAATTAAGAGGGAAAGAGCTTAATCGTTTACCATTCGATGAGGGATGTTGGTTTGAGTGAGTAGCATTTCATCCTGAATCGCAGTTGTATAGCTCAACCGTGAAAGGTTAAGGAATTGGTCTAATGTGGTATGCGTTAAATTTAGGAATTTCATATCATCATGCACTTGGGTCATGTTCATCATCAATCAGTATAAGCTGATGGCAGATGATATTTATTCTGGGTCAAGAAACAAAATTTAGCTGATTGCTGCCCTCTTCTTGCAGTTCAAGGACTAAGGCAACTAAAAAGGTAGAAGTACTACAAATCGTTCATGAAATAGTTTCGTCAGTAAATGACATTATTTTATCGGTTATGGAACCGGCCTCATTTACAGCTAATATTGTTGGTTCATGCATTCTTAGAACTTTTATCCTATTCTCTTCATCTTTGATCCACATTTAGGACAAGATATTTCCTTGTGCTCATTCCCACAAGACATACAGAAGTATTTGATTTGTGAGCCGCTGTTGCCACCATGCATAGAAGTCGAGGTTTGAAATAATGATTTGAAAAATCCTTTCACGCCTTTTGTGTCATTTATATTTAAAAGGCCAAGTCTTTTCAACATACGCCTTCTGTTATAGACGCTCATCAAAATGAATAACAGTATTAACAATAAAAGATCGGTAGGGAATGTGAATAACCAAATAATAGCAAATCCTATTGCCATAAAAACTGCTAGCCACTTTATCTGATGCAAGAGAAGTCTTTTATTATCATCAGGAAAATGACCTCCCATAACTTTACTATGCCAGTTCTAGTATATACAAGGTAGTATGTAATGGACCCGGTTTTACTCTAAGGGTCTGGTATGAAAGAAATAAGTTTCAACCTAGTAATTAATCCATAACGTTATGTAACCTTAACAAGGTCACTCGGCGGTCCATTTGAATATAACAAACAGGATAGAAGTGAGTCGTATGTCGATCTACTGAGATTTGAGAGATGCCATATCGATGGAGAAGCGATATTTCACATCGGACTTGAGCAGTCTCTCATAAGCCTCATTGACCTTCTGAATCGGGATAACCTCTACGTCTGCAGTGATATTATGTTCGCCGCAAAAGTTGAGCATCTCCTGCGTTTCTGCGATACTTCCTATGAGCGAGCCAGAGAGGCTGCGACGCTTGAACAAAAGTCCTAAGGCCAGGACGGCATGGGGTTTGTCTAACGCGCCGACGACAGTAATATTGCCGTCGCGGCCGAGTAATTGTATGTAGGCATTGATATCGTGCTCAGAGGAGACGGAGTCGAGGATAAAGTCGAAAGTGCCGGCGTGCTTATTCATCTGGTCGGCATCGCGGGAAACGAGGGCTTCGTCGGCGCCAAGGCGAATCGCATCATCCTTCTTGTTTGGTGAAGTGGTAAATACAACGACGTAAGCTCCAAGCGCATGAGCAAACTTCACCGCCATGTGGCCCAGTCCCCCGAGACCGACCACCCCAGCCTTCTTGCCTTTCATGACGCCCCAGTGTCTCATGGGCGAGTACGTTGTGATTCCTGCGCACAGGAGAGGCGCTACTCCGGCGAGATTGAGATTGGAAGGGACGCGAAGGACAAAGTGCTCTTTGACGACGATGCTGTCAGAGTAACCACCGTAGGTGACACCTCCAAGGTGCACGTCAGGCGAGTTGTAGGTAAGAGTCATGTTGGAGCAGAACTGCTCAAGACCAGTCTGACATTCAGGGCAGGTACCGTCGGAGTCAACCAAGCAGCCGACCGCAGCAAAGTCGCCAGGCTTGAATTTGGTAACTGCCGAGCCGACCTGGGTGACACGGCCAACTATCTCATGGCCTGGAGTGCAGGGATAGACGGTGGGCATCACACTCCACTCATTACGGACCTGATGGAGGTCAGAGTGGCAGATACCGCAAAAAAGGATATCGATCTGAACGTCGTCTTTGCCCGGATCGCGCCGAGGGATCATTGTTGGGGCAAGCGGAGATGTTGCACTTGCAGCGGAATACGCCTTCGCGTTGTACTGGCCACGTGATTCTGAGCTAAATTGTGTTATCGAGCTTGTTGACATGACAGACTACTCATAATCATAATACAAATTTACATATTTAAGGAATATTCGCCTAATCGTCTTCAGTTATCTTTGTTTGTCCCTTTGAAATATATCCCTTCTAAGACCGTTATACAGGTACCAATGGTCTTGACCGGTGATTAAGCACTATGTATAGGAGCTAATATACCTGCTGAGTGGTTACTGAGAGGATCGGCATGAGCAAAGTGCGAAAGATATCACATCTATAATTCGTAGTTCCTGAGTTACACTGATAGAACATCTAAAACTCCTCTTGATAAAATAGTTTTAACTTACATGCCAGCCATATTGGTCATCTCATGCATCGACGACGAGGAAGTTGTATTCATAGATGGTGCAAGCGAAAATTCCATTAATTCATTTGATGTTGCCGCATGTCCATTACTATTAACCTCTTTTGCGATTTGTATAACTTCCGGTTTTGGTAACATAAAGTGCACCACATTCTTTGTGGAATTGCTAGGATCCACCATTAGGTTTTTTGTTACATCTATTCCATTTATCACTCCAGTATAGGAATGGGAATCCAAGGAACTTCCTTTTGGTATTGATACTTCTTGATGTACCATTAGTTGTTTTTGATCCTCGAGTCTTGTTATATTCCAATTAAATGGCATAGAGAATTGAATTTGTTTTTTGCTTGGGTCGAAATTAAAATCTTTAATATCATCATAATAAGATATTATTTGAATTGGAATTTGTTTTCCATCACTTAGGGATACCTGTTGATTTAGCGTACTGCCAACACTTAACCATCCGTCATATTCTGGCTGTTTTTCATCTGGAATAAACGATCTGTCATAGTCTATGGTTGTTACTCTTACTATGAAGTGATATAATCCACCTTCAGAAAATATAGGACCTGTTGCAATTACAGGACTTCTTTCTGTTCCCGAGAATGCCTGCAGAATAGGATCTGGTTCTCCATAAACAGCTATATTTTCTGTATTACTTGGTTTCATCTCTATCTTCAAATCACCTTTATGATCATGAAACCAGTCAGAAAGAAGCTTTTTTCCATCTTTCTCAATTGTTATATAATAGGTCACATGTTTGAATCCCTCTTTGGTTGTAGGATCATAAAGCTTAAACTGAATTATTGGTTTTTGACTTTGGTTTTGTAATGCTTCAGTCGTAACTACAGGAGGCATCATTTTTATGATTAGATCTGCAGTACGTTCTCCAAAAGAAGCCGAGAGTTGTTCTTGAAATAAACCATCAGCATTGACATTCTGCGGTTGTATCAATGCATGAGAAACAATAGTGGAAACTAGAAGAATAATTGGAGAAGCAGCATATACTGACCTATGCCTGTAAAGTATTAAGATTGTCTTATTTCCTATGTGAGACATGTCAAAGATACCTTGTATATTTAAGCACTTTAGCGTATTTAATTGTAAGTGCTATCCATGGATTCTGATTTTCCAACTATTATGGGGCCAGTGATTTGTGAACCAAATTTGACATCATTTTGGTCCCAGTTCTTATGTATTAACAATCTACCCGTTTAGCAAACTAAGGTAGGTAAAGCCAGGTTAACCTTGTGACTAGCAATAACTTATGTATTCGAGGTTTACCTTCCAAAATTTTATACGGGTTTTGTTAATTTTATAATACACAGAAGAGACCTTCTTTGCTATAGAGGACTTCAAAGCTTTTTAATCACGCATTCAAAGCGTAGCTGCGCTTGTAGTGGTTATCCTCGAGGCGATCATATTCAGTCCAGTTTATTATTACTTGCTAATAAGATAATTCTGCGCTCAGTTGGGTTTAATTGGCACCGGACTCGTCAAAGTTAATAGGTAGACGGTTACAAGACTACGAGGCGAGGCAGTCACTTATGCCTTTAGGCAATTGAAATGGATGAGTTAGTTATGGCCTTAGGAAGACAAGAGGGGATTTCCAAAGGTCGTCTTGTATAGGACTCTTCATTGCTTTTGTTGCCGCTGGTATATAAACGAAGAGAATATGTACTTATAGCTAACCCAGAATTCACCCCACTCTTTTCCACAATAATTACATCGAGATACTTGGTAGGACAGACTATCGCTAGTACGATAGTATGGAATGATTGTTATGTTATCGGGTATACATCTGCAATGGTCGTCAGTAGCGGCATTAATCAAGTTACGAAATTTACTTATTATATGATTACTCAAGTCACTGTGTCTGTAATCTATAGTTTTGACTTATTTAATATTTACATACTTAGAGAACGGGCAGTAAAAACCTTCAGGTAAAAGAATAGGCAACATCTTATAGGTTCAGTAAAAATGGCAGCAATTCTTCATAGTAACAGTAATTAATATTTGGATAGAAAGAATATCCTGGGGAGATAATACTAATTAATCTAATAATTCCTCTTAGCTATCAAACGTAGTTTCTGTATTGAATCCTTCTTTAGCTTTAGCCATAACCATAATATTACTGCTCTCAAATCTATCTATTGTACATGCCAGTAACAATTTTGATAATACAAACCAGAAGAAGCTAGAATTTAGAGATACCATTAACCTTACCTACAACAGAAATAGCAACTTATAACGCTGGCTGTATTTTGCCTATTTATTCACTACTATCATTCTCACCTACATAGATTGACTTAATGAATATTTGTACTAGAATCAATAGGAAGTTATGTTAATAGTGCGTGATGAATAACTAAATTTTCTTAACCCCACGGATCAGCACTGCAACTATAGATAGAAATAACTTCCTGCATGTGGTCACTATATCGAATATAACTTTCATAAAAACGAATCGATAGCTTACAAATGTTATTGATAATTCTGAAAACTGATCCCTAAAGTTATTACCTATATTAGTTACGCATTGAGCTAGTTAACTAATTGCTAATGGATCCTTTATTTATGATATTGACTAATTTGCGTGTATCAATGCCAATAGATCCAGATTTTCCAAAGAATCATCAGGTTATAGGCAAGCATAAACTTCCAGATGGAGAGCACTATCATTTCGTTTGGGGACCAGGAAAGACAGGAGAAGCAGCAGAAAAAGAAGAAGTAAAATCTGCGTATACTACCAGAGGAGAGGAGTTAGTTCCTCTAGGAGTTCATGGCACTACGATAGCAGTAGATTGGGATTCCTGTATTGCTGATGGAGCATGTATTGAAGCATGTCCCGTTCAGGTCTTCCAATGGTATAGAACAGAGCAGGACGTTCCGGCAATAGAGATGGCTAATGCCACAAGTGAAGGAACTGGAGAAAATTCTATGAAGGATGCTAGAAAAGACTTCACTGATAAATCGGATCCAATTAGAGAACATGATTGTATTTGGTGTATGGCCTGTGTATCTGTTTGCCCTCCGCAAGCAGTTAAAGTGGATCAAGGAAACCTTGAATACCATGAAAAATCGGCAGGGACATTTAATGAAGAATTAGCAAAGGGTAGTGCACCTCCTCCACATGCACACTAACGTTTATTTCACTCTATCATCTTTGATAATATGGGAACCGCAAGAAGGATATAATATATATCATGTCTTCAAGTGATACAAACATAATAGATACTAAACAATCAGAAAAATCTAATAATCGTAAAGGTAATGATACTCCTAGTGATGGGAGAACTTCAATTCGATACTTACGTGAACTTAATAAATACGACAGAACTAAGTCGGATAATACGATTCTCATTGCTGGATTTCCTGGTCCAGGATTAGTAGGATCAATAGGCGCAAACTATATTATTGAAAAGCTTGATATGCATCAAATTGCGTGCATTGATTCCGAGTTTATCGTCCCCGGCGTCATTTATATTGGAGGAAAATTAAGACACCCTTTCCGGCTTTATATGAATGAACAAGCAGATATCTATGTTCTTGAGTGTGAAGCTCCTATAATGATGCAAGGAATACATTCGGTCTTGGATACTGCAACAAGATGGTGTGTCGACAACAATATAAGAAGAGTGTTCGTACTAGAGGGATATCCTGTTAAAGGAGTACCACCACCAAATAGACAACCAATTATATTGTCTTCCGATAATGAAGGACTAGATGAGATGCCAGAAAATACTGAATCTCATGATGTTGAGAATAATACTAATAATGATAAAATTCTAAAAAGAACAATACAAAAGAGAATGCTTGAAAACGCATACATAGGAGGCATTTCAGGAGGATTACTTTCGGCTTGTTTATCAAATGAAATACCATGTACTGCTCTTCTTATTCCTACGACAGTAGGAATACCTGATCCGGAAGGGGCTGCATCTCTGATTGAAATGTTAGATAGAATAACTAAGAATAAAAAACTAAATTTAGATGCAAAGCAGCTTAGAAAAGAAGGAGCAGGAGTAAGAAAACAAATGGAAGAGATAATTAGATCATTACGCGATCAACAACAAATACAACAGGAAGGAGAAGGAGTAACAGAGCAGAGGCAGATAATGTATGGCTAACGAACCTCTGCCAATGATCTTTGTTGAACCTTCAATACATACAGTGATATCAATTTAATCAGATTTCATCAGGCCATTATGTTTTTGGTCCAATATGATTAGGTCTTAATTGTCTTTGACCTTGGTGATGGGAATAAGAAGCTGGCAATAGCCCAGATGAGGGAAACTTATAGGCTACGGATGAAAAATGCACTCATACTTATACTAGATTATCCGATAGCTTACTGAATTTAGGAAGATAAAAACCATTTTATACTTTGCAGAAAAGCATCTTTTCTCTTACTTTGAGGTAATTTTGCTTGTAAGTGTTTCAAGCAGGTCCATGACTTTCAATTGATGGCTGCTCCGGTTTAAAACTTATCATCACTGTTTGTCCTATTTCATATGGACAATCGTGAATCTGTCTTGGAATACTGTCAGAGGCTTCTACTATGCATATATTATTCTGTCTGAGCGTTACCGTAACCTGCTCAGTTATACTAGGAGAAAAGAGGGTAACTATTTGAAAACCAGAAATAGCAAAGACAATTAATATACCTCCGATAATGAAAATTATAGCAAGAAGTTTTGGTGACATGTAAAGACTATGAACCAATAATATTTAATTCTTGTTTGAATTAAATTAAATAATTAATCATGTTATTTGATTCATATAGACTAACTCATCAACTTACAAATCGCTTGTACTCTTTTAATGGTAAAAATACAACTATTCTTGAAGTTTTACCATTATATTCTGTAGAAGTTAGCACCTGTCACGTAGAGCAAGTCCGCATTCCGTGATAAGTATAAAAAAATTATTTCTTTATTATTCTTATATTCTGTTCGTGTTCTCCTACATCTTCGAAGCCGAAGATGTTGACCCATCATCAATTAGGAAAAACTACACGGAAGACTTGAATTCTAGTATGGGGGAGCTAAAGCTGTGTAAATAATTCTTTGTATCCAAAGGATAGAAACCAGAAATATCTAATACCATTCAATTCCATTATGGTAGTACATGGACTGGTGGCGACGAACTTCAAAGACACAAGTAAAAGGAGTCTTGAGCAATCAAGAATGAACCTGCGACTGACCTAGGAGCCTATGTTGCACTTCTCTGATTTATTGGGGATGAGGAGTACTTAATTGAAGATTACTTTGGGATGCAATATAGATAGGCTTGTAAGCAGGCTAATTGATAGAGAAGTACATAAAAGACTAACCGGCGATACAATTCACGATCGCCGTTTAATAAATATGCTGTGTCATAGAGAGATTACATTAAGTGATATCAAAGAACGATCGCACAATTTGTTCAATGAATCATTCATCGACTTTCTTAGGGATAAACATAGTGCTTCACATTTTGCAGTACACGAAAATTACTTAGTCTGTATTTTCGGGAGAAAACAGATAGTAGCATTTGATAGTGTGAGATATCCTAGTCGAAGGCCGACACATTTGGTGATAGGAATTTATGCCAAAGATGTCGTTGATTTGTATAACAAGAACCCGAAATATAAGAAGTTACATCTGTATCCTGTAGTTGATGACAAGATAGCAGAAATTGTAGGCTTTATCATTAAGAGAGTAGCATTTCTGGATACGACTGAATTTACAAACGGCATGAAATACAATGCACTAGAAGTGAGACATAGCTCTGATGAGGGGCAAAAAACTATTGAAAGTGACATGTATGACATGGTAAAATATTATGGGCAGAAGATAGGACTGGAATTAAAATACGAAGAAGAAGAGATTAGGAATGATTTCAAACTAAAATAATGTGGGTCTAGTTGATGATCCTAAATATTTGGAACTAATGTTAGAAAGCGAACCGCTCTGGCATCAGGGCATTAAAGGAGTATGTAAATCAAAAGCAGTGGGAATGCTAATGTTGGAATATCCAACGTAAAACATTATGGTACATCAGATGAATTTGTGAAAGATTACCCAAGATACTATTGCAAATCCTCATTGCTTTTCAAACTTTTTGAACGACACTAATCATAAAGATTATGGATAATCACTAAACAATGAATACAAGAAACTCCAACTGCAAGTATAGCTGCAACAATATTACTAATAATGATGGTACCAGCGGGCATGAAGAAACAGTAAGTAACCGAAAATGTATCCCGAAAGTTTAGGTTGTTGATATTAAATAACAGAAAAATATTCATGAAAATAATTAAAGATCTCTTAGTTAAACGGGGCATAATAGAAATGGAAGTTTCGTTCACAAATATAATATGAAAATAAGAACCCTAAATCTATTAGGGAAAAACATTTAGATAAACTTGCCAGTAAAATACTAACTATAGACGGCGTATCCTCAGATAGACATAGTATTAACTGTTAATTTAATTCCAGACATGACGCCGGAATAAGTAAAAGAGGTATATAGAAGGTCATTAGAATAATATATGAATGAATGGAATCCAGTTATTCTTTGTTGTCGCGGTCCTAATTGCCGTTTTATCGATAACCCTCCTAATTCATTATAGTAAACAAAGCAACGCTCAGACACAAATCAACATTACTGAATTGGATACACTTGACCGAATGCGATACACTGCTATTCAAATGACTGTGTTAGACCTGGAAGGCCAACAACCTACCAATCTGTCAAATGACGAAATAGTAAACGAGATATATCAATTTCAACAGTCTAACGGCTCAAATGATAGGTTAACAACTATAGAGATAGAAGAACTTTATAGGAATATAACAGCAGGGCAGTAGAAGTAGTTTAGTAGTCTTTATAATATTTATACTTGCGCCGTTTATGAGCCGACGTTTTGCAAATTATGACAAGGTAAGTAGAACAACCACAATTTATTTAGTGCCAATATACAAGGTGGTCGCCAACGACCAATTCGATTGTGAAGCCTGGCCGCCCTACACTGCTAACGAACCTTTCATATATGGAATCGATGTGAACATTGGTTACTAGTTCTAGATATCGAGGTGAGTTATGGGCTAAATACCGGGCGGCGATGCCCAATAACCCACATTGTGCACAGCTTTCCTTAGTTCTAAATTTGCATTCATGTTCTAATAATTTATCAAGATACTTTGACTATTGAAAATAAGGAAATATTCTTCAGATGTTATATTGGGTAAATACACACTTTATTCTTCAGAATTTAAGGTAGACGACCATAACCTATTGGTCGGGGTAGGAAAGCGTGGTCGCCAACCGGTTGTTTGACAGCGGAATAAATTTGAGTGATTTTAAGTCCTTACTGTCTGGTCGCTACACAATAAAATTGTAAAAAAGATCCGATTACTTTTTGCCGAAAAAACTAGATTAAAGATCTTTCTTGGAAGATATTCCATAGAATGATAATTTACATATGTTAATATCTTATGTTTGTCTATAATTAGTAGACAGAGTTTGCAATGGACTAAAAAATGTGTTTGTAATTCGGGAAACCCCAGCTTTGACGCGATAGAATTTCATACAAGCAATTCGAGAATAGAACTTGTATGCGGCAAATGCCATCAAACAATCTGCTGGTGGCATATAACCACTGAACAAATCGTGTCAATGTCAGCGCATGGAACAAAAAAATCTTCGGCGATTCCAACAAGAATAAGATAGTATTGTTTGACCCGTCAATTAGTAACTGCTGCAGCAGCATATGCGTAAGACCGAGTTAATCTTATGTTCTGTTACCATCATAGAATATAATTTATAAGATCAAAAACAAATATTTCTAAAAGTATTTGCTAAATAAAACATAGCTCACGCCAGATATTCTTAACTTATTAAGTATGACACTCAAATCAAAATATGATATCATTTTGATTAGTTCGGGTGAAGAGAGTATTAAGAAATTCATCGAAGAAAAGAACCAGGGGAACAAGATACGTCTCTTGTTGCTGGATTACAAAATAGGTGATATGTCTGGTGATTTTATTGCTCGTAAAATAAAAGAGTATCACGAAATAAATGATTCTAATCACTGCCTATAATGTGGATGACTCAGTATTGAAAGAATTGAAAGAGAGTGATTGCATAGCAAAATTCATCAAAAAGCCAATTCACTTAAGTAGCTTGATTGAACTGGTAGCAGATGCTATATATGACACTTGAGAAACACAATATGGAATAATGTTATTCTCACCCATAGAAATAACTATATTAATCCAGGTAAAAAAATGTATGCGAACATTGTAGAAGATAATTACTGTAACCATATTCGTATATTTGATATATCTTATTTCTTTTCTATTGATTAAATGAATACAAGTATACCTGTAATTTTGGCTGTAGTAATTATTACAGCATTGGCAGGAATTAATACGTCTCTAGGGCAGGCCTTAGCGTCTTCTTCTGCCTCAGCAGCAGCAGGCGATAGTTCGGCAGCAGCGGCAGCAAGTGGTGGATCAGCGGCAGCAGCGGCAGCA
>OCZV010000137.1_pt1 | contig 27299 bp, 26 predicted proteins | sample 1539051 | NCBI WGS metagenome assembly OCZV01 (sample SAMEA3113581, study PRJEB22503) | soil metagenome
CTCGGGCTCCAAACCGTTTTTGAGTCGCCCTGCGGGCTCGCCGCCGTCCTCGCTCGCCCCCCGGTCGGACGTAGCGATCCTCGCTCGCTGGCACCATGCCTGGAAATAATTGGGAAAACTGGCCCTTCTGGTATCATTTCCCCTGGTCGCGCCCCTTCGGGCTCCGGCCCTCACGCACGAATCGAAAGAACGAAAAGGAAAGAGACGCGCGCGTGTCCAACCTCACGATGTCGGTGGCAGAGCTTCTGGGACACCCCGGCGAATACCGGGACGTCCGCCTGTCCGAACCCTTGCCAGGCGGCGTTCGGACGACCCTCGCGCGCCTGACCGGAGATCCCGTGTCGGGAGATCTTCGGGCCGAGAGCGTCATCGAAGGGATCCTGGTCACCGGCGACGTCTCGGGCGCCACCGTCGTCCAGTGCGCTCGCTGCCTCAAAGAATTCGACTCCCGGGCGGACGTCGAGCTGTGTGAGCTATACGTCGGCCCCGGACACGACCTCAGCGGCTCGGAAACGGACGATACGTACAAGGTGACCGGCACCGAGATCAATCTCGAGCCGATGCTCCGGGATGCGATGACCCTCGCTCTCCCGTTAAATCCTCTGTGCCGGGCGGACTGCAAGGGGCTCTGCGCCCAGTGTGGTGCGGATCTGAACCTGGGTGACTGCTCCTGCGCAGAGGACGAGACCGATCCACGATGGGCGCCGCTGGAGACGCTGAAGGCGCGACTCGAGGAGGAGACACAGGGGCCGGCGCGTTCAGCGTAGGGCCACAGATCGGGCCGGCGCCGGTGGTGGCGATGGCGCCGCGAAGAGAAGGAGAGGAACCGATGGCAGTACCCAAGCGGAGGAAGAGCCGCAGCAAGATGCGGATGCGGCGAGCACACTGGAGAACGGAGGCACCGACCTATTCGTCGTGCCCGCAGTGTCGCCAGCCCAAGCTCCCGCACAGGGTATGCGCCAACTGCGGTTATTACGCCGGTCGCCAGGCCGTCGAGACCGAGTAGCACCCGCACTCCCTTGGACGAATCGTCACCGGACCGCCACGACGGCGAGACCAGTCCTTCGGCATCCGAAGGGCTGAAAGAGCTCGCGATCCTCGGCGTCCCGCCCGAAGGTGGCGCTATCTACGAACTTGCCTTGACACATCGCTCGTACGCGTTCGAACAGCAGGTACCGGTCGAGCACAACGAGCGGTTGGAGTTCCTCGGCGACGCGATTCTCGGTGCGGTAGTAACAAATCTGATCTACACGCGTTATCCGGAACTCAACGAAGGTGAGATGGCTCGGCTGCGCGCGTCCGTTGTCAACACCTACGCGCTTGCGGACCTGGCGCGCGAACTCCATCTCGGAGGCCACATCCGTCTTGGAAAAGGTGAACAGAGTTCCGGTGGCCGGGACAAGGCGTCGCTCCTTGCAGACACACTGGAAGCAATAGTGGGCGCCGTCTATCTGGATCAAGGGATTGCCACCGTTTCTTCTGTGTTGGAGGCTCTGTTCGAGGAGCGAATTCGGGCGCGCGTCGAGGCCGGGGGGCGTTACGACGCGAAGACGGCGCTGCAGGAGGTCGTCGTCCGCGACGTCGGCGGGTTCCCCGCGTACAGAGTGGCTTCTTCGGGCCCCGATCACGACAAACGATTTACGGCGCACGTCTATGTGGAGTCGGAACTGTTCGGCGTAGGGGAAGGGCGCAGCAAGAAAGAGGCGGAGCAGAACGCGGCGAGGGAGGCTTTGGCACGCCTCGAGGCGGATGAGGAGTTGCGGGCCGAAAGGGGACGGGATGCCCGAGCTTCCTGAGATCGAGGTCCTCAAACGCGATCTGGAAAAAGAGGTCGTCGGACGCCGCATCAAAGCGGTTGAAGTGAGACCCGGCAGCAACGCCATGAAGGTGATCCGACGCCACGGACGGCGCAAGGAGTTCCAGGAGTTGCTCGAAGGCTCCAAAGTGGAACGCGTCGACCGGCGCGGTCGATGGCTCCGATTCAACCTGGACAACGGCCATGACATGGTCATCCATCTCGGGACCCACGGTGTGCTGCTGAAGACGAGTGCTTCAGATGAGATCGCACCGCATACGCACATCGTCCTTGCGTTCACGATCGGTGGACAGCTCCGGCTACTCGATCCGAACAAGAACGGAGAGGTGTTCGTCGCGCCTGCTGAGCAAATCGCAGAGCTCGACGAGCTCCAGAACCGTGGACTTGATCCTCTCGACAGTGAGAACCCAATGACGTGGCAGCACTTCTCCGAGTTGCTCGAGGAACGAGCGTCTGGGCTGAAGAAACTGCTGATGGATGAGAGCTTCATCGTCGGTTTGGGCGAGATCTATTCGGACGAGGTGTTGTTTGCCTCGGGACTGAAGTTCGACCGGCAGTCGGACAGGCTTTCATCCCAGGACGTCCGCCGCTTGTACCGGGCTTTGATGGAGACCCTGCAGGAAGCGGTCAAGGCGCGCGGCACCAGCTGGGGTGAGGAAGGGTGGCGTGACCTCCAGGGCGGGCGCGGCGAGTTCCAGACTGAGCTCAAGGTCTTTGAGCGCGATGGACGCCCCTGCCGGCGGTGTCGCCACGAGATCGAAAAAGCGGATTGGGACGGCGCGCACACCTTCTACTGCCCGCAGTGTCAGACGTGAGCGCCCCTACACGAAGCCGAGGAGGATCGAATTGGAAGACAGGACCCGCGTTCACGTCTTCGTAAACGGCGACCTGCCGGGAGAGGAGTTTTGCACCGCGGTGGCCGCGAAGGCCGACGAGCAGGGCGTTACCGGATGGGTCAGGGCCATGAACGACGGCCGCGTCGAGGCGGTTCTCGAGGGCCCCAGGGATGAGGTCTATCGGGTAGTAGGGCTCTGCCGGGCGGGTCCATCGGGAGCACGCGTCTCCAGCGTCCAGGTCGATCGCGAACCCCCAAAGAACGAAAAGACCTTCAAGATCAAGCGCTGAGCGTCTTTCCGACCGCGATCTGTTGCAGTTTCGCCCCCTGGGACTGCACCCAGAAGCAAGTGAGATTGCCGCGGAGGGCCGCGGTGCCGCTGCTACGGTGGCCCCCATGTACATAAAGAGGCTCCGGATGGCCGGCTTCAAGTCGTTCGCCGATCCGACGGTTCTCGAGTTCGAACCCGGCGTCAACGTAATCGTCGGGCCCAACGGGTCCGGCAAGTCCAACATCGCCGATGCCCTCTCGTGGGTCCTCGGCTCCCAGGCTCCATCAAGCCTGCGCAGCGGATCGATGGAGGACGTCATCTTTGCCGGATCGGCGGGCCGGAGCCGCCTCGGTCTGGCCGACGTAGAGCTCACCCTCGACAACGCCTCGCGAGTCCTCCCCCTGGATCTCAACGAGGTCACCATCAGCCGCATCACCGACCGCTCGGGCGAGACCGAATACCGCATCAACGGAGCGCCGTGTCGTCTTCTCGACGTCGCCGAACTACTGTCCGACACCGGGATAGGGCGCAGCATCCATACGGTGGTGGGGCAGGGGCAGCTCGATGCCGTCCTGCAGGCCCGTCCCGAGGAGCGCCGGACGTTCATCGAAGAGGCAGCGCAGATCGGGAAATACCGGCGCCGCAAGGACCGGGCACTCAAGCGGATCGAGCGAGTCGACGAAAACCTCGTCCGCCTGGAGGACGTACTCACAGAATTGCGGCGGTCGGTTCGCCCGCTCAAGCGTCAAGCGTCGGCGGCCGCGGCGTACTCGGACCTCCTCGACGAGCAGCGAGTGCTTCGCCAGCGCCTGGCGGCTACGGATCTGCGGCGCCTTCGTGCCGACGATGCCCGGTTCGATCCCGAGGCCGAAGCTCGGCGCGCCGGCCTCCTGAGCGACGAGATCGCGAGCATCCGTGCTCGCTTGGAATCGGCGTCGGACGAGCGGGCTCGCCTTGTGGGTGCTGCGGAGGCGGCATCGGAAACGGCGCACGGCCTCGCCCGGGCCACCGATCGACTGGCGGGTCTCACCCGGCTGGCCGAGGAGCGCGCCGAAAGGATCTCGGCGCGCCTCGCCGCCGAAACGGAGGAGGGCTACCGCGAGCGCATCCGGCTCCTCGAAACGGAACGTGGCAGATGGACGGCCGAGTCCGGCCGCCTCGCGGAGGATGCACAACGGCTGGCGGTCGCGGCATCGGCAGCCAAGGCCGTTCTCGAGGCTCGGACGGTCGAGATGGCCGCGGCCGACACCCGGCTGGCGCGGGCGAGATCGGACGAGACGGCAGCAGCTCAAGCCCTGGTCCGCGCGGAGGGAAGCGAAGCCGCCGGGCGAGCGACCCTTGGTTCGATCGAGGCCCGCGTTCACGCGGTCGAGGAGCGGCGCGCTGTGGCCGTTTCCGAACTCAACGAAGCGGCCGGTGGCATCGCGAAGTCAGAGGAAGAAGTGCGTGAAATCGAAGGCGGCCTCGACGCTCGCACCGAGCAGGCCGCCGCTGCCGAGGCGAGGTACGAAGATGCGGTCGCCGCCCTTGAGCGGATCAAAGATCGCCTCACCGACAGCAGCATCGGCCGTGCCGCAGCCCAGGCCCGTTTGGAGACGCTCAGGGAGGTCGAGCAACTCTTCGCGGACGAACCGGGAGTCGCCGACCGGATCCGCCCCCTCCTTACCGCGGCGGAAGCCGCGACGCGCGGCTCACTCGGCAACGAGGAGATCGCACGAGATGAACTCCGAGCGGCCGCGGTGGAGGCGGAGGGCCTGCGAGCTGAAGTCGATACGCATGATCGCGAGCTCCGGCGACTGGATGCGCTCATGGCTGGAGCTGCCGAGCGATTGGGCGGGGCCAGGCGACGGCACGAGAGCAGGGAAATCGGACTGGCAGCATTGGACGAAGAGCTTGCCCGGGCGCACGACTCTTTGGCGGCGGCGCAGCGGGCCGCGGTTGAGGAGCGGGCGGCCCTTCCCGCCCGGCGCGCCGCGTTGGAGGAGGCGCAGAGGGAACGCGAGTCCGCCGAAGAAGTGGCTAGGACTGCCTCGGCAGCCGTCTCCGATGCGACCGCCCGCGCCACTGCCGCGGAAATGGAAGCGCGCAGCGCCCACGAACGTGCGCTGGCGGCGCAGCTACGCATGGAAGAAGCCCAAGCCGGCATCGCGGATGCGGAAACGGCCCTTGCCGGACTCGAGGACCTGAGAGCCCGGCTCGGTGCGGCCCGCGATTCAGCCCTCGCGGTTGCCGCCACGGCCGCTCTGGCCGCTCAGGCCGGATCCCGGTGGACGGACACAGCCGAGCAGCACGCCGCGGCCGCCCGGGCGGAGGCGGATGCGGGGGACCGCAGGTTGGCTGCATTACGCGGGCGGGAGCGTGAGGTCTCGGATCAGCTGGACCACGTCGCCCGGCGCCGCAACGAGGCCGAAGTTCACAGGGCGGAGAACCGCACCCGAATGGAGGCACTCGGTGAGCGGGCCATGGAGGAATGGGGACTGGCGCTTGCAGAAATCGACGAGATAGAGCCCCTCGAGGAGGAAGACGAACCGGAGGCGCGCTCGCGGGTCGAGAAACTCGATCGGGACATGCGCCGCTTGGGGCCGATCAATCCCCGCGCTGCCGAGGAGTACTCCGAACTCAGCGAACGTGAGTCCTTCCTGATAGGCCAAATCGAGGACCTCAAGCGCTCCAAACGCGATCTATTGAAAATCGTGCACGAGGTCGACGACACGATCGTGCAGGTCTTTGGAGATGCCTACAGAGGGGTAGCGGCCGAGTTCGAAGGAGTCTTCGGACGACTCTTCCCGGGGGGCTCGGGGCGGCTGAAACTCCTGGATCCGGATGACATGCTTGCGAGCGGGATCGACGTCGAGGCCCAGCCTCCCGGCAAGAACGTGCGCAAACTCTCGCTGCTGTCCGGAGGTGAGCGCTCGCTCGTAGCTCTCGCCTTCCTGTTTGCGATCTTCAGGGCCCGGCCGTCGCCCTTCTATCTCCTCGATGAGGTCGAGGCCGCTTTGGACGACATCAACCTGCAGCGCTTCCTCGGTTTGATCGCGGAGCTCGAGGAGCGCGCCCAGGTGCTGATCGTGACGCACCAGAAACGGACGATGGAGGCCGCCGACGTGCTGTACGGGGTGTCGATGAGGTCGGACGGGGTGTCGCTCGTGGTGGCCAAGCGGATGGAACGGGACGCTCCGATCACCGCATAACCCCGCGATAGCCTCTAGCTCATGGATGCAGTCGTCGTCATAGCTGTGCTCGTCGCGATCGTGATAGTCGCCGGCGGGGTCTTTCTGGTCACGCGCCGCGGGAGGCCCCCGGAGGCGCCGCCCCGCGTCGAGCCCGAGGCCGTCGAGGCCCCGCCCGAGGAGGCAGTCGAGGAGGCCGTCGAGGAGCCCCCGGCGGTGACCGAGGCCCTCACCATCACCGAGCCGGCGCCCCCGCCACCCGTGGAGGTCGTCAGGCCCAGCCTCCGCGACCGGCTGAAGCGCAGTCGGAAGTTCCTGTCCGATCGCCTCGCAGATGCCCTCCACGGAGCTCCCGACGATGCCACGTGGGACGACGTAGAGGCCGCACTCATCCAGGCCGATATCGGGGTCGCCACTGCAACGCGCATCGTGGACGATCTAAAGGGAGTTGCGCGGGAACGAAGGATCAAGGACGCGGAGGAAGTGCGAGGATTGCTGGCCGACGAACTCGTTTCGTTGTTCGAGGCCGAGCGCGATCGTGCCCTGAGCTTTGCACCGCAACCGCCCACCGTCTGGCTCGTCGTGGGAGTGAACGGGACGGGAAAGACGACCACCATTGGCAAGCTCGCCGCCGATCTCAAAAACCGCGGCCGTGGCGTCGCGCTTGCCGCGGCGGACACGTTTCGAGCAGCCGCCGATGAACAGCTCGGCGTCTGGGCCGACCGAACCGATGCCACGCTCGTCAAACACCAGCCGGGTGCCGATCCTGGAGCGGTTGCCTTCGACGCCTACAAACATGCGCGTGCGCGCAACGTCGACGTTCTCATCGTGGATACGGCCGGAAGGCTGCACACGAAGACCCCTCTGATGGATGAGCTCGCGAAGGTCCGTAGGGTCATCGAGAAAGAGGGTGAGGTCCACGAGTCGCTGCTCGTGATTGATGCAACGGCCGGACAGAACGGCTTGGTGCAGGCCAAGCAGTTCGCGGAGGCCGCGGGCGTGACGGGCGTGGTCCTCACGAAGCTCGACGGCACCGCGAAGGGTGGCATAGCGCTCGCAATCGAGGAGACTCTGGGGATTCCGATCAAACTGATCGGGGTCGGTGAGGCGCTGGAGGATCTCGAGCCGTTCGATCCGAAGACATTCGTCGACGCCTTGCTCTCATAAAACCTCATAGTTAAGGAACAGCATGTTCGACACTCTCAGCACTCGCCTCGACGACATCTTCACGCGCCTTCGGTCGCGCGGCCGGCTTTCCGAAAAGCAGGTCGACGAAGTTCTGCGTGAGATACGGCTTGCGCTGCTCGAAGCGGACGTCTCCCTCAAAGTCGTCAAGGCCTTCGTCAAGGATGTGCGCGAACGCGCCGAAGGGGCCGAGATCCACAAGAGCCTCACGCCGGCGCAACAGGTCATCAAGCTGGTACACGCCGCCCTGATCGATGTGCTGGGCCACGAGGCGGCGGGCCTGGAGGTCACATCGACGCCGCCGCGCGTGATTCTGATGGCGGGCCTTCAGGGATCCGGTAAGACAACTGCCTCCGCGAAGCTGGGCCTGTTGCTCAAAGGCCAGGGGCGCAAACCGATGCTGGCCGCGTGCGACCTTCGGCGCCCGGCCGCCATCCGGCAACTAGTCCTCCTCGGCGAGCAGTCCGGCGTGCCGGTCCATGCGGAGGAGGCCGGAGCCGACGCAGTTGCTGTGGCCGGACACGCGCTCAAGTACGCGCGCGATGAAGGTTTCACTGACGTGGTCGTCGACACGGCCGGGCGGATGAACGTCGACGCGGAGTTGATGGCGGAGCTTGGGCGGGTCGCCGACGTTGTCGGACCCACCGAAACGCTGCTCGTTTGCGACGCAATGACCGGACAGGATGCGGTCAACGTCGCGGAAGCTTTCATGGAGGAAGTCGACATCACGGGTGTGGTGCTGACGAAGCTGGACGGCGACGCCCGCGGAGGAGCCGCGCTGTCGATGTCATTCGTAACCGGGCGCCCGATCAAGTTCGCGGGTGTGGGGGAGAAGCTCTCGGACCTCGAACCTTTCCACCCCGATCGCATGGCGTCGCGCATCCTAGGTATGGGCGACGTGATGACGCTCATCGAGAAAGCAGAATCGGCCTTCGATCAGGCTGAGGCGAAGAAGATGGAGGAGAAGCTCCGGCGCGCGGAGTTCACCTTCGAGGATTTCCTCAGTCAGATGCAGGCTCTCAAGAAGATGGGCCCCATGTCACAGGTGCTCGGAATGTTGCCCGGAATGTCGAAGCTTCCGGTGGGCGATGCCAGTGTCGATGAGCAGCTGCCCAAGATCGAGGCGATGATCCGATCGATGACGCTGCAAGAGCGAAACAACCCGCAGCTGATCAACGGGAGCAGGCGACGGCGCATCGCGGCCGGATCGGGCACCAGCGTGCAGGAAGTGAACCAGCTCGTGAAGCAGTTCGGGCAGGTCCGGAAGATGGTGAAGTCCCTGTCGGGCGGCAAACGGATGCGCCTTCCTGGAGGGATGAAACTCCCGCCGGGAATGGGGATGTAGCGGCGCGCCGCCTGGGGCCCCCTCCCACCTGCTACGATGGCCAGTCCCGTGTGTGTTTTGCCCGCGGCGAATCCACGTACGCCAGCGTAAGGAGAAGCATGGTCAAGATCAGGTTGATGCGCGTCGGCAAGAGGAAGCAGCCGTCGTTCCGTGTCGTCGTGGCTGACTCCCGGAGCCCGCGGGACGGCCGGATCATCGAGGCCATCGGCCGGTACAACCCCCGGACCGAGCCGTCGGATGTGGAGATCAACTCGGATCGGGCGGTTCACTGGCTCCAGCAGGGCGCCCAGCCCTCCGAGCAGGTCCGCAAGCTCCTGCAGATAACCGGCGCGTGGTACACGTTCACGGGCGAGCGGCCGCCTGCCGGGGCTCCGGCCGCAGCTGCCGCCGCTCCGAAACCGACGCCGGCGGAGTCCATCAAGGCCACAGCGGCAGCATCGATCGACGAGGAACCTGCGGAGGAACCGGCAGCCGAGTCCACGCCCGAGGCGGCCGCGGCGGCCGAGGGCGCTCAGGACACGGGCTCGGACGAGGAAGCAGAGTAGCCACGTGAGCCGCGCTCTCATCGAGTACCTGGGGACATGGCTTCTCGACCATCCCGAGGATCTCTCTATTGAGGAGGTCGAAGGGGAGCGTGGAGAGTTGATCTTCGAGATCACCGTCCATTCCGAAGACATGGGCAAGCTGATCGGGAAGCGCGGGCGCGTCATCCAGGCTCTCCGTTCGCTCGTGCGAGCGTCGGCACAGCGAGAAGGCCACAGCGTCCTGGTCGAAGTCGTCGACTGAACCTCCAGTGGAATCCGGCATGCTCCTGGCCGGAGAGATCGGCAAACCCCATGGGCTCGGCGGCGAGGTGTACGTCATCCGCATCTCCGATGACCCCGGCCGCTTCGAGGCCGGAGCGAAGCTGGTCCATGCCGACGGCCGAGCTCTCGTGGTGGAGAGCTCCAGAGCCCATCGCGACCGCCTTCTGGTCAAGTTCGAGGGAGTGGACGACCGCACCGGAGCCGAGGGTCTGCGGGGGGCGCTGTTCGTCCCGCCCGAAGATGTGCGGGCGCTGGAGGACGACGAGTTCTGGCCCCACGACCTCGTCGGCTGCTCGGTGGCTTTGAGCGACGGGACCGTCGTTGGAGAGGTCGGCGCCGTCGTCCCGTCCCCGGCTCACGATCTGCTCGAGGTCAGGACGGCGGCGGGCGACAGGCTCGTCCCGGTCGTCAAGGAGATCGTTACGGAGGTGGACGTGGCCGCCCGCCGAATCACAATCGACCCGCCCGAGGGACTGCTGGACTGATGCGGATCGACATCATCACTCTATTCCCCGACATGTTCGCGGCGCCGCTCGATGCGAGCCTGCTCGGAAAGGCGCGCGCCGCCGGGAAACTCGAGGTCGCTGTGCACGACCTCAGGGACTATGGGATCGGTCGCCACAGGTCGGTGGACGACGAGCCCTACGGCGGGGGCCCGGGCATGGTAATGAGGCCCGAGCCGATCTGGGCTGCGGTTGAGGCCGTTGGCGCTGCGGACGCTCACGTCGCGCTCATGTCGGCCCGGGGCACCGTCCTGGATCACGACGTCGTCCGCCGCTTGGCCGAACGCGATCACCTGGTCCTGATCTGTGGCCGGTACGAGGGCGTCGACGAACGGGTGGCGGCCCATCTGGCGGACGAGGAGATCTCGATCGGCGACTACGTCCTCGCGGGGGGAGAGCTGCCCGCGCTGGTCGTGATAGAGGCCGTATCGCGTCTCGTCCCGGGGGTGCTCGGCAACGTCGAATCCCTTGCACTCGAGTCGCACTCCGCCGGACTGCTCGAATACCCGCAGTACACGCGCCCGCCGGAGTTCAACGGTCACGCCGTACCCGAGATCTTGCTGTCCGGTGACCACGGCGCGGTCGAGCGGTGGCGCCGCGAGGAGTCCGAGCGCTTGACCCAGGAGCGGCGCCCCGATCTTTGGGCGCGCCGCTCCTGGACTCACGATCCGCCAAATGGCAATTGACGGTCGACTGGTGGATTGCCACTTCGGCGCGCTCGACGCGACCCTCCGAAAAGAGGACCCATCGGGCATTTCGCCGGGATTTCCCCCAAGGGCCTATTCAACGACCACGCCTGTAAATAGGTTGGCCCCAAGGGTTGTTCGAGCCTAAAGGGAGGTAGGTCTCGGTGGAAGAGCTTGGCGTAGCCAGGCGCGACATGCGTCAGACATGGGTCATCGCAATCGTGGCAATCGCGGTTCTGTTCGTGGCCGGCATGCCCGCGGTCCAGGCAGCCGTGCAGAAGGTGAAAGTACAGGGCAAGGTCGGCAATATTGACGCCAAGCGCGTCCCTGCCATGGGCCTGCTCGACGCACCCGGAAGCAGTGGCGCCGTCGCAGTCCGCAACTACGCGGGAGGCGGCGGGCTCCTCGGTGCGGGAGACTGTGACGCTGCAACACCCAACCGTCCCGACAGCGTCAACGTCGCCGCGAACCGGTCGACGATAATCACCGCCCTCATCATCACTGGTACGGACGCAACGATCGGGGTCAGCGCACCAGACTTGACACCGTTGCTCGGCCCCGGGCCGATCGTAACCTTCAGGGTCACTGCGGGCTCACCCAACCAATTCGTCGGTCTCGGCAACGGCCTCACCGTCTTCCCCTCGAACCTCGTGTTCACGTGCACGGGTTCAGACGGCCAATTCGTGATCCTCGGCCAATAGCGACAGAGACGGTTTCTCGTAGGGCGCCCGATCGGGCGCCCTACTTGTTTATCAATGCCCAAACCCCATGGGCCCTGTAGATTTCCAGGGTCTATGTGGGGGAGAGTCGGAAGTCTTTGAGTAACTCCGTCTATGAGCCGAGCCGGCGCGCCGCTCGCGCGGCCCTTGGAGTGGTGGCCCTGGTTCTCTTCGCCGCCGCCCTGGGGGTGACATGGATCTTCCTGAGAGGCGGCTTCCGGGGCGGGGTCCCGGTAGAAGCGCTCTTCTCTGCGCCGGGGGTCGGACAACAGTTGCCCGTCGGCGGTGACGTGAAGATCCGCGGGGTCCTCGTGGGAACCATCGCCGATATCCGCTACGGCCCGGACGGCAACGCCGTTGTGGAGATGCGTCTCGACGACGGCCTCGGATTGCCCGCAGATACTGCCGCCGAAATCCGATCCAAAACCGTGTTCGGACAGAAGTGGTTGGAGTTACTCCCGCCGGAGAGTCCCTCGGCAGAGGGGATTCTGGCCGCCGGGAGTGTGATTCCCGACGAACGGACAACCGAGCCGCTCGAGCTCGAGCGCGCGCTTCAACTTGGGCACGATCTGTTGTCGGAGATCCCGCTGGAGGATCTCGCAACGATCTTCGACTCGCTGGCCCGTGGGTTCGTAGGTCAGGAGGAGGAGGCTCGTAGGGCGATCGACCGGGGCCTGGTGGCGCTGCGTGCGGTCAACTCGCGTGAGGGAGACCTCGATCTCGCATTGCGTCAGCTCGGCGAGTTCTCACAGTGGCTCGACGAAAATGACGAGTCGCTACTTTCCTTGATGCAATCCATCGACTCGGCGAATCGTGCACTCGTCGGCGCCGCACCCGAGTTCCGCTCCAATCTTCAGTCCGTTCCCTCGTTCCTCGACCGATTCGCCGCGTTCCAAGAACGGACGGAAGCCGACCTGGGCGTGCTGGTGGAGGAGGGGGCGGATGTCGCGGAGGCCCTGGCTGCGCGATCGGAGAGCCTCGTCGACCTCGTCGTTCAGCTCGAGGCCTTTCTAACCGTCTTCAACTCCGGCCTCTCTCAGCCATGTGGAGGCCTTTACGAGTCCAACATGACGTGCTGGCAGGTGTACCTGATGCCGGGGATCGAATCGCGCGGGATCTACCGCTCGGGAGAGGGGCCCGATGTCGATGAGCGGGGGGATCCGGGACGCGCAGGCAAGCAGACGATTTCGCTCCAGCAGTTGCTGTCCGATGCCGCGGGACGAAAGATCGCCGGCGGACTCGTGCGGCTTCTGTATGAACCGCTGATCGACTCGCTCGGACCGGGGTTCAGGCCATGATGCGCGGCCTTCGATGGACCTCGGTAAAGCTGGCAATCTTCACGATCGTAACCGTCGCTACTACGACGTGGCTCGCGGCCATCATCGGGAACTTCTCGCTATTCGGTGACCGGTTCGAGATCGCGGCGGAGTTCTCCGATGCAACCGGCTTGCTCAGGGGGGACGTCGTCAAGGCGGCCGGCGTAACCATCGGGCGGGTATCCGATATCCAGATCGACGACGGGCTGGCGATCGTCACGATGTCGATCGACGGGGATGCCGAACTGCCCGCGGACCTCGGTGCCGAGATCAGGTTCCGCAATCTCGTCGGGCAGCGCATGGTCACCCTCGTTCCGTCGGAAGACGCATCTGCGGGTGGGCTCGTCGACGCCGGCTCGGCGCAGGCTCAGCCGATGGAACCCGGTGCGCTCATTCCGCTCAGCAGGACGCAGCCTGCCTTCGACCTCACCGAATTGTTCAACGGGTTGAGGCCACTGATTCACTCAACCAACCCAGATGACGTGAACACCGTCACCCGCGAGCTTCTCGTTGCCCTCCGCGGCAGGAGCGGCGCGGTCGAGGAGATCTTTGCGAACCTGGCCGAAATCTCCGACGAGCTCGCGAGCAAGGATCGTGAGCTGGCGTCGCTGCTTGAGAACCTCCACGTCGTAACCGATGATCTGGCGGGCCGCGATGCGCAACTGCGAACAACGCTCGCCGACCTCAATACGTTTCTTGCCGAACTCTCGGCCAGCCAGGATGATCTCGAGGCTGCGCTCGTGAACCTCGACGACGCGGCCCAGAGATTGGGGCGGATCATCACTAACAACGATGATCTCATCAAGAGGGAAATCGACGATCTCTCCGTGATACTCGATGCGGTCAACGCAAAGAGGAAAGATCTCAGAGCAGCTCTCCGTTCACTTCCTGAATTCACAATCGCCGTCGAACGCGTCACGCAATACGGAGAATGGGCCAACCAACACCTGATCACCGTATGCAAAGACGACTTCGGGACCTGCGGTCGCAGAGGTGGACCATGAAAGCGTTTACCGAGCGCCGCTCGTGGCTGGTCGGTGTCACCTCGATCCTTCTGATTGCGGCCGGTGTTGCGTTCGCTTTTTCGCTCAACCGCTTCGACACGCTGCGCGGCGTTTACCGGATATCGGCGGATCTTGAGGATGCCGCCGGTCTCGTCCCCGGCAACGAGGTGCGCGTCGCCGGTATCAAGGTCGGCAGCGTCACTCGAATCACGCTCACGGAGGACGCGGCTCGCATCGGGATGGAGATACAACGCGACATCCGCATTCCGAGTGAGACGAAACTGGAAGTGAAACTCAAGACGCTTCTCGGACAAAAATTCGTTGAGCTCCAGATTCCGCGGTCTTTTCTTACTGCAGCGTCCGATGGGGGCGATCCGACTACAGCTACACAGGCATACCTCGACGACGGCGACGTGATCCCAAAGTCGCAGACGCGCATTCCGTACGAGATCTATCAGGCCGCTACAGAGGGAACCGAGGTCCTGGAGGAGATCGACAAAGAGTCGTTGCGCAACTTGATCAAGGTGCTCGGCCGGACCGTGGATGTCTCAAAAGAGGAGATCGGTCGAGCCTTAGAGAGCCTCGATGAGGCCGGCTCCGTCCTCGCCGATAAGGGACCCGAGATCCGCCGCCTGCTGCGCAGCACCAGACAGGTCACAAAGACGCTCGCCGATGGGGGAGACGACATCGAAGGAATCCTCGCCGAGGCCACCGAGGTATTCGGGGTCCTGGCCGAACGCCGCGCAACGACGTCGTCCCTCCTGGCTGCCACAGAGGAACTCGCCAACAATTTCGGCCTTCTTATCCAAGCGGCACGCGGTTCGGTGGAACTCAGCGTGTCCGACCTCAACAGCGTTCTCATCGCCGCCGAAGGCGAGCTGAGTTCCATTGATCGTGCGCTGAGCGAGCTGGACACCGCCCAAGAGATGTTCGGACGACCCGGTGGATTCGGCCGGTTCATCGAGGGCCACGTCTGTGCAATCACCACGGAGGACACATGTGTGCCCGAGGGGTCCCCGCAGGAGCCCGGGGTCCCCGTCAAGGGCACTCAGCCCGGGGGCGACCAACCCTTCAACCGGAGGCTCATCAGGTGATCCGGCGTCTTGTGTCGATCGTGGTGATCGTGGCGGCTTTGGGGAGCGGTCTGTTCGCCTTCAGCAGCGCACAGGAAGGCACCGGTGCCTACACGATCACCGCAGACGTCGAACAGGCGCCGAACCTCTTTTCCAACGGTCGGGTGATGGTGCGGGGCGTCGAGGTGGGCCGGATTGCGGACGTCGACCCCCGGCCCGAGGGCGTCCGGCTGACGCTTGAGATTCAAGCGGGCGTCAAGATTCCCACCGACGCAACTCTTGCAGTCGTTCCCATCACGGTGATCTCCGACCGCTACGTCCAGCTGTTCCCGGCATATTCATCTGGACCGGCAATGGAAGACGGCGACCACATCGCCCTCGCCGATACCCGAATTCCTGCAGAACTCGACGACGTGCTTACACAGCTCCAGGGGCTCCTTTCTGCTCTTGAGCCGCGACCCGGCGAAGAGCGTGGTCCTCTGGCCGATCTGATCGAAGGTCTCGACGAGGTGGTGAGCGGTCGCGCCAAGGAGCTGCGAGGGACTCTGAGGAAATCGTCGTCGGTGCTCGAGAATCTGGCCAACTCCGATTCCGACATCACCCGGTTAATCCAGAACCTCGACACCCTGTTCGTTTCGCTCGCCAATCGCTCAAGCGAGATCGGGCTGCTGAACGAACGGCTCCAACTCGTGTTCGAAGCCCTTCAGGGCGATCAGGAGGAACTCGAGGGCACCATAGAGAACCTCGCGTTTCTGGCTGATGAGGCGGCCCTGCTCGTGTCTGGAAGCGGTGATGATCTGGGGTCGTCGTTTGGCAGGCTCGACCGTGTTCTCCGCGCCGTCTTGCGCCGTGAGGACGATCTTCTTCGGGCGACGCAGTGGACCAACGTCATAGCCCAGGCCCTTGGCGCCACCGATGGCCGCGGACGAGGTTTATATGCGTACACAGGCCGACGCGCGCCTGCCGGTACTGACGGCGCCGCGTACAACTATCGCATCGACACCCGGGACACCATCGCATGCGAACGCATCGATGCACTCATCCAGTCGTTCCTGGTGCTCAATCCAGAGGCGACCGTCGAACAGCTGCGGGAGACACTGTTCACTTTCATTCCGGACGAGTTCGACGATGACATCGCTTACCTCGTCGATCTCCTTATCCCGCTGTGCGCAAACTTGCCGGACAGGCCGGGGCAGAGCTTGCTGGATGAAAGGGCGCAGGAGATCGTCCGTGACGTCGCTGACGAGATCGGCGAAGAGGCCTTCGCGGCGCTGCTCTCGCGCTGGTTCTTCGAGGGACTTGAGTCATGACAAGGGCTCGTACGGCCATACTGCTGTTTCTTGTATTGTCGGCCGCCGGCAGCTGCTCGTTTGGCGATGACGGAGGGAGACTCATCGCATATTTCCGCGACGTAGGCGACCTCGTCGAACGTTCCACCGTCCAAATCGCAGACGTGGAAGTCGGGACGGTGCAGGATATCGACCTGGTGATGCAGGACGGAGAGATGCTCGCGCGGGTCACCATGTCGGTGCCCGTTTCGACCCAGGTGCCCGCGGAAGGGCTACAGGCAATAGTTCGGCAGACCTCCCTCCTGGGGGAGCAGTTTGTGGAACTGCTTCCGGGAGGGGCCGGTCCGCCGTACGTGGGTGACGGAGACGTCACCGTTACGGTCGACCACACCGACAAACGCGTCGATGTTGAGACTTTTCTCTCCGATCTCTCCGGATTGATTGGCAGCGGGGGCCTCGAGGACCTGAACCGTTTCACGAGCGCGCAGGCGATGATCCTCGAGGATCGAGGACGACGATTCGGGGAGACCCTCGACGAACTCGCGACGTTCACCGGTGCACTCGCCGACCGAAGGACGGATGTCGGGAGGGCGATAGATGGTCTCGCGGGCGCGAGCCGTACTCTCGCGGACAATCGGGCAACGCTGGACAGGTTCCTCGATTCACTTCAGGACGCCAACGCGCTGCTTGCAGAGCAGGGCGACGAACTTGGGGATCTGTTCCGAGGGTTGAGCAGGTTCGGTACAGTCAACGCTCGGTTCCTGGCTCGTCATGAGAGCGCGATCAACCGCGGTTTCGAGGCGCTGGAACCGGTCCTGGACGGTCTCGCGGGCGCTGAGAGCGAACTAAGAAGCGACATCGAAAAACTTCGGTTGTTCCTGGAGCTGTTCCCGCGCAGCATGGGTGGGGGCCCCGGTGACCGAGGGAAGGGCGACTACATTCAAGCCGACGCGGTGGTCTGTGAAGTCCTGGCCCAGTGCAACACGCGCGGCGAAAAGGGCGATGTCCCGGGGGAGGGATCTCGGTGAAGGCCCGAACTCGCCTGATCGTGAACCTCGCCGCGGTTGCGGTGCTCGCGGTCGTGACGGTCGGCTGGGTCCTCACGCAGGTGGTGGGTTCCGGCGCGCTTACCGCACCCTTCGTCGTGACCGCCGACTTCGCCTCTTCGGGCGGCGTGTTCACGAACCAGGAGGTGACGTACAGGGGGGTTCTGGTCGGAACCGTCGGCGACCTGACTCTCAACGAAGACGGCGGTGTTGACGTCGAACTCCGGATCCGACCGGAGTGGGACGGCGAAATCCCCGCCGATGTCACCGCGAAGGTGCAGAGCAAGAGCGCCGTCGGCGAGCAGTTCGTGAATCTGACTCCCAATGCAAACTCGGAAGCCACTCTCACGGATGGATCCCACATCGCCCGCTCGAGCACAGACCTTCCGGTCGATTTCCAGGAGCTCCTCGCATCTTTGGACCGGGTTCTGGGTGATGTCGACCCCGCTACGACGCGGCGTATGGTCGGGAACCTCGCCGACGGATTGCGGGGTAGAGAGGACGACATCAAGGCGATCCTCGAATCGCTCGGCACGTTGTCAGACGCGTTTGCAGACGTCGCGCCGGAACAGAAGCGATTGTTACGAAATGCGACGACCGCGGGCACCGAGTTCCTCCGGACAAAAGAGCAGTTCGCGGCGGCAATCCGTTCGGCGGATGATGTTTTGGCCGGGATCGGCGATGAACCCGAGGAACTGAGTGCTCTGCTGACTGCAAACGATCGGCTTGCACGCGAGACATTGGCGCTGCTCGACCGACACGCGGACAACCTCGCGGGAGGGATTCGCTCGCTGGGAGCATTCGCTAAGTTCCAGAGCGACAACGAGAACGAGCTGATCGACAAGACGTTGCGGTATGTCCCCGATTTCCTGCACGCCGTCGAGGACGCTTCGATCCCATGGCGCTCGCCGGATGGGAGGGAGTTCTACCGTCTCCGCCTCGGACTCGTCTACGACAACGTGAGATCGTCGTGGCCGTGCAAGTACAAGCTTCGCGAAGGATGGGAGCGGTTGCCGCACGTGCGCAAAGAGCGCGACCCCAGGACCAACAGCAAATGCCGTGGCCGGGCGGCGAATCAGGCTGTCGCCCAGTCTCTAGTCAATGCGCTCGAGCAATGGGCGAACGAACGTCCTTCGCTCATAAAGGACACCACTCCGCCGGCTCCGCCGCGGCCGCCTGTGGTGGAGGCGGACGTCGATTTCATCTGGCCGCTCATCGGAGAGATCACGTCGTTCTTCGGAAATGACAACGGGCGCGAGCACACCGGACTCGACATCAACGGCCATATGGGGGACCCATTCATGGCTGCGGCAGCCGGACGCGTGCGGCTCGCGGAACCGTACTTCGGCTACGGGAACACGATCATCCTCGACCATGGGAACGGGCTGTCCACTCTGTACGGGCACCTGTCTAACGGATTCGTCGAGGTGGGGGACGCAATAGAGCAGGGCGACGTCATCGGGCTGGTCGGGTGCACCGGCTCGTGCACCGGGGACCACCTGCACTTCGAGATCCGGCTCAACGACGAGCCGGTCGATCCGCTCCCGTATCTCGTGCCCCGGCCCGAGAAAGATCGCTCTGTAGGCGTGGAGGGTTTCCTGGCCATCCGGCGCGCCGGCAACTGAGCGGCGCGCCGCTCCGCATCCTGAGATGGCAGTTAGCCACGATATTTCGTGGTTGATTGCCATCTCAGCGCCGCCGCCGCGGGGAACCGGCGCGGCCGCGGGACAATTGGGTCCATGGCCGCATCCAGATCCAAGCGACTCGAGCGCCCGCCCGCGGGGACCATCCCCGTTCAACCGGGCGTGTACCTGTTCCGGGACGCCCAGGCCCGGGTGATCTATGTCGGCAAGGCCAAATCGCTACGGAGCCGGCTGTCGAACTATTTCGGGCCGGAGCTGCACCCGCGTACCGAGGCGATGGTCGAGGCGGCGGCGGACGTCGAGTGGATCGTCACCGACAGCGAAATCGAGGCCCTCCACGTCGAGGTCAACCTCATCAAGGAGCACCGGCCCAGGTACAACGTCCGCTACCGGGATGACAAAAGCTACCCGTATCTGGCGATCACGCTCAACGAGGAATACCCGCGCGCCCGCGTCATGCGTGGAGCCAAGAAGAAAGGCGTCAAGTACTACGGTCCGTTCGCACACGCCTACGCCATCCGGGACACACTCGACCTGCTGCTGCGGACCTTCCCGATGCGCACGTGTTCGCAGGGGGTCTTCGACCGGTGCCGCAGGCGCAACCGTCCGTGCCTGCTGTACGACATCGAGCGGTGCGCCGGACCGTGCGTGGGAGCCGTCGACCCGGATCAGCACCGTGCAATCGCCCTCCAGCTGTGCGACTTCCTCGACGGCAACACAAAGCCCGTGGTCGACCGGCTTCAGAGCCAGATGGAGACTGCGTCCGACCGGCAGGAGTACGAGCTCGCGGCTAAGTTCCGCGATCAGCTCGACAACCTCCGAAAGGCGATCGCCAAGCAGCAGCTCGTGGCCTCGGACAAAGTCGACATCGATGCCATCGGACTAGTAGAGAACGATCTCGAGGCGGCGGTGCAGGTCTTCTACATCCGTCGAGGGCGCGTCACCGGTCGGAAGGGATACATCGTCGACAAGGTCGAGGAGCTCGAGACGCCGCAACTGATCGCCCGATTCCTAGAGCGGATCTATGCGACCGACGTCGAGATACCGAAGCAGGTGCTGGTTCCCATGGAACCGGCCGACAACCAGCTCATCGAGAGCTGGCTTGCGGAGAGGCGAGGGTCGAAGGTGGTCGTGCGGGTTCCAAAGCGCGGCGAGAAGAGGGTGCTCCTCGAAACCGTTACCGAAAACGCAAAGGGAGCCTTCGAGCAGCATCGCCTAAAGAGGGCGGGTGACTTCGCCGCGCGCTCCCGCCAGCTTCGCGAGCTTCAGCAGCACATCGGGATGCCGGATGCGCCGCTCCGGATCGAGTGTTTCGATATCTCAAACACCGGCCCGACGGAGGCGGTCGGCTCCATGGTTGTGTTCGAGGACGGTCTCCCGAAACGATCCGACTACCGGCGTTTCGCCATCAAGTGGACGGCCGGGCCCGACGACGTGGGAATGATGGGAGAGGTCATTCGGCGCCGGTTCGCCCGTTTGCTCGAGGAGGAATCCGATCAACGGAACATCGAGGGGCGCCGCAAGTTCTCGTACTCGCCGAACCTCGTTGTCATCGATGGAGGTAAGGGACAACTCAACCGTGCGGTTGAGGTCATGGACGAGCTCGGGATATCCCGCGTCACCACGGTGTCCCTCGCCAAGAGAATGGAGGAGGTGTTCCTCCCGGACCGGTCCGACCCGGTCGTGATCCCGCGTGGCTCGGAGTCCCTGTACCTGTTGCAACAGATCCGGGACGAGGCGCACAGATTCGCCATCACGTATCACAGACAGCGCAGAGCGAAGAGGATGACGAAGTCGGCCCTGGACGGTATCCCCGGGCTGGGGCCGGTCCGTCGGAAAAAGCTGCTGAAAGTCTTTGGTTCGGTCAAGCGCATGCGCGAAGCTTCGATGGAGGAGCTGGCCTCGGTCTCGAGCATCCCCAAGGGGGTGGCCGAGAATCTGTACAGATCGCTGCGGGGAGAGGAGACAACTCAGACAACTCCGGGGCGGGCGGGCCGCCCCGGGGCCAACGAGAGAGAGGCATCGTGAACATTCGGCGACGCGCCCGCGAAATAGACGTCACAGTCATCAGTGGCCTGTCGGGGGCCGGACGGTCGGAAGCCGCGAAAGCATTCGAGGATCTCGGATGGTTCGTGATCGACAACCTTCCGCCCCAGCTCATACAGAAGATGATGTCTTTGGTCTTCGCTCCGGGAAGCGAGATCACACGCGTAGCACTCGTCATCGACGCCCGCGGCGGGACGTTCTTCAAAGAAGCCACGAAGGCACTCGAAAAGCTGCGTCGCGACGTGTGCAACTTCCGGCTGTTGTTCCTCGAGGCGTCGGACGAGCTCCTCGTACGTCGTTTCGATGCAACACGTCGCCGCCACCCGCTGGCGGCAGAAGACCGGGTGGAGGTTGGCATCCAGCGCGAGAGGGAGCTCATGAGACCCCTGCGGGACGGCGCCGATCTCATCATCGACACATCGCAGCTCTCCGTGCGCAAGCTTCGGGCGAAGATCGCGGCGAGCTTCGAGCAGAGCGGCCCAAGTGAGGGACTGAAGATCACAGTGATCTCGTTCGGCTACAAGTTCGGATTGCCCCTCGACTCCGACATGGTGTTCGACGTGCGTTTTCTGCCGAACCCACATTGGGTCGATGAACTGCGACCTCTGCACGGCCTCGACCATCCGGTGCGCGACTACGTCCTGGCACAAGAAGGTACGAACGACTTCATCGTCCGCACGAAGGACATCATGGCTCTGCTGCTGCCCGGCTACCAGAACGAGGGCCGTCACTACCTAACGGTCGGAGTGGGTTGCACCGGCGGAAGACATCGCTCGGTTGTGCTTGCGGAGGAGATCGGCAACGTCATCCGCGAGCAAGGGTTGTCGGTCAAGGTCATCCACCGGGACATCGAACGAGAGCCGGCGAAGGCGTGAGGGTAGTAGGTATTGGTGGCGGCCATGGTTTGGCCGTCACATTGGCCGCGGCCCGGGCCTTCGCCGACGACGTCGCTGCAGTGGTCACCGTCGCGGACGATGGCGGCTCTTCGGGACGCCTCACTCGTGAACTAGGGATTCCGCCGCCCGGCGATATCCGCAACTGCCTCGTCGCGCTGGCGCGCGAGAAGGAACTTGCGGAGCTCTATCAGCATCGCTTCAAGAGCGGTGCGCTGACCGGCCACACCGCGGGGAACCTCCTGATCGCTGCCCTGACGGAGATGAGGGGTGATTTCGCCGCCGCCGTCGCGGAGGCCGGAAGGCTCCTTCGGTGTGACGGCCGGGTTTATCCGGCAACCACCGACCTAGTGGAACTCGGCGCCCAGGTGGACGGCGGCCGTCTCCGAGGTCAAGTGGCGGTAATGCACACGAGGGAACGAATTCAGGCCGTCTTCCTCACGCCCCGCAACCCCGAGGCACACCCGTCCGCAGTCGAGGCGATCGTGGATGCCGATCTCGTCGTTCTCGGGCCGGGAAGTCTGTTTACAAGCCTCATCGCAACGCTTTTGGTGCCGGGGATCCGTGAAGCCGTTGGCCAGACGGGGGCGCGGCGAGTGTTTGTGTGCAACACGCGGATGCAGAAAGGGGAGACCGACGGTCTCGGAGCCGCGGCCCACGTGGAGGCGCTGATGGCCCACGCCGGACCCTTCGCCGCCGACGCCGTTCTGGTGCAGACGCCGGTCGTAGAACCGGATGGAGTTGCAGTCGATCCCGATGCGCTCGCGTTCTCCGGGATCGACGTCGTCACGGCCGACGTGGCGGACAAGAGCGGCGCTCATGATTCGGCGCGCCTCGCCGACCTTCTGGAGTCACTCGCCTAGGCAGAAGCTTTTGTGCCGGAGCCGTGTGAAGGGCCGTGTGAGGAAGCAAGAAAAAGCCGTCGTGCTTGCGGTTCGCCCACTTCTGCCCCCGACGCTGCGAAAAAAGACGGGGCGATCACGCCGTCCGGATGGCAGGCTCAATACGGGCCGTTCGGCGGACTGAGTGCCTGCGCCGCATCGTTAGGATGGCCTACGGACAACCCACCACCCGACCCGGGAGGGAATCTATGGCCACCCGCATCGGAATCAACGGCTTCGGTCGCATCGGTCGCAACTTCTACCGGGCGCTCCGGAAGATGAACGCCGACCTCGAAGTCGTCGCCGTCAACGACCTCGGCGATGCCAAGACGATGGCGCACCTACTGAAGTACGACTCGGTCCTAGGCCGCTTCGACGCAGAGATAAAGGTCAGCGAGGGAGGCTTCACCATCGACGGATCGGAGATCCGCCTCCTCTCTCAGAAAGACCCGGCCGATTTGCCGTGGAGCGACCTGGGTGTCGACATCGTGATCGAGTCGACGGGCTTCTTCACCAAACGCGCCGATGCCGGCAAACACATCGACGCCGGCGCGAGGAAAGTAATCATCTCCGCCCCCGCGAAGGAAGAGGACCTGACGGTCGTCTTGGGGGTCAACGAGGACGCGTACGATCCCGCGGCGCACCACATCGTCTCGAATGCATCGTGCACCACAAACTGCGTCGTTCCGATGGTCAAGGTGCTCCAGGACAACTGGGGGATCGAGAAGGGGTTCATGACGACCTGTCACGCGTACACGAACGACCAGAAGACGCTGGACTTCCCGCACAAGGACCTCCGAAGAGCACGCGCCGCGGCGATAAACATCATCCCGACATCGACCGGTGCAGCTAAGGCTGCATCGCTGCCGATGCCCGAGCTCAAGGGGCGACTGGACGGGATCTCGCTGCGAGTGCCCGTGCCGGACGGGTCCGTTACCGACCTCGTGGCGACGCTTGGCGCCGAGGTGACCACCGAAGACGTCAACAATGCTTACCGTGAGGCGTCCCAGTCCGCGCGGATGAAGGGCATCCTCGAATACACCGAGGACCCGATAGTTTCGAGTGACATCGTCGGGAACTCGCACTCGTGCGTCTTGGACGGGCTGACCACGATGGCCAACGGCAACTTGGTCAAAGTCCTCGGCTGGTACGACAACGAGTGGGGTTACTCGTGCCGCCTGGTCGACCTCGCCGCGCTGGTCGCGTCCAAGCTCTAAGACGGCCAAGCCCATAATCGAGGAGGACGCATGACCGAAAGCAGCCTGCCGCGCCTCGACGATCTCGATGTGGACGGCAGACGCGTCATCGTCAGGTGCGATCTGAACGTTCCCCTCAAAGGTGGCGCCATCACCGACGACCTTCGCGTCCGGGCATCCATTCCGACCCTCGAGGCGCTCCTCGGACGGGGGGCGCGCCTTGCCGTCTGCTCCCATCTCGGCAGGCCCAAGGGCCAGGTCATCGACGAACTTCGCCTTGCGCCCGTGGGGGCCAGGCTCGGCGAGCTGTTGGACAGAAACGTCCAGTCGCTCGGCGTGACGATCGGCGAGGAGGCGCAGAAGGCCTGTGACTCGGATGCGCCGGTCGTGTTGCTCGAGAACCTCAGATTCGATCCCGGAGAGGAAAGGAACGACCCCGAATTCGCCGCGGCTCTGGCGGCCCTCGGAGGGGCATACGTCAACGATGCCTTCGGATCGTCGCACCGCGCGCACGCATCCGTCGTGGGTGTCCCTGAGCGCCTTCCGGCGGTAGCCGGATACCTCCTTGCCGAAGAGGTCGAGAAGTTGGAGCGCCTTCTGCACGGCCCCGAACACCCCTTTGTCGGCGTGCTCGGCGGGGCAAAGGTCTCCGACAAACTCGGTGTCATCGCGAACCTGCTCGAGCGGGTGGACGCCATCATCGTCGGAGGGGCCATGGCCTTCACACTCCTCGCGGCACGCGGCACCGACGTGGGCCGCTCCCGGGTGGAAAGCGATCGCGTCGACGAGGTCCGCGACGTCTTGCAGACCGCGGACGAGCGCGGCGTCGAGGTCCTCCTCCCCACGGATGTGGTCGCGGCCGATAGTCCCGACGAAGGAGCCGCCCACGACACAGTTCCGCTCGGGCGGATCGGAGACCGAATGGGAGTTGACATCGGTCCCGAGTCGTCGTCGGCGTTCGCGCAGAAGATCAAGAGCGCGCGCACCGTGTTTTGGAATGGGCCGATGGGCATCTTCGAGATCGCCGAGTATGCCGCCGGGACGGAGGCCGTTGCAGCTGCCGTTGCGGAGGCAACGAAAGAAGGTGCCTACACCGTCGTGGGAGGAGGGGACTCCGCTGCGGCGCTCAAGCAGCTCGGTATGACCGATTCCGTCTCACACCTGTCAACCGGCGGGGGAGCGTCCTTGGAACTGCTCGAGGGCCGCGACCTTCCCGGGGTTGCGGTGCTCAGGAGGGAGGGCGCAAGCCTATGAGAAGGCCGCTTATCGCGGGCAACTGGAAGATGTACAAGACCCATCTCGAAGCAATGACGCTTGTGCAACAACTCGCGCACGAACTTGCCGGGCACGACTTCGAGCGAGTTGAGGTTGCCGTCTGTCCGCCGTTCACATCTCTCCGAACGATCCAGACGTTGATCGATTCCGACCGTTACGAGTTCGGCCTTGGTGCTCAGAACATGCACGTCGACAAGGAGGGTGCGTTCACCGGCGAGGTGTCGCCTTCGATGCTCAAGGCCCTCGACGTGGACTACGTGATCTTGGGACACTCGGAACGCCGCGAGCTTTTTGGAGAAACGGACGAGGGCGTAAATGCGAAGGTCAGAGCGGCCTTCGCCACCGAAATGACGCCGATCATGTGCGTGGGGGAAACCGAGTCGGAGCGAGAGGCAGGGGAGACCGAACCCAAGGTCGAGCGCCAGGTAAAGGCCGGACTCGCTGGTCTGAAGCCGGACGCCGTCCGAAAGATCGTCATTGCCTACGAACCGATCTGGGCAATAGGAACCGGCAAAACCGCCACGCCGCAGGACGCGCAGGGCACGATCTCCTTCATCCGCCGGCTTCTCGGAAGCGATTTCGGAGCCGAGGTGGCCGGCGACACCAGGATCCTGTACGGCGGAAGCGTCAAGGCCGGAAACGCGGCGTCGTTGCTGGGACAAGCGGACATAGACGGGGCGCTAGTCGGGGGGGCGTCGCTCGACGGCGGGGAGTTCGCAGCAATAGTCAAGGCTGCTAAGTGATGGCCATGAAAAAGATCGTCTACGTCATCCTCGACGGCCTCGGCGACGACCCGGTTGAAGCGCTCGGAGGAAAGACTCCACTGGAGGCTGCACGGACCCCCCACCTCGACGGCCTGGCCGCCGCGGGCCGCAACGGATACGTCACGACCGTTGGAGAAGGCATCGCGCCCGAATCAGACATCGCAGTCTTTGCAGTACTCGGATACGACCCGCGCGAGCATCACTCCGGACGTGGTCCACTCGAATCGGTCGGAGCCGGCCTCGAGGTCGCGGACGGCGATCTGGCGTATCGAGTCAACTTTGCGACTGTCGAGAAGGACGCCGACGGATGGACGATCGTCGACCGGCGCGTCGGCCGCGATCTGACCAGCGAGGAGGCCCACAAGCTCGCCGAAGAGGTTCAGGGGAAGGCCCACATCGACGGCGCATCCTTCGATTTCCGTGCCACCGTCGGGCATCGCGGCGTCCTAGTGCTTCGTGCGCCGGGCGCGGCGCTGTCCGCGGAGGTCGAGAACTCCGACCCCGCGTACGGCCGTGAGGGGAGCCTCGGCGTCGCCAAGGAGACGTTCGACAACCGCGTCGTAACGGTGGCTCCCATAGCGGGGCACGAGAACGACGAGGCTGCTGTGCTGGCCTCGCGGTTGACCAACGATTGGCTGTCGGCGGCCTACGACGTCCTCTCCGCATCGCCCGTTAACCGCGCGCGGCAGGACAAAGGAAAGCTCCCTGGCAACTTCATCCTGACGCGCGACGGGGGAGACCACGTCCCCAAACTCGAACCGTTCAAGAAGAAGTTCGGTCCTGAGATGGGCTGTTTCGTCGAGATGCCCGTCGAACTCGGGATCGCCCGATTGATGGACATGGGCGTTGTCGAGGCACCGACGGGAATCCCCGCCGCCGAGCAATACGAGGCGTGGGCTCGTCTCGCCCTCGAGGCCATCGAGGGCTATGACGGGCTCTACATCCACATCAAGGGCCCGGACGTGCCGGCTCATGACGGCGACCACGAGGGGAAAGTGGCCAGCATCGAAGACATCGACGGCATCTTCTTCGCCGGACTGCTCGACTCCTTGGATCTATCCCGGTCGATAGTCGCGGTGACGGCCGACCACTCCACGAGTTGCAATCGCAAGGCACACACGGACGGGCCCGTACCTCTGCTTGTTTCCGGAGGAAACGTCAGTCCGGACGGGGTCTCCACTTATGGTGAGACCGCGAGCCGATCGGGTGCGATCGGGCACCTTAGTGGTCCGGAGATCATGCCGAACCTGGTGGCGCTGGCACGCGAATAATCCGGCGCGCCGGCGGCCCGCGGTAGGTTCGGAGGCGCCCCTTCACCTCGGCGGCCCCCGCTCGGCATCCGGCGGCGGCCCGCGCCGATCGTCCGGAGGCGGCGGCGTCAGCTTGCCCGCCTCGCGGTCGCGTTTGGTTTTCTCCTCGTGGCATGGATCGCAGCGCCACTCGAGGTTGGTGGTCGAGGACGGCCCACCGACATTGCGGGGTTCGACGTGATCGCGTTCGGGTCTGAACCGGTTGCCGCAGTCGGCACATTTCACGC
>OCZV010000138.1_pt1 | contig 27287 bp, 34 predicted proteins | sample 1539051 | NCBI WGS metagenome assembly OCZV01 (sample SAMEA3113581, study PRJEB22503) | soil metagenome
AATAGCCTTTGTCTGTGACTTTGACTGCATATTTTTGCCCTTTTTTCAGACGCTCGATGTAGCCAGAGGTTTCCAAGTCTAGCAGGTGCTTCGAGGCTGCCTGTTGCGACCTGCCGATACCCTTGCCAAGTAGCGTGGTCGTTACCTCGACAAAATTGTGGCGGGCCCCTTTTGAAAGAAGCTCGATCAACGTCAATATGTGCTGTAGCTTGATTTCCGGCATTTATCCTTACTAGTTACTTATCCCAATGTCACCAAATGTCCTGATTCGGATATCTGCTGGCTTTTTCAAGTCTGTCATACGATGTCCTACAACGTACTCGATGCCGGCCTTATCGGCTGCATCTACCAGCCTCTGGGTGACAATACCGTCTATTACCAGCAGCTTGCCCCCCTCTGCGCTATTAAGCCTCTTGATGACTTCCGACACTGGGACCTTAAGCAGAGTATTCATAGAGCCGTCTAGCACGACAGCCTCAAGCGTTTCATTTATTTGAGGATAAACATCGCGGATTGCAGAGAGTATCTCTGCACTGTCCTCAACCATCGCCTCTTTAGATGGTTGGGCCGACTGTAGTGCTTCTTGCTGTCGCGTATGTGGAGCGCGGTAATCCTCTTGTGGCTCCCTTTCTCTCCTATAATTCCTCCTCTCGTAATGGTGCTGCTGTTGTTGATGATGATGAGAAGGTTGGTGGGGAGGATATATCGGTTGTTGAATAGATGGTACTTCAGGCGAGAACGCGTCCTTCAAGATTTCAGATATCTCAAGGGGAGTGCAATCCTCCACCTCTTTACCCGGCGGAGCCCTAAGCACCTTATCTATCTTGACGACTCCGTGCAGCTCCTTCAGTATGAGGTCCCCTGCCCGATCGCCATCAAGAAATGCCACTACACGCTTGCCTTCTGTAAGTTTTGTCACAGATTCGTCGATCCTTGCACCTTCTATTGCAATGGCATTGTCATAACCTGCGCGCAGAAGATTGACGACGTCTGCTCTTCCTTCCACAAGTATTATCCAAGCAGAGTCAAAGACTCCAGTACCACAGGCCAACTGTGCTTTTCCAAAGCTGGTGAGCTTACCAGGCTTGCTTGCATCATAAACATCCTTGAGCATCTCGTCTCCCTCGCTTATAGTTCTGGTAGCCCAGTCTTGCACTATCTTCTTAGCACGATCTACTATGACCTTCTTCTTTATTGCTCGAATGTCATCAATTCCAACCAGACCGAACTTAGCCGGAAAAGGCCCCACTTTGTCAATGCTCTCTATGGCTGCCGCAATAAGCGCGGCAGTAGAAATGTCTGTACTCATAGGTATCAGGGCATCACCTCTAGTCATGTTGCCCCTAGTTTCAACGTTTACTTCAATTCTTCCAACCTTAGATACTTTTTGTAATTCATTGAGGTTCATTTCCGGTCCGAGGAGGCCCTCTGTCTGTCCAAAAATAGCACCAATAATATCGGCTTTCTCAACCAAACCATCAACTTCAAATTTTAACTTAACGTGATATTTTACTATACCTGTGGTGGGCAATTTCTTTCACAACCTCGCAGTTTGCTGGTATTATAGCTTTCACTTTTCTTTGCTTAAATATAAGTGCTTTGTAAAGCTTCAGAAATCATGTATAAAAGTAAAGGTCCTTACGGCTTCCCGTGATGCCTGACATGCGAGGTGCATATATGACAAGATCCTCCACATGCCTTACTTTGCCATTTGTTATCCTTGCAAGCGCCCTCTTATATGACAGGCTCACGTTATGGCTGCTCAACTGGAGCTGAGACACTAGTCGGCTTGTGAGGTACTTACCCGTTCTGTCCATATCTAAAAGCAGAATTATTTTTTTGCTTATGCTATCATGGCAGTCTACAAAGTCTGCAATCCCCTTAAAATGATGGAAGACTGCAAGGTTGCCAGTGAAACCTACCCTAGAGAGTGCCTCGGCATCACGTCTACCCTCGACAACGATGACAGAACCTTTCTCCGATTCTTCATTGAGCATGCATATAAAACTGCGCAGCCGTTCAACGGTTTCATAGTCGTCGATTCTATATTGGTAGCCCACGGCCCATCTATCTGTAGCGCCTATTAGATTTAATATTTTTCCTTATGGCATAAATACAAATAAGCACACATGCTAAGTATTGCCCAAGATACTTTCAGTACAGAACATTCGGTGCGAGACGCTTGGCTTACTTGAGCAGATGTTCGTGCATGATGGCTATCGCGTCGAAAAGGTGAATGCACAGAATGACTCCTTGCCTACCAGCCCATTGGGATATGACACTATAGTAATCCTCGGAGGCCCGATGTCAGTCTATGATGATTTACCCTACTTGAAAAAAGAGCAAGAGCTCATCAGGAATGCAATGAAGAATGATACACCAGTATTGGGCATCTGCCTAGGTTCGCAGCTCATTGCGCAGGCTGCAGGAGGGCACGTCTACAAGGGCAAGAAGAAAGAGATAGGATGGTGCGATGTGTATCTGACACCGGCTAGCAGCAATGATATCTTTAGAGGACTCACGGATAAGACGATCAGGATATTCCAGTGGCACGGCGATACATATGATCTGCCAGCAAACGCGAAGATCCTAGCATATTCCGATCTATACCCGCAGGCCTTTAGGATTGGATCTGCAGTTGGAATCCAGTTTCACTTTGAAGTTGATGAACCCCTCATACAAACGTGGATGAAGGAGTATAGTGCTGAGTTGATCGCTGAAAAGATCAGGCCGGAGAGCATACTGCCAGCACCTTGCGAGTTACAAGAGCTAGCGGTTCGGTGCAGACACATATACAATAATTTTTCAAAGGTTTTGCAGAAATGAATAAAAATAATACATCTCACGCATTAGGTAACTATATAAAAGCTAAACAGGTTTTTTTCCTCAATAAAAATGACCAATCATAATGTTCAGAAGCTCTTTGATGACATTTATTCGAACAAGGAAAAAGTAATCACCGAAGAGCTCGCCAAACAAGTTTTGAGCGAATACGACGTCATGGTACCGAAATACGCGCTGGTCAAGAGCGCCGAGGAGGCAGAAATAGAGGCAGGGAAAATAGGCTTTCCCCTGGTTGCGAAGATTGTTTCGCCGGAGATCTTGCACAAGACGGATGTTCGAGGTGTTAAGGTCGGCCTTCAGAACCCTGCTGATGTAAAGGAAACATTTAACGACATGTACGGTAGGCTGAGCAAACAATACAATGTAAAAGGTGTGCTGCTCGAGAAAATGGCAGCGGCTGGTGGGGTAGAGCTCATTGTTGGTCTTCAGAATGACCCGCAGTTTGGTCCTGTCATCATGGCCGGCATCGGTGGCATCTACACTGAAGTCTTCAAAGACGTTTCATTCAGAGTTTTGCCAATAACAAAGGAAGATGCAATCAGCATGATAGATGACCTAAAGGGCAATAAGATACTCAAGGGCTTCCGCGGGATGCCGCCTGTCAACTTGAATATGCTTGCCGAGGCGCTGGTCAATATAGGCAAATTTGGTACGGAAATGGCGCCATACTATGAAAGCATAGACTTCAACCCTATCATATTTTATGAAAATGAGTATGTCGTAGTTGATGCGAAGATCCTACTACGGGAAAAGCCAGACCTAGAAGTCATCTCAAAGGCCCAGCCGGAATCCCAATATCTGGATTTGTTCTTCAATGCTAAGTCGGTAGCGCTAATCGGTGCTTCACCTGAGCCTGGCAAGGTAGGCAACTCTGTTTTGGAAAGCTTGGCAAAGCATGAATACCTGGGCAAGGTCTATCCGGTGAACGCAAAAGGCTATTCTGAGATTATGGGTCTCAAGGCGTATAAGAGCCTTGACGAGATCCCTGACAGAGTAGATGTTGTAGTCGTTACAGTCGATTTGAAGTTTGTGCCGGATCTGCTAAGGTCGGCGGCCAAGAAAGGTATCCATAACTTTGTGATCATTTCCGGTGGGGGCAAAGAACTTGGAGGGGAGCGGGCAACTATTGAGGGCCAGATCCGAGAGCTGTCAAAGCAGCTTCAAATCAGGATCATCGGTCCCAATTGCATAGGCATGTTCAATGGTGAGAACCGCCTTGATTGTGCGTTCCAAGGCCATGCAAGAATGATACGTCCAAGAAAGGGCGATGTCGCTTTCCTGTCGCAGAGTGGAACTGTGGGCATCGCCTTCATGGAGAGCTCCGACACATTTGGCATGAGCAAGATGATATCGTATGGCAATAGATCGGATGTGGACGAGGCCGACATGATCTGGTACCTCTCCGAAGACCCACAGACCAGAGTCATTGGGCTCTATGTTGAAGGCTTGGGCGATGGCAGGAAATTCATGAATACTGCAAAGAGAGTAATTAAGGAGCGAGGCAAACCTGTGATTGTATTCAAAAATGGCAGGTCTGCAAGAGGGGCCAAACAGGCTGCTTCTCACACAGGATCACTTGGCGGCTCTTATGCAGTAGTAAAGGGCGCACTTGATCAGGCTGGTATTATATCAGTCGATAGCTATGAAGAGCTGACGGCTGCACTCAAGGCGCTTACGTGGCAACCGGTGCCAAACGGAGGTAGAGTAGCAATGGTGACTAATGGAGCAGGCCCAATAATTGCCGCAATTGACCACTTCGAAAGGCTTGGTCTGCAAGTGGCTGAACTGAGTGAAGAGACTAAAAAATCACTCAAGGATCACTATCCATCAACATACGTCATAGGTAATCCTTGCGACATCACGGGATCTGCAAATGCTGACGACTATCAGTTTGCAATACAGTCATTCATGGACGATCCCAATATTGACATCATCATGCCTTGGTTTGTCTTCCAAGATGATCCGCTTGAAGAATCGATTGTAAATGTTCTAGCCTCCTTCCAGAAACAAAAGAAGAAGCCAATACTAGTAGGCGCCATGGGAGGACCGTTTACGGAAAAGATCTCAGATCAGATTGAGGGTACAAATGTTCCAGTGTACCACTCAGTCATTGAATGGGTGATTGCGGCTAGTGCTCTTGCCAAGTGGACAAGGGTAAGAGGCTAGGCAAAGTAAGCTGCTATTTTTTTGATTTTTAAGATATTGCTACTTAATGGTTGAGTGAAAATTTTAGAGCTAATTCTTTGGCAAACATCCATCCTTTATTGCCTTTAACATTATATATATATACATCCATACGCGGATCTTCTAATTTTTCTTGCAACACGTGCAGAAGTTGGCGCGCAAAATCACACTCCTCTGTATTGCCTTCAAAAATTTTAGCCGCCAGTTCTTTAAGGAAAAATTTCATACAGTATATTGTGCGGTAGATGCGGACATTCACAATGTTGAAAAGATGGTTGGTAGCCATCCTAGACCCAAATCAATATAATCCCATGTTGCAGATCGATCATCTGTTCACATTCAAATCAATCTCCGATAAACTACACCGCATGAGAAATATCTGTCTTGCTATGTTAACTATGAAATTCAAGCTGATGATCAAATGATATTGAAAGGCATAAAGCATGTGGGTCCTTGAAATAATTTAGTTGAAGATCAAACACGGCAAGATTATGGTTGTCAGAAGTATCCACAGTATTTTTACATCACTAGCTGAGCGCAGTCATGATGATGATGATTATGATGATGATTTAAATTAGATGCAACTGCATCATCACTGTTGCATAAGTCGACAGTTGAGATAAGGAAGGCCTTTGGTGTTTTGTTCCTAGCAGTGTCGATAGCAGTCGTGGTTGCTTCTTTTCTTAGTGAAATTGCTAATATCATAACCAGCTTTCCATTTTATTACTATGCAATAATTTGGCTTGTCAGCTTTGGCGCGGTGTTTGGGGCAAGTTCCGCGAGCTTGCGCAAAGCAGTACCTGCAATCCTTGGCAGAATGAGGACAAGCACTAAGTGGTCTATAGGCGCAAAGGCACTTAATGGAATTTCCTGGGCAGGACCTTTTGCTGCAATAGCTGTTTTTCCCTCATTATACCAATACCTTATTCTGGCTGGCATTGGTCTTGGCAACTTGTCGACGTATTTGATGATCAAGAAATATAGCGGTGCTGATAACCCCGAGCAACTAATAGTCGCTATGATTTCCCTTGTCGCAATACCAGCAGCTGTAATAATCGATAGCATGTTTTTTGCAACACGACAAGACATTGCAGTAATGCTGTCAAGAATCTTCATCGGAATCGCCTATGCTGCTGGAGGTATGTTTGCATTACTAATAAAAGCGGGCCCGGTGGGCTTCGATCCCACGACTTCCGGCTCTCTTCAATAGAATTTAGAAGGCAGGCGCTCTATCCATGCTGAGCTACGGGCCCCTCCTCCGCTCTAGTCCCTCTTGTTAATTTAATGATTACGGGTTACAAAGATGTTTATGTTTGTGTGAAGCCAGTTTGAGAAATCTTTTGTCAATAGCATCACTGCATCAAAAGATTTCATCTATTCTTTTTCTCATAATATATATCTGTCAAAACAGAGATATGCAGTGTAAGCGGTTGTATACATGTGCAGCTTGGCTTTATCAGTAAGGGTAGTAGCACAAATAAATTGAAATCTAATATAAGATTCACATTAAAACAATACTTTTAGTATAAATTCTACACCAAGAAACTATAATAGCCAGTCGACGAATTCTAGATGTTGTGTGAATAATATTGGTTGAAAATGATAACGCTGAGAATGTACAAGAATTTATGCAAGAACAAGTCAACAAAGTGTTTGAATTGTGGAGCAGTAATTTGAAACTGCCTACAATTGGTCCTACGTACGCATTTTCAAAGGATTTTAGTTCATTTGCTAACGATTTTGTCACCCTTGGTAAGGCCATGATTGAACTCAAAAGCAATATGGACAGCTACTTGTCGCTTATGAGCGCAGCCTACACAAGGGCAATGAGAAACACAGTTGAGCAATCTCCCATGCATCTAGCAACAAGAGAAGATTTTGAGAATTACCGACGTACCGCTATTGAAGCTTTTGAAGACACTTTCACTGATCTCTTTACATCCTCGGAATTTTCTGAGGTCTATGGCAAGCTATTTGGCAGTCAGTTGAATGTATCAAGGGCTCTGCAGAGTATAGTAGAGAAGAACTTCAAGATGCTCAACCTCCCGACAAGAAGCGAGGTTGATGATATACTAAAGGATATTGTTGAACTGAAGAGAACTGTGCGGGATATGAAGGGGAGCGTTGAGGCAAGAAATGACCAAGCAAGATTTGCAACCTGACCAGAAGAAGAAGGAGCGAGAAGACGTCCAACCGCCACAAAGCGAGCCGGAGGAGCAGATAAAAAGAGAGCCTACACTTGCTGAGGAAATCCTGGAAGCGTACCGCAAGCTGGAAAAGGCAAGGGATATCCTCTACACTGCTGGCAACATTGGAGTTGGCGAGACTCCCAACGAAGTCCTCGTTGAAAAAAGAGCCTACAGACTGTTGCACTATCAGCAGATGGTCAGCAAGACTGCGAGGACTCCAATACTTATTGTTTATGCGCTCATCAACAGGTCGTATGTGCTTGATCTCCAGCCTGACAAGAGCTGGATTCGCAGCCTGCTAAGTCAGGGTTTTGACGTCTATCTTATTGACTGGAAAACACCCACTGCTGCAGATAAGTACGTTTCGTTTGATGACTATGTCAATTGCTACATCGATGACTGTGTTGAGGCTGTGCTCAAAAAGAATAAGGTAGAAGAGCTGACGCTTCATGGATACTGCATGGGCGGAACCATGTCGACGATGTATACTGCACTGCACCAAGATAAGGTAAGGAATCTTGCGGTAATTGCACCTGTGATAGACGGTCAGAAGGATTTCACAGTTATTGCAAACCTTGCAAAGAACATGGATGTTGACAAGATGCTGCAGGTCATCGGGAATTTGCAATCTGAGCAATTGTATGCATTATATTTGACACTGAAGCCATTCAAGCAGGGTATCAACAAATACTTCAATCTTCTTCAGAATGTCAATAATGAGCAATTTGTCGGCAACTTTTTGCGCCTTGAAAAATGGTTGTATGATACGCCTCCAATAGCAGGGGAAACATTCAGGCAGTGGATATCAGATATTTATCAGAAGAACCTGTTGGTGAAGAATGAAATGAAGCTGAACGACAAGATAGTGGACTTGTCAACGATCAAGGTTCCACTGCTCAACATTATCGCTGACGAAGATCATCTTGTGTCGCCGCAATGTAGTGCTCCTCTAAATGATGTAGTGTCAAGCACCGATAAGCGTCTCATGAGATTCCACACCGGCCATGTGGGACTCATTGCTAGCCTCTACTCACAGAATAACGTGCTGCCGAAAGTGGGTCAATGGCTTATGACCAGGTCGCAGTAGAAGCTATAATATTAGAATAAATCCCTTCAATGGAAGTTATATATTCTAATTGTGAGGCATTTATGCAAGCTACTATTACGAGTGATAATTATTACAGTCATAAAACAAAAAGTTAGTCACAGTCGTAATAGCAGGAGTATATAGAGAGCAACATAAGATTGAACTTATATGTCTGCATCTAAGATTTGGATTCTTCATTATAACATCGGATTGACCTTTGATTCTAATAGAGCGCAGGAATAATACGAATAGAGCATGGTTCTTGAAGGGATACCAACTGGCTATGAAATCCGCTTTTTGATCGATATTGGGATTGTACTGGGAGCCGGATTTGCAATAGGTGCAGAAAGAGAATCAAGGAACAAGCCTGCGGGAATTAGTACCCATTGTCTTGTAATTGGAGGCGCTATGATTTTTACGTTCCTGTCCTCCTTAGTGGATCCAAATTGTACTTCAAGAATTGCTTTACAGGTGGTATCAGGTATTGGGTTCTTGGGAGCAGGCATTATCTTGAAGAGTGAGATTGACAAGAAAATCACTAACCTAACTACTGCTGCAGCTATATGGTATGCTGCAGCGATCGGCATGGCAATAGGCTATGAATACTACTTTTTGGCAGCTGTAGCTACCGCGTTTGCCGTCGGAGTGCCGCGAATACCTCACATTTCAAAATGCTTGCTAATGGGCGATGAGCTAAAAAGGCTGTCCCGTACATGTTGCTGTAATAGTAAGGCCTGGCTGCTATGGGAAAAGGAAAGATTTTCCAGTGCTCAGAGAACGCAGTAGCGAGTTGTGCACTAGTCATAAACAATGGAGGGGTTGTGGTCTATCCAACCGACACGATTTACGGAATAGGCTGCGATCCATACAATGACTTGGCAGTCAAACGCATCTTTACAATAAAAGGCAGGAGTGAAAAAAAACCATTGCCTATTCTGACGTACAGCATGCAAGACGCAGAAAGAATAGTATCCCTTGGCCGGACCGGCAGGATGCTTGCTGAAAGATACTGGCCTGGAGCACTAACAATAGTGGCTCCAACAATCGATCGCAGAATATCGCCTCAGGTCATGGCTGGCAGTTCTAGCTTGGCAGTGCGTATTCCAGCTAACAACTGCATCTTACTGCTTCTCAGTCATTGCAAATATCTTGTGGGGACAAGCGCGAACTTGTCAGGAAATAGGACGCTCAAAAGCACACAAGAAGTGCTTGATTCAGGGCTTGAAGGGTATGATGCACTCTTAGATGGCGGAATAGTGGAAAAGGGTATAGAATCCACCATAGTGTCTGTCGAAGGCAAGCCTAAAATATTGCGGGAAGGCGCGATAAAATCAAAGGAGATATCACATCTCATTGGACCGATTTAACCTTATTGTGTCCACCTATAGATTTAGGGAAGAAGATGCACAAGACGAAATTCTCGAGCTACTTGATAAATTTGGCGACCAGTCCGCAGAGTCTGAAATAATTGAGATAAAGGGAATGATACTTGTACAGAGCTCACTTGACCCCATTGCTGTCATTGATAATCTAAAGCAGCTTGTAGCCTCAGAACCTTGGCAGGTTCGTTATGTTCTGCGCGTATTGCCAGTACAAGTTGTTGTCCCCACGCGGCTTGACACAATAACACAGGCGACGAGAGACCTCATTAAAAAAATGGGCTATGACACTTTCAGGGTAACAGTTGAAAAAAGACACAACAACTCTCTTGGTTCTATGCAAATTGTAAAGGCAATAGCAGACCAGATCAGTAACAAGGTAGATCTTGAGAACCCTAGCTGGGTTATCCTAGTACAGGTACTTGGAGGGCTGACGGGAGTATCAGTCCTTCGGCCCCATCAGATTTTCAGCTCTGTAGTTGAAAAGCGTAAGTGACATATTTTTTTATCTTACCAGTATCGCTGCCTTTTCCAAAAGGTATTGTAGAAATTCACTATCGTAAAATTTTGTGGTAAGACCGAGCATGCTTGCAAGCCGGATCCTCTTATCTTCACTTGGCTTCAGCACAGAATCATTCAAGTCAAATTCGCTTTTGATCTGCCTTACAAATTGGCGTATTGATTCGCTATCTTGTGAAAAGGCAATAAAACAGCCGGCGGTATCCTTCTTCAAACCTGCCCTTCTGATGGCTTCTGCAATTTGGTTGGTACCTGTGAGCCGGATTAATAGTTCAGTTTCACGCCTATTTGTAAGCATGATTTTTCTTTTTTCTGCTTCAAGTACTATTCTAAGTACCCCTTTCACATGTTCTTCTCCATAGACTGAGTTGGCATTTACTGCCTGTATCGATACATTGCTGTGTTGTGCACGTAGCATATCGACCAGTTTGCCTGGATTATGCATGATCCTTTTGACACCTATAACCGATAGAAGATAGTCATTAAGCATGCAATCCATTCCACCGTGAACCACTGTGACAACCGTAACTTTATCGCCGCTTTTTACCATGGTATCATGCCCACGAAGTGAAGCAGAATCGACGTCATTTAAGGTAATTATCAAATTGCTTCTTTGCAAGAGGCGGGGCTCAGCTGAAATAGCTGTTAAAAAGTCCAAAATATCCGAGATAGATGCATAGGGCCGGTCAAGATTGACTGCAGATTTGCCGACTGCTTTTTTTGCTCCACCAAGCAGCCTTATAGTTATCATTCGTCAGCTTGTTCCTCAGTTTCTCCGACTGCAGATGCCATTGAAGCCTTTTCTTGTGCGGCTTGCTTTCGCAAATGCGCAGTGATGTAACCGGCTAGCTCATTCCTTAGCACCTTCGATCTGATTATGGCAACTTCGCTGATTATGTGCTTATTAGTATTAAAATCAAGACCAAATTTATCTTGATATTTCTCTAATAGCTCCGTAGATATGCGCTTTATTCTATTCATACAGTAGGGAAGGCAATTTCAAGGATATTTTATCTTTGTTATGTGTGTCCAAGATAAGTCTTAGAATTCTTCTGCAGCAGCTCTACGGTCTCATCATAAGACATACCAATGGTATGTGCAGCCGATACAACAACGCTGACCAAACAAGATGTAGAAATCGCTGGCTTGTTCTCAAAGCACCTCGAGTATTGCACAGGACCATCAGTTTCGACCAAGAAGCGATCTCTGTCTGTGTTTTTCAAGAGCACCTTCTTGTCTTCAGAGTATACAAGCGGAGGACCGTATGATACATACAGCCCAATATCCATACATTTTGCCAATTGTTTCTTGCTACCTGCAAACCAGTGTAACAATGCGCTCTTGATATGGTATGACGGTAGTGTTTCTAGTACTGCATCAAGCATTCTTCTAGAATGAATCGATACAGGTCTGCCCGTTAACTCTGCCAGCTCAAGCATTGCACTAAAGACTTGCTCTTGCCGCCTGATAGGCACGTCATAAGTGCCGTCAAGACCAATTTCACCGACACCATCTATTGATTGTAAGTTCGACTTAAAGATTTCTCTAAACCTTTCTAGATCCTCCCTAGCCGAAGCTTCTGGGTGTATCCCGATGAATTGCTTGACTACATTGCGATGAGTATTGAAGAGGTTGAAACTTCTAATTGTAGTTTCAATATCAACCGTAACAGAGCACGCGATTATTTTCATCATACTTAGGCTAGATAATATATGATGCAGATAGCCTGCATATTCGTTGTCAGTGAGATGAATATGAACATCAAAGAGCAATTATGTATATGTTGAAAGATACAATACAAAATAAATATTTGTAAGCATCTTAATGTCGAGACTCTGTTTCCTATTAGCAAAAGAACAAAAAAGGCTACTCTGTGGAAATGCCAAAAAAGTAGTTTTACACTAGAAAGACTTACGCCTTAGTATGCAGGGAATTACTAGCGCTCTTTTGTATGCCAAGAATTGATACTCAAATAGCCCTATAGGCAACAGCAGGCAAATTGATTATTATTATCACATACTATTATGCTTGTTGCTACGGAAGTCGGCCATTTTTTCAAATTAGTTCTACACATAACGCTGGCGTTAATTTCTTCTCATTAGAAGTATAAGTACACTTTTAATATAGTTATGTCAGGTATTGCCTATGTCTTCTGGACCCGAGTTTGGCCTTGCAGCAATGTATCGTGTGATGAAAAAATCCGGCGCAGAACGTGTTAGTGATGACGCAGCTGATGAGCTGAGAAAGGTTCTAGAAGAGGTAGCAGAAAGAATTTCCAAGCAGGCAGTAGACCTATCTTTACATGCAGGAAGAAAAACAATCAAGCCAGAGGATATTAGATTTGCTTCCAAGAATGTGATAAGGCTGTAGCCAGCCATCTCCAATTATCTGTTTGCTAGTGCAGCAAGCTGTAGTCACGTACATCTTAAAAAGGAAGAAATCAGCTTTGTGAATGTGAGGTATTTTGTATAGTTGGTGAAAAGATCATCCTAAAATGTGTATTCATTGCTAATTAATTTGGTTTCTAAATGGGGTAGATTATAGTAACACAAAATTTTCAGCTAACGTGAACGATATTTTGCATACAGCCATGCTCCCCCGACCACTACAATAATCAATATTATTATCCCGGCAAACACTGGTGCCAGCAGTTGAATAATAAAGCCGGCTATTGCAAATAACACAATTAGCACAACTATTGCAACTATAATAGCCGCTATCGCGCCTAAAACCACGGATAAATGAAGACATGAATAATAATTCTAAACTTTAGATGATATTTCTAGAACATCCATTTGGACTAATCTTGCTGCTTTGATTTTTAGCTATGCGTAAAGCTGGTCCTGCCCCTCATAATTCTTGTACATGCATGCGAGATAGAGGTTGTAATCTTTCAATCTATTGTTTTTGGATAATCCAAATTAACGCTATATTATCAAAAAGACTAAGAAATTTCAACCAAAATCATTCTATGTTCCTATGGTTTCCTGGGTCCTGCTAATGAATGTATCAACTGAATGCTAATCAAAAAAATTCCTCCAAATTGATAGGATACACAAAGAAGAAAAAATAATTGACGGTCCCTGAATTGATAACTTTGTATTCTGCGCATTTAATTGCTAAAATCATATCCGCTTTCTAACAGCATCTCTGACTACGTAGAATTCTGAATATCCACATTTTCTGCACGAAACGAATTTAAAAACAAAGTCTGCATCTTGGTCTTCAATGGCTGTCTTTAATCTTTCAGCAGTCTTTGATCTAGAAGTAAAGGGCATGGATAAGAATGAAGGATGCTCTACCATATCACCTGATAGGCATTTTGGACACCTACTGCTGTTCTCTTTATTATCCTCATCACTGTTGTAGTTGTTGTCATCGTCATCGATACTAGACTTCATTGCGCTTATTCGTCAGACCTACTGGGGTCACCATCAATATTTGGTTTTGTAATAGCCTTCTCCATGCGATTTTTTATGTCTTTGCCTACAATTGCCCGTTGAGCCTTATTGTTATCGGCTCTTTGAGAAGGTTTTTTTTGGCTATTTTCTTTTGTACTCTCAATATTGTCGTTCATGCCTACATGATAATAGCGCAATATCCTATAAGACGCATGTATATCACACATCCTATGATAACCATATTTTTTGAGATGCAAATCCGCCAAGTTTTTTTTACGAAAATAATTCGAGGTAAATAGTCAATGTTAGATACTTGTATGCCACATTATCTCATCTACAACGTTCAGGAAAGATTAGTGAAGAAAGATAATAATAAAAAGACCACTATATTGATTGTTGTGACGATATAGATACATTGAGAGTGAGAGTGACAGGTTGGAGCTTAGAACATGCAGGCTTCAAAGTTAGTGCTTTTTCAGGTCCGCTGACAGCATTGCATCATGTTCAGAATGGCTGCAAGAATACGGCCAAGTCTTGGTGTCTGATGTTAGGATGCCTGCATTGACTGGTTTTCAACTTATCAGAAAAGTAAAGGATCTGCGACCAGAAATGAAGGTCATAATGATGACCATGTTTGAAGTAAATAAGCGAGAATTTGAAGCTGTCTTTCCATCAACTCTAATTGATGCTGTAATAAGAAAGCCGTTTACACCTTGGCAGGTGGTAGAAAAAATAAGAGGATTTTTGGGCACGATGACTCAAAGGACGGCGAGACGTAAGTAGGCGCATGGCCGGCCATAGAATACGAGATGATTTAACAATGTAGAGCTGAGAGCAGCAGCTGCTGAGAAGCTTCCATCTTTGGGATTCCTAGGAGGAGTTTGTGTGCGACTACAACAGAAAGTGACGTCATTTATAGTGATTAGCTCCATAAGATGATCTCCCAATGCTTAAATCGAATTTGTCATTTGTTTACAATAAGACAAAAAAATATGCACCCTGAGGATTTGAACAATATTTGGGTTTGTTCGAACTGCCAAACTGCCTTCGCCTTTCACAGTGATATAATGGATCATATAAAGAATACACGGCATAAACACATAAAGAAATTTGATTTGAATACCGGTAGGCTCATTGAAGTCAGAGCAATGGTCTGAATAGATGCCTCTCGTTATGATTTTACTACAATCTCACTACACACTGAAATGTTTGTGTAATATGCTATCCAGCTCATTTCAACCACCGTGGCAGCCTCCTGCCAACACAAGGTAGAGAGAGACCTAGCTAATTGATACATAGTTACCTATTAGTTTCGACTAAGTTTAATATACTATTAAGCTTTGATCAGTAACCAATCAACAGGCATGATAAGTTGGTAACCTTGCCATCATCCCATCCTCCTCCACGTCACAATCGATCATATCAATTGCTAAATCGCTCTTTTAGAGAGCACGTGATGCTGCTGTGCAATAATCAGGAGGAGTATAATATCGCTGCAATAGATTGTATAAATGAGGGACTAGAATCGGGCCAGCTTTGCATATATGCTTCAGTCTTTAATAGTGACAAATCACATCTAAGTAAGATTTCATCTAAAATTACAAACTATCTGGAAAATATAGAGAAAGGCAACTTGCTCATAATTGATTTTCTTCCTTTCTATGAATCTGCCAAGGCATCAAATCTTAGACCCTTTAAGCAGCTCAAAAAACAGATAGAGGATCTTCTGCACAAGCGAATATCTGACGGCAAGGGTAGTAAGGTCTTGATATTTGCCGAGGCTGCTGGATTTCTGTCTGAGCATTGCCATTTTGACAAAGGCATAGAGCTGGAAAAATGGTGGAATTATGCTCATTTTGAATGGCTAAAAGACAAACTCAATATCACCATATTATGTCCTCATTCTGCTTGCATTTTGAATGAAGAATCAAATCTGTATGCGAAAAGCCAAATCGGCAAATCCCACAGTCTAACACTCGAATTACAAAAATGCAGAATAAGCGCTAATGGCAGCAATTTACGTGTCCTAATTGTAGAACCTGAAAAGGATATCCAAAAGGTATACCGTCCATATCTGACTTCTAGAGGAGTTAATGCAGTAATTGTAGACGATATAGGAAAATGCCTAGAACAAATATTCTCCCCCTCCGATGAGGGCTTTGATGTGGTCATAATGGATACACATCTACAGAATAGTAGTACCACTTCTACAATTGAATTAGCTAAAACAATTAAAAACGCCATACCTGATCAAAAAGTTATTGTTACTACTACATCTCCGTTAACTGAAGTCAGTAGCAAGATGACATCGCTTGGAATTAGCAAGGAAGATCTATTAGTTAAACCGTTTGCATTATCTAGGCTGCTTTCTTTAGTACAAGCGCCTAAGCAATAAAATGCTCCTGTGTAAAATACCTACCTATCTATCTACTTCCAGTGCTGTAGTTCTATTATTAAGTTCTATGTTCTGTTATTCTGTTATTCTGTTGTTTTAGCGAATCAATCTTTCTTCTTGGGAATCGATCTGTGCTTGTAGGTTATTATTATTATCGCATCCATATCGCGTTGGGTTCGGGTCAACTTTGACCAAAGGCGCGGCAGTAACAACACTCTAACCCCAGGATTCCTTTCAGAACAAATGCTAGCAATTTCTATTTGATCTCATAAGATATAAACAAAAAATTTAAAATTGCAAATCAAGATAATTTAAAATGCGTCTAGAAGAGATGCAGATAAGCTGCAGCAATTTTGAAAGCATTTTGCTAAGGTATCATATCGGCATATATTCGATATTATATTTCTCGTGCTTTTTATTTTTCTCGCCAAACTGCCTTTGTCTTTGCCAGCAGCGCAAACCCTATCATGTACGCAAAAATGACTGCAAACCCAATCTCCGGCGACCATCCTTCTAGAGTTTGAGAAATTCCCATGCCATGCTGCAATATCAACGACGCGTGGGTTGTTGGAATTGCAAAAGCCACATAACGCAATTCTTCTGCAGGTACTATTGAAACTGGATAAAATACAGGTGGCACGACTACAATTGCGATTCTCAAGAATGCAATAAAGGATTCAACAAACCTAGGATGAGTTGCACGGGTTGATATAAAGTACCCAATGCTTGACGTGGAAGCCCACAGTAGCAAAAGCGTAGCTATGACAATGGCAGTGCTGTATAGAAAATTGCTGCTAAATATCACTACAAGTACTGCCAAGATTACAAATGCTGGTAGGCCAAATAACAGCTCAGCAAGTGCAATGCCAGCCATATAGGTAAAGGAGGAGACTGGAGAAGCAACAAAGACATCCTGCATTTTATAATCTACTTTCCAAGTTATGATATTGTTGCCTGTAGCCAGTCCGTAGCCGGCCGCAGCTGACACTAAGCTTCCTGCAAACGCCATGTGAGTATACTGACCTCCACCGATTACAAAGACTATGAATAGGAATGCAAATGGAATCATTGCGGTAAACGTTATTGAAGCTGGATACCTACGAAGCCACAGCAGCCCGTTCATGTGGGCGATTAGAAATGCCTGTCTTATTGGCAATGCGAAAGAAGGGGGAAAAATTCCACCACTACTCTTTTCATCACTGCCAGTTTTCACTGCAGCAAGTAGTCGTATGATAAGCCTCTAATAACGTTAAGGTTTTGCCAAATAAGGTTATTATTGTATATGACATTACTTCTTGCTCTACGATTGTCTCTTGTTATCTAACAAAAACACTTTTAATTCATTAAGCAATTCGTGATTCATTGCCTCAAATGAGCATATGTGGGCACAAGGTGATCTACACCTTGTCGCAACTGACGTTTCGATGGCAGCTGCTATTCTTTCAAACCCTATAACTAGCAGGGTGGTAAAGAGTATCAGGTAGCAGTCTCGATGCCAGAGACGAAAGCATGAGTGTTTAGATTAACAGCCTATCAGTTATAGCTCCAAGAACTAAACTGAAATGATAAGGCTGAAAACTCTAAACTTAGAATAATCAAATAATTGTAAATATTAGATCTGTCTTCAACCTTTAATTCCGTTAAGGTTCGCACATATAGTAGAATGAGCACAAGAGATAGCGATATCGACGAATGGTTCAGAAGGTGGTGGTCTCCATGGTGGCCTCCATGGTGGGGAGCAGGCAGTAGAAGAGAAACAGCTGGAGGAGACATCTTTCGAGAGTTTGAAGAAATGAGACAAGATATGACAAGAATGTTTGAAGAGACCGTACGAGATATTGACAAGGTCCCCAAGGATCTGATACGAGAATATGATGCACCTACTGGAGGGAGGGTAAGAGAGATAGGCCCACTAGTTTATGGCTATTCTGTGATTGTAGGACCCGATGGAAAACCAAAGGTAAAGGAATTTGGCAATGTCAGATCATTGGGTGGGGGAGGTATGACACCTCCTGCACTAACTGCAGAAAGGGAGCCACTGGCAGACGTCACAACTACAGACAAAGATGTCAAAGTAACGGTAGAGATGCCAGGTGTTTCAAAACAAGATATAAAAATAAATGTACAGGATAGTTCAGTTGAAGTATCAACAATGGAGAGTGCATCCAAGAAGTATCGCCGTTTAATAGAATTGCCGCCAGATGCAGATCTTGAGACAGCTAAATCAACTTATACAAATGGCATACTTGAAATAACTTTTAAAAAGAAAGGCAAGACAAGAGGAAAGGAACTCAAAATCGATTAAAATGCCCTGGCGTATATCCTATAATCAATCTTTTTTTATCCCCCTTTGAATAGTCATCACTTTTTTGAAGCATTCAAGTAGGATCCTTATGACTACGAGATATCAAAGGAGAAGGAGGATACGGATAAGCAATAGCGGAGTAATGATAAAAGGCATTAATAATCAATTTGAGGGGTTATCATCTAAATTGACTGCCACAGCTACCTCCAGGCCAGTTGGTGTGATAGTAATTGCAATTCTCAATATTATTGGCGGCATTATGATGCTCATAATCGGACCTCCTCTTGCCTTTGCAGGAACCATAATTCCATTTGTGTTGCAATCAATTCCAGAACAGCAACAGCAGGGCATGGTATCTGGCAATGTTGACCTTTCCCAAGTTTTGCCCTCTTTAGTTGGCGCTGGCATTCTTGCACTTGGCTGGATGTTAATGGCAATAGGAATTTTCTCATTTATAGTTGCCTATGGACTATTGAAAGGAGGGCGATCGGCTTGGAAGCTTACAGTAATTGTATCAACCATAAGCATTGCAGTGAATGCAATTTCAATTGCAACAGGCAATACCATCGGCATAGTTAACATAATTATTAGTGGAATAATTCTATACTACCTTTACAGGCCACATGTTAGGGCATATTTTGGAAAAAGATTGACTGCGGGTCTTTAGTCTACCGCCAAAGCATAAGATAAACGTGGAAAAGTGACTGCGCAGTCTGCTATTTCTAGTCTTGCTAGAGAGAGATAGAATTATTCAACGGCATAGGCGGCTCTAGCAACGACTTCAGAAAGCGCTGGGTGAATGTGTATTGTCTTTTGAATACTACCAATGGTGCCGTCGCCTGCTTTCATTACTACAAGCACTTCATGAATAAGAATAGATGCATGACTTCCAAGAATATGGCAGCCAAGAATCTTGCCCTCATTTGAAACCAAGAACTTGATAAAGCCGTCCCTGTCTTCGATCGCTTGTCCCATTGCCGTATCTATGTAATTATAGACCATCTTTTTATGAGGAATACCTTTTTTCTTTAATTCCTGCTCCGTATGGCCTACGCCTGCAACCTGTGGCGAGCTGAAAATTGCATGAGGTATTGCAGTGTAGTCTACTGGGACCTTGTGCGAGTGCATTATGTTGTTGAAAGCATATTGGGCCTCCATGTTGGCATTATGTTTGAACATGTAGCGTCCTACTGCGTCACCTAGCGCAAATATTCCCTTCACGTTTGTCTCAAGATAGTCGTCTACTACGATGAAGCCTTTTTTGTCGGTCTTGACACCTGTGTTTTCAAGTGCGAGCGTATCAGAATTTGGAGTTCTGCCGGTTGCTATCAAAAGCTGATCTGAGTCGAGATCCAAAGTTTTCCCGGCAGAATTTTTTGCCACTACGTGAAACATGCCATTCTCCTTTTTATCCACAGATTCCGTGTTATAGCCCAGATACACATCATATTTTTTGGAAAATATTACAGTGAATTTCTTTGAGATATCGACATCCTCATGCTTGAGCAAAAAGTCGCCCCACCCGATTATGTTTATTCTTGTCCCAAGTGCACCAAAAAAGTGCGCTAGCTCTGCAGCGATGTAGCCTCCACCGATGATAGTAAGCGTGCGCGGCTGCTTTTGCAGACGTAGCGCTTCGTCGCTTGTAATGTACGCGCTTCCATCTAATCCATTTATTTTTGGAATAGCCGGCCTTGTTCCGGATGCAATCAATATCTTGTTTGCAGATATCGTTTCGTCGCCGACTGAGATTGTTTTCTTGCCAGTGAACCTGCACTCATTCTGGTAAAGTTTCGGATTGTCTATTTCAGCAAATGCGTTTTTGATTCCATCGGATTCATCATCGATGATGCTGGTCGTGCGCTTGACTATGCTTTCAAAGTCTATAGAAAACTTGTCAACCTTGATCCCAAAAAGCTCACTACTCTTAATTATTTCAGCAATGTCCGCACTATGTATCAAGAGCTTGGATGGTATGCAACCCCTGTTAAGGCAGGTTCCACCCATTCTTCCCTTTTCAATGACGGCAACCTTTATACCATGCTGTGCTGCCGCATTGGCAACGTCGAGCCCTGAGCCACTCCCAATGATGACAAGATCGAAACTTCGCACGGTTTATAATAAAGGATATTTCAGATAAAGGGAGCTGCCAAAAACCATTATATGATATTATAATGCGGGTTCACTTCTGCATTTGTAACTCTTCGACATTACACCAAATCTATGGTGTTATGATGTAGTCATTATCAATCTGGTTTGGAGTATTGATCTTCTAGTCTGCACTGCTATTTTCTCATACTAAGCATAGGATCATCATTGTGATTCCTGGAACTATTATCAATAGCTTGTCTCCTTTGATAAACGTAGTTGTCTGAAACTGATTAATGATGTCATATGATATGACCAGTTATTAATCTGATGTGCGGAAGGAACTTTTGATACTATGGATAGCAAAGAAGCCGAAAGAGAAGAGATGAAAGAAGAAGCTCATGATATCGAAGATGCAGAGCAAGATGAATTAGATGAAGGCGATGAAGAGGAAGAATCCGAAGAATAACCCGGAGAGAAGGGAAGAAGAAGCCTTTAAGAATAAGCTCTAACTGACACTAAAAGCAGAGACTGAATGGCCATACGCGTTTATTGAAATATATACGTGCCATATTTTGATTAAGGCATAGTTACAGGCAATAAGCAACTGTATTGCCTCTATCTTGTATTTATTATTCGTATGCAATAGAAACGACCAATGTCTACTCTTTGACGACAACTTGTAGGATAGTAGTATAAGGGATATACTGCGGCTACAGAAATAAGGTAATAATTCTAAAGCACAAGAGTATTGGGGAGGGAGTGTGTATATACGTTATAACAGATGGAGTTATCACCACCAAGCGAGAAAATAAAACAAGAATTGCTCAGCTGGAAAGGAGTAACAGTACATGAGCATAATTTTGTAACTGTGATGTTTTATGTAGATGGAATAGAGATGGGCCACCTACACGGCGATTCGATAGCCGATCTACAATTCCCTGCAAAAGTAAGCAAAAAGCTAGTAAAAGAGGGACGTGTATCTCCACATCATGTTATTCCAAAATCTGGCTGGGTTAGCTATGAGATCCGAAATGCTAAAGATGTTGAAGCAGTAATAGAGCTTTTTCGCTTACAGTATAACCGGCTGACTAAATCAAAATAATGATATGCTAGAAATCTTTTTAGTTATATTGGAGTTTCTTTCTTCACTTCTTCTTTTGACTTTCGGGATAACCTTCTTTGCAAAAGCTCTACCTGCTCAGAGCTTTCATTTGCAGGCCAGAATGTAAAGCTATCCATTTGAAGATCTTTATAGAATTTTACAATGGTGTCAATCCAGAAGTCAACAGTACAACTAGAAGTCCATCTTGTTCACTATTCATCATGGATCCCTGCTGACTTGCTTTCGGGGGTGCTGCTTTCCAAAACAATGCCTGCAAGGTTATAATTTCTGCGAACTTCATTGCTCTTTCGTCCTGTTGCAGCAAGACTTTGGTCTATTGTCTGTTGCATCTTGAGTAGTTGGTCAGGAGGAGCATAACCATAAGATGGTGTCCAGCCGTCACCTAGTCTACTAGTTAACCTTAACATTTTTGGTCCATACGCGCCTAACCATATCCTTATTGGATGTAAAGGGCGAGGGCCTGTCTGCGCTCCATCTAGTCTGTAGAATTTGCCATTAAAGGTGGCCCTGTGATTGCCCCATCAATATTCTAGATGAGCCGCATAATCTGTATAGCTTCTTCCAATGCGCCTATTGCCTCGGCAGGAGTACGTTATGGTCCTCCATATCCTATTATGGCTTTCCAAAAGGCACCTGCGTCGACACCTAGCTCAACTCGTCCCTTGGTGATAATGTCCAAGGTGCCAGCGGATTTCGAGAGTAGGGATGGATGCCTTAATGGAACATCAGCTACATTAGTCATAAAATGAATATTTTTAGTAGACATTGCCAGCGCGGTAATTAAAGTCCATGTATCGAAGAAAGAACCATTGTATGGATGATCTTGAACACTTATCAAATCTATGCCTAAGTTATCGCTTGTTTTAGCAATTTCAAATGCATTATTCGCCCCACTAGCACTAGGAGTTATATTGATACCGAAAAGAGGTTCAGGTTGAATTTTTTCTTTTGGAGACACTGATGACAATTTTTTTGATCACTCCTTTGCCCAGAGTCGAGGGTTGTCATTTATGCTATTCCATGCCTCCTCTTCTGATTCAACACGCTCTACAGAGATATCATTGAAGTATCTGTCAAGCACACTTTCTCTCTCCATTGCCAGAGGCGGTGAACAATAGTCCTCCTCTATCCATAATGCATAATCACGATATTCATCATCAATTCTTGCATTTTCAAGGCTGTATTGAAGAGCTTGTCCAAATGGTCGCATTCTTGATATTTTGCCAGAATTCAGTTCCTCTTTAAGAGATTCTAAGTGTTCTTTTTTTGGTTTAGCTCTAACCAGATAGAATGTCAATATCAAATTCTACCTTTTTCTATCATATACATATCATTATTTAAAAGCGCGGTCCTTGTTAAATGGACGATAAAGTTACTCGGTTGCCCTTTCTGCTTACCGTATTTTTTCCTTATTTAGGCCTCTTAATAACTAACCAACCACCTTTCGGAATTGGTAAAGTACTGCCCCCATTGTTACCACTATCAATGATCCTATCACCGCAAATGCTGGCAATATCATATGCCACTCAAAACCTGAAAGCATAAGGACACGGATTGCATCGACTCCATAGCTAATTGGGTTGATTTTGGAGACATTTTGCATCCAGTCAGGCATGAAACTTGCGGGGACCAGAGCTGTGCTCATGAACAACAAAGGGAATGTCAGAAAACCTGCAATAGCAAATACGGTCTCGCTATTTTTAGTCCTTAAACCTATCAATATCGAGATTCCTCCCCATCCTAATCCAAATAGTGCAGAAATAAGGAGAATTATCAAGAGTCCTGGGATGCCTGTAGCAGAATGCGCACCCATGGCATAACCTATGCTATATATTATCAGAGTTTGAACTGCCACCCTGGCAGAATCAGCAGCAACTCTTCCAAGGAGGATAGCTTGTCGGTTGGCTTGAGTGACAAGCATCTTTGCGAGAAACCCTGATTTGAGATCCTCAACAATGGCGGTTCCCGACTGGAAGGCGCTAGTAAAGGAATTCTGCAGGATAATACCCGGTACCGCAAACAGCAGATAGTTTTCCGCTGGAAAGTCTGGTACCCCTGCAAATCTGCTGAAAAGCTGCGTGAATAGGAGCAGGAAAATTATCGGCTGGAATAGAGAGAAGAATATGAGAAATGGCCTGCGGATAAGCTTTGTGTTTGTTCTGTTGAATAAATGCCATGAATCTTGAATTAATGACAATTCGCTTTCTAGGCAGCCTCCTGTCTTCGCTTAAATGAGAGGCCTTTTTTCCTCTTCATCTCAGTAGTGCCGCTCTCTCTTTCGGCTCCTTGTTGCCCCTCGGTTCTGATTCTTCTACCTGTATGCTTTAGAAAAACGTCATCTAATGTTGGAGTTGATACGTTTATTGATGATATTCTCACCTCTGCATTGTCAAGAGCTCTGATAATTTCAGGAACCATAAATGCGCCATTTTTCCCATATACTGTCAGTCCATTGTCTGAGTCAATTATCTCTGTAACGCCTCCAATTCGGCTTAGAACCTGCCTGGCTGTAGCTATTGCATGGCCGCTATCTGCAATGCCCCGTCCATTTGCTATTGTAAGGCTTACAGCATCTGCAGATATCTCTCGCTTCATTTCTTCAGGCGTCCCCTGAGCAACTATTTGCCCGTGATCAATTATTGATAGTCTGTCGCATAGTCTGTCAGCTTCTTCCAAGTACTGGGTAGTAAGAAAAATTGTAATTCCGTCCTCTTTGTTCAAACGTTTAAGATATGACCAAATGGCGATCCTTGATTGCGGATCAAGACCCGTCGTGGGCTCATCAAGGAACAGTATCTTGGGGTTATGTATCAGCGATGTGGCTAGATCAAGCCGCTTCTTCATTCCGCCAGAGTAAAATGCCGCACGCCTGTCAGCAATATCCTCAAAGGCGACCAGACCCAACAGCTCATGTACGCGCTTCTCCAGTGTTTGACCGCTCATATGCTGTAGATGGCCCTGAAGTATCAAATTTTCATACCCTGTAAGGTCTAGATCCAGAGCAGTTTCCTGACTTTGGACTCCAATTAATCTCCTTATTTTTTGGGCCTCCTTGTCAAGATCAAGACCCGCAATCGAAACTGAACCTGACGATTTGGGCATGAGAGTTGTGAGGATCTTAATGGTGGTGCTCTTGCCAGCTCCGTTAGGCCCTAGAAAGCCAAAAAATTCTCCCTCCTTTACCTCGAATGAAATTCCGCGTACTGCTGGCACGCTACTATTTTCGTATGCTTTTACCAATTTGTTGACTCTGATATCATAAGGCAACGTATTTTTCACCAGTTACGCTAATGCTCTGCTGACGATGAACTTGCCCTCCTGGAACACAGGCTCGTCTATTCCCCAGCTCCACTTTCTGATGGGTTTTATCCTGGCAGACAAATAAAAAAAGCACATATTCAATGTTCTCCCTTCTTCCTATACTCGCGTAAATTACTTCTCCTTTATTCTGTCCCACGGAAACTGTTTATTCTTTTTGTAGTATTCAACTAGCCCTCCCTCAAGCAGTACCCTGCGCATAAATTCAGGAACCGGCTTGGCTGGGAAATATTCATGAGTCCTCAAGTTTTCAACACCAAAGTTAGCTACATCCACCTTGAGTTCATCTCCCTGAACTGTTCTATCTTTTATATTGGGAATTTCAAGAGCAGGAAGCCCAATTGTGAAAGCATTCCTGTAAAATATCCTTGCAAAACTTTCAGCTATGACTGCTGCAATTCCAGCATATTTTAAAGCTACTGGAGCCTGTTCTCTGCTGGATCCTCCTCCAAAATTTTTTCCAGCAACTACAAAATCTCCTTTGCTTATCTTTTTGTGAAAATCAGGATCTATACCATACATAGCATACTTTGCCATTTCATAGGGGTCGTTTGTTCTACTCTTGAACCTAAATGGAATTATTATGTCTGTATTGATGTCGTCTCCAAAGACCCACGCCTTTCCCTTTGGAGTTGATGTATGAATTAATGGAGGCGGAGGTGTTGATGAAGGGGGTGCCGGCGCTAAGAGTGATGAGCTAGGATTGGACGTTATTGGGTCTGTTGCTGGTGGAGTACTAGTATTGTTGTTGCTGCTGAGGTTACTCAATTCAAGTACCTCCTAGGATCGGCTATCTTTCCTTCTATTGCAGATGCAGCAACTGTCGCAGGAGATGAGAGATATACCGTAGAAGTTAGAGCCCCCATCCGGCCTACAAAGTTTCTAGAAGAGGAAGAAATACAGATTTCCTCCTCACCCAAAGCTCCGAGGTGAGTGCCCACGCAAGCACCACATGTAGCATTTGTAAATACCGCGCCAGCATCAAGGTATATCTGCACATACCCCCTTCTGATCGCCTCCTCATACACTTTGATAGAAGTAGGTGTTACGATGCATCTGGTGTTTCTATGCACCCTTCTTCCTTTTAGTATTCTTGCCGCCACTTCTAAATCCTCGATCCTCCCATTTGTGGCAGAGCCGATGAAAGCTTGATCAACTTCCAATCCCGCCATCTCATCAACTGAGCGAACGACGTCTGGATGATCAGGACCTGCAATCATGGGCTCTATCCTGTTGCATTCAATTTCCATTTTATCGAGGTACTTCGCATCTGACCCTGGTTGAATCTCTATAGACTGCGGAATGCTGTTGTTTTTCGCTCTTAGATTTTGGTCTAAATAGTCTTTGGTTATTTTATCAAAGGGAAATACAGAGATTTTTGCTCCACACTCCATAGAAGCATTGCTTATGCAGGCTCTAGAATCCATAGTAAACTCTTTTCTTACTTTATCATCAGAAAAGAACCATTCCAATGCCCTATAATTTGCACCATCTTCACCCATTTTCCCGATAAAATCTAGTATCAGGTCTCGAGCAAATACCCCCTTTTCAAGATTGCCAGACAATACTACTTTAATGGTCTCCGGTACACGTAGCCACAATCTTCCCGATGCCCATACAGCAGCAATTTCCGTACTTCCAATTCCTGTGGCAAATGCTCCCACACATCCAGCTTGGCACGTATGAGAGTCTGCTCCAAGAATCATCATACCCGGCGATGCAAGATATTCTAGGATGTGCTGGTGAGAAATTGAACCTTCGACTAACATACAACCTTGATCTAGAGCAAATTCTCGCATCATGGCATGCAAATTTGCGACCTTTTCGTCTGCAGCTGGAAATGTATGATCGATTACTAGAAGGACTTTTGATGGATCGTGTAATTTGTCAATCCTCATTTCTTTCAAGGACTTGATAGCCAATGGCCCGGTACTATCTTGAGCCATTGCAAGATCTACATCTACTATTGCAATATCACCTGCCTTTAGACGTTTGACCCCTGAGTCCTTACCAGTATTGGAATGAGAGGAGAGAACAGACTTCATACTTAGAGCCTTTTCTGCAAATGTTAAAGAATCATCTTTCGATATCTCTTTTGCACTATCAGGAGTCAACTGAGGATCTGTCTGTTGATAGTTAGCAATTGTCAAAGTTATATGGTATACCTGGGAATTATTTGTTTTAAACGTTTGAGAAGATGTATGTTATTAGTTAGGTTAGCTAATACTTAGCGACTGGTCATTTATTAGTATCACATTTAACTATTGTTATCTCCAACATAAAAGTATACTATGACAATATTCGAATTGAATAATAATACATCGAAAATAGACGGTAGTGAAGCCCCAATTAGATGAGTAGATTAATCCATTGTTTACGATTTAGTAGATAATTGCAAGTGAACATTGGGATATCCTATCATCTGAATGTCGCAAAGAGCCTAAGCCTTAGG
>OCZV010000139.1_pt1 | contig 27225 bp, 25 predicted proteins | sample 1539051 | NCBI WGS metagenome assembly OCZV01 (sample SAMEA3113581, study PRJEB22503) | soil metagenome
GGAGGCATCGTGGCCCTGGCTTTTTGCGTAGGCGCGCTTTTTTTGCGACGTGGTAGGGCGCTCTTTCGACTCGTTGTTGGAGGCCGCGCACGAGACGTTTTGCCGGGCTTTACTTCGGTAGGCGATCCGCCGGTTTCCGGTGGCGTTTGCTTTTTATTTTGGACAATTTTGTTCTTTTTCGGCACAGATTGATCGGTGTTGATTATTTCAATCCGTTTACTGCGCATCGGCCGCTTCGCAAGCTGTTTCTCGCAGGTTCCCAGCGGAGTGATAAATTACAAAAACTTCCGAAGATGAAGCATTTTGTTTTCCGCTGGGCCATTACGACAATTGCGGTAATGGTCGCCTCGTCGATAATCCACGGGATCCGCTACGATACGGTCGCCGCCCTGATCGGTGCAGCCCTTCTGCTTGGCATTCTCAATGCTTTTGTTCGTCCGATTCTATTGATCCTCAGTGCACCCGTAATCCTGCTGACGCTCGGCTTTTTCATTCTCGTCCTAAATGGTCTGATGCTGCTCTTCGTGCCCAGTATTGTGATCGGATTCCACGTGGACAGTTTTTGGAGCGCCTTCTGGGGCGCGATCATCATCAGCATTGTAAGCTGGATTCTCAGTGCGTTTTTTCGTGGAAGCGACGGGCACGTCCATGTCCTCACCCATCACACCCAGATTCGGCGTGTCCGGGGCCGTGTGATTGAGCACCCCGAGGGCGACCGAAAATGACGTAGTCCGTGGAAACGCTCAACATCGAACATCGAATGCAGAAGGTTCTGCGTTGGGCGTTGGATGTTGGGCGTTCGATATTTCTGATGTTTCGTTAACCAAGATATTTGCTCAGTCGCGAGCGCAGTTCTGTTCGCGCACGGAAGAGAACGCTTTTTACCGCCGGCACCGAGAGATCGAGAACCTCGGCAATTTGCTCGTAGCTGAGCTGCTCATATCTCCGCAATATCAGAGCCATGCGCTGGCTTTCTGGAAGTTGGAGAATCGCCTCTTCTATTGCTCGCTTGAGCTCATCCTCCAAAAGTGAAGCGTCCGGAGCCGGGTTCGTTTCATCCTTCAGCGGGATTTCCTCCGCGCCTGGCTCTGATTGAAGTGGAACCTGCGCACGGCGCCTGGCGCGGCGCATCTCGTTGAAGACCAGATTGCGCGTAATTTTTAGCAACCAGGTGGTGAATTTGGCGCGCGGAACATATCGGCGAGCGCTTTTCCAGACTCGAATAAAAACCTGCTGCGCGATATCTTCCACGTCCGAGTTGCTACCCAGCATGCGCGCGACCGTGCCGGCTACGAGCGCTTGATGCCGCTCGATGAGGTTCTCGAATGCACTGGGGTCGCCCCGGGCCACCAGCCGCATCAGCCGCACGTCTTCCGCGTCTTCCTCCGATCTCCTCTGGTTTTCTGGATCTTTGCCAGACATCGGTCACTTAGACGGTTGCACCGGGCGGAATTTTGCTAAAAGAATGGGAAATGGCGAAAAACTGGCTCTGTGCCACATTCGTCGCCATGGTTTTTGTTGCAAGCTGGAAGCGCTCTGTGCATGCTTGCTTGCCGAGGGCATTGCCCGGCCTATGAATTACCTGCTTATCCCAAAAGAACTCAGATCGATCGCTGAAAAAGTTGAGGCGCGGCAGCGGATTTCGGAGGCTGATGCTCTTACTCTCTATCGTTCAAACGATCTTAACGCGCTTGGGATGATCGCCAACGTTGTTCGCGAGCGAAAGAATGGGAATTACGCGACCTACATTCACAATCGCTACATCAATTACTCCAACATTTGCATCCTCTCCTGTCAGTTTTGCGCTTTTGCCGCCAAGAAGCGCGATGCACACGCCTTTGAATACGCCATTGACGAAATTATCCGCGTGGTGAGCGATGCGCTCGGCCTCGGAGTTACAGAGGTGCATATGGTCGGCGGGTTGCATCCGACCTTGAAGAAAGATTGGTATCTCCAGCTTTTGCGCGAGCTGCGGGCGCTGGATCCCGATCTTCACATCAAAGCCTTCACTGCTATCGAAGTGCGTCATCTCGCGCAACGGATCTTCCGCATGCCGATCCGTGACACCCTCGAAACCCTGCGCGCAGCCGGTCTCGGTTCGATAACCGGCGGTGGCGCGGAGATTTTCGATCCGGCCGTTCGTGACACAATTTGCCGCGGGAAAGAAACCGCTGCCGAATGGCTCGACGTTCATCGCACGTGGCACCAAATGGGCGGCCGCAGCACCTGCACCATGCTCTACGGACACATCGAAACGCCGGTTCATCGCGCCGATCATTTGCGTCAACTGCGGGAATTGCAGGATGAGACCGGCGGATTTACCGGCTTCGTTCCTTTTGCCTTCGAACCGCAGACCACAGTACTCTCGCACGTAAAACGCGTCTCCGCGTTTGAGCAGCTTCGCAATCTCGCCGTGAGCCGCATTTATCTGGATAACATCGACCATCTAACGGCTTACTGGGTCAGCCTTGGTTTGCCGTTGGCGCAGGTCTCGCTCAGCTACGGTGTGGATGATCTGCACGGCACAATTTTGGAAGAAAAAATCTTCCACATGGCGGGGGCAACTACTCCGCAACAACAAAGTGTGGCGGCGCTCGAACACGCCATCCGCGAAGCCGGCCGAAAGCCCATCCAGCGCGACAGCTTTTATCGTCATTTGTCCGCTTCGGCGCGAAACGGAGAGAAACCCGCATCGGCAGCGGATGCGGCGGAACTTGCCTGCGCCTGATTCCAAAATGTGAACAGTGATCGGTGAACTGAGCGTCCCGTTGGTTACGCCCAATCTATCTTGGTTGCCTTGATCACTGATCACGGTTCACTGATCACTTGAACTCCCTCCGCATCGGCTGCGTCAAATATCTCAACGCTCGTCCGCTCATTCACGGCTGGCCGGGTCCGGTTACGTTCGATCATCCCGCCGCCCTTTGCGCACAGCTTGCGAACGGCGATCTCGACGTTGCGCTCGTCTCCAGTTTCGAATTTCTGCGCAACCCGATCTACCGCATCGTTGATGATATATCCCTCTCATCCGACGGACCGGTTTACAGCGTGGCAGTGGCCCACGCCGGAGAGATATCCGACATTGAAGAAATCGAACTCGATCCCGCATCCGCAACGTCCGTCAATCTACTGCGTTGCCTGTTGGCCGAACGCGGATTGAGCCCGCGCCTGGTCCAGAACACAGGCGACATGCCTGTGTTCCAGGCATCACAGCGGGCGCGCCTGCTCATCGGCGATCAGGCCATCCGCTTCCGGCAACGATACGGGGAACAATTTCGTTTCTGGGATCTCGGTGAACAATGGAACAAGCTGGTTGGTCTTCCGTTCGTGTACGCACTCTGGTTGATTCGGCCTGAAGTTCGCGATGCGAAGTCACTCGCGGAACGCTTGCGCAAGCTACGCGATGAAAACCTGGCCGACATCGACAAGTTGATTGCTGAAGAAAAAGAATTCGATCACGATTTTTGCCGTCGTTACTACAGGGAGAATTTGCGATTCGGCTTTGGAGAAAAGGAAAAGGCAGGTTTACGCGAGTTTCACAAGCGCTGCATTGAACTGCGGCTTCTGCCGCAAGAGCATTTGGATCCTGGAGCCTGGGATTTAGAGCTTCCGCTCCGTTGATTATGAAGCGCAGCGGGGAGTTGCGCATTGGAATCTCTGGATGGCGCTACCCCGGGTGGCGGGGGAAGTTTTATCCGAAAGGCCTGCCGCAGCGGCGCGAACTTGAATACGCGAGCCGCACACTGAATTCGGTCGAGATCAACGGATCATTTTATTCGCTGCAACTGCCATCGAGTTATCAGCGATGGTATTCAGAGACGCCAGACGATTTTGTTTTCGCAGTCAAAGGCGCGCGTTACATCACGCACATGAAAAAGCTGCGCGATGTTAAGGCGCCACTTGCAAACTTTTTCGCTTCCGGCGTGCTCGCTCTTCGCGAAAAACTTGGGCCGATTCTCTGGCAGCTCCCGCCGAACCTCAGCTGGAATAGAGAGCGCTTGGAAGAATTTTTCGAATTATTGCCGCGCGATACTCGCACCGCCGCGAAGCTTGCCAAAAAGCACGATAACAAATTGAAAGCGCGCGCCTGGATGAAGATCGATGTCTCTCGCCCACTGCACTACGCGCTCGAAGTTCGGCACAAAAGCTTCATGACGCCGGACTTTTTCGACCTGTTGCGCGAACACAACGTCGCCTTTGTCTTTGCCGATACCGCGAGGAAATTTCCTTATGCTGAAGATTTGACCGGCGATCTAGTTTACATCCGGTTGCACGGCGCGAAAAAACTTTACGTCAGCGGTTACAACGGCAAGGCGCTCGACTGGTGGGCTAAGCGCATCGAGTTGTGGGGGACAAGCAAACAGCCGCGCGATGCCAAAACGGTTACGCATGCCAAAGCTCGGGCCAAACATCTTGAGGTTTTCGTTTACTTCGACAACGACGCCAAGGTCCACGCTCCCTTCGACGCACAGCGACTGGCAGCGCGGCTGGGAGTGAAGTGAATAATGATTCGCATGAATTCCGTCAAAGCGCTCAACTCCGAAAGAATTCCGGGTCAACGGGAAGGCACCGGACCAACCTTTGTCCAATATTGAAGAGTACAATCGTCTCCCGGAAAAGACGTGAATTTGGTCGGCCGCGGACGGCCAGGCCGGCCCCAGCAGGCACGTTTATGGGTCGCATCGAGGATCTCATATATGCCGAGTGTTAGTTGACCGGCGTGCGGTCCGCCAACTGCGATTGAGTCCACGCGCTTGGGTCTCGGAATAGGATCTACCGTAAAGGTTCCGGCCGGATGGGTTCCGACGCCGCTGGCTTTGGGAAAACGAAAGGTATTGTGATCGGTGATCAGGATTGTATTTCGCACCACGCTTTGGGGCACAAGCCGACCATCAACCACGGCGCGAGTCAATTGCCAGGTTCCCGTGAGCAGCTCATAATCCCTCTCGGCGGCGGCAGACCGCGTCGTTGAGCCGCCGAATTGTCTATTTATGCAGCCAGCGCCAATCGCTGCGACTGTTCCTATTAACAAGAGCGATATTACTTTCATCCTAGCTGTTATTTCATCCGGAATGGCCGCTTTGTCGAGCCAACGTGCCTCCAGCCCGGACCTCAAGCGCGCTTGCTGCATCTTGTCAGGAAGTGATCCGCGAATAAGCTAATCGGTGCAAAGCCGCGTAGAAGGCGACCCAACCAGCGCGGAGCCGCGTGGGACCTTTACGCGGCAAAGCCGATGGATTATTGCCGCCCCTGAGGAGCTAAACGGCGGTGAGATCTCGTGGGATGAAATTTGCGGATCGGAATGCATCGCGCGGCTGCTGATGCGCAAGGGCTTCGCCAGCGCCGATGAGGTTGAAAATTTTCTGCGGCCGCGTCTCAAGTCGTTAAGCGATCCATTTTTGCTTCCGAATATGGAAGCAGCCGTGACGCGCATTCTGGCTGCGTTAGATCGACAGGAACGCATCGCAATTTTCGGAGATTACGATGTCGATGGGGTAACCTCAATGGCGTTGCTCGCGGAGATGTTGCGCGCGTATGGCGGCGTACCCGAATTATTTTTGCCGTTACGGATGGAGGAAGGCTACGGCTTGAGTCCCGAAAGCGTCGAGCGCTGCATTGAGCAACATCAGCCACAACTCCTGATCGCAGTCGATTGCGGTACATCATCCGTGGCCGAGATCGCCGATCTTTGGCGGCGGAGCGTGGATGTGATCGTCCTCGACCATCACGAGCCGAAATCGGCATTGCCCAAATGCGTGGCGATCGTAAATCCGAAAATCGATCCCGAGTCGCCTTTTCATTATCTGTGCAGCGTCGGAATCGTCTTTAAACTCTGTCACGCATTGTTAAAAACGCGTCCGGTCAGTTTCGATCTCAAATCGAAGCTTGACCTCGTCGCGCTCGGCACGGTGGCTGATATCGTCCCGTTGCAAGGTGAGAACCGGACTTTTGTTCACCGCGGCGCCATTGAAATTGCAAGATCGACAAGACCGGGCTTGAAAAGGTTGATCGAAGTGAGCGGTGTGCGGCCGCCGATTTTGCCAGAGCACATCGGCTTTCGCCTTGGTCCTCGACTCAATGCATCCGGGCGGCTGAGCAATGCCCAGAGATCGCTCCAACTTCTGCTAACGCAGGACCGAGCCGAAGCGGCGTCGCTGGCCGATTTTCTCGATGGCCAAAATCGCGAGCGGCAGGATATCGAAAAGAAAGTGTTCCTCGCGGCGGAGGAACAAATCGGTCACCACTTTGATCTGATCCGAGACGCGGCAATCGTGGTCGCGGCACACGGGTGGCACCCAGGGGTGCTGGGAATTGTCGCCTCGCGAATTGCGCGCAAGTATCATCGGCCAACGATCGTGATTGGGTTTGAGGAGAACGGTATTGGAAAGGCAAGCGGGCGTAGCATCGAAGGATTAAATCTTGTTGAAGCATTGCAGCGTTGCAGCGAAACGCTGCAGAAATTTGGAGGACACGAAATGGCGGCTGGTCTTACGATAAAGGAGAAAGACGTCGATCGTTTCTCGGAAACTTTTCGTCTAACGGCGCGCGAACTTTTGTCGGATGCAGATTTGCAGCCTTGTTTGCGCCTTGATCACGAACTGGCCTTTTCTGATCTCAATGGCGATCTTCTGCGATGGCACGAAATGCTCCAGCCATTCGGCAACGGAAACCCGGCGCCTCTTTTTTTTGCGCGCGAAGTGGAGCCGGTGGCGCCGTCGCGGGTGGTGAACGACAAGCATCGCATTCTGCGCCTGCGTCAGGGCAATTATCGTCGGCGCGCGGTTTACTTCGATTCGGCCGACGTACCGCTGCCCCCAGCGCCGTGGGACATCGCTTTCCGGATTCGGGCAGATGAATACGAAGGCGAAACTGTTCTGGGCATGCAGATTCAGGCAGTTAGGAAAGCAATGGCAGATTGATTAATGGAAAGTACAAAGAGGACAAAAGTTCGTGACGGCGAGGGCGCCGTCACCGGCACGCGAGGCGCGTGCGTTCCCGAAATCGACGTCTGCCAAGCGCTGGAGAAACTTGATTGGATCCAGCGGCCGCGTTTACTCGCGCTGCGCCGCCTCGGCATCGAGACGGTGAAGGATTTGCTCACGCATTTTCCGCGTCGTCACGAAGATCGACATCAGTTTCCCCATTTTCCGCGCGAGGAGAGCGACGTTCCAATTTGCCTTTGCGGCGAGGTTGTTAAAACGTCTGTGCGGAGATTTGGCGGATGGAAGAAAATCTTTGAAGCCACGCTGGAGGAGTCGAGCCCAAACGCGCTGAGCGAGCCGCTCACATGCCGCTGGTTCAACCTGCATTACGTGCAAAAGATGATCGCCACGGGGCAGCGTCTCGTTGTCTTTGGCAAACCGCGTTTGCGTGGGAAGCGGATTTGCATGGATCACCCCGAGTTCGAGGTCATCGAGAATGACGAGGAGATCTCAATCCATTTTCGGCGCATCACCCCGATTTATCCTGCTACGGAAGGTCTTTCACAGCGCGTGTTGCGCAGCATCATTTACCGGTTGCTGAACGAGATCTCCCCCGCGCGTGCGGGGTGGAAAATCTTGTTGCCAGCTGAGCTGGCGAGTGACGAGACACGTGACGCGATTCGCGCGATTCATTTTCCGGAAAGCTGGGAAGCGCGTGACGCTGCTCGCGAGCATCTGGTGCTCTCCGAGTTCTTCGCGATGCAAGTGCTGATTGCATCACGACGCTCCGAGTCGTCGACTCGCTTGAGCGAAGCCCACTGCGGCTCTGGCTCGCTGCTCGATAAATTTTTGGAGGCGTTACCATTCCAGTTGACTGGTGCGCAATCGAAAGTAATTGCGGAAATCCAGCGCGATCTGGCGGCGCGTCACCCGATGAACCGTTTGCTCCAAGGGGACGTGGGCTCGGGCAAAACGGTCGTCGCCATCGCGGCGATGTTACTTGCGATCGAAGCGGCGTATCAGGCCGCGTTCATGGCGCCGACGCAAATTCTGGCTGAGCAACATTACGCCGTGCTCCGGCGCTGGCTCGAACCGCTTGGGGTGCGCATGGCTCTCCGGACTGCAGCGCGACAGGAGGAGAGCTTCCTCCCATTGGTTGCCGGCGATCAAGATCCGAATGTACTCATTGGGACGCACGCGCTGCTTTACGAAAACGTTTCGTTTTCGAATCTCGGACTCGTCGTGATCGATGAGCAGCATAAGTTCGGGGTTGCTCAGCGCGCTCGATTGGCAGCGCGCGAACCAGCGCCCGATGTGCTGGTGATGACGGCCACGCCGATCCCAAGGACGCTGACGATGACGGTTTACGGCGACCTCGATGTTTCAATTATCGATGAGATGCCGCGCAACCGCGGAAAGGTAATTACCGCCGTGCGCGACGTATCGAAGCTCGGCGAAGTTCTCAGCTTTTTGCGGACGCAATTGGAAGCGGGTCGACAACTCTATGTGGTCTATCCGTTGATCGATGAGAGTGAAAAATTGGACGTGAAAGCTGCCTCGGCAGAGTACGAGTTGTGGCGTGAACGGCTGCATCCCTATCCCTGTGAAATACTTCATGGCCGTATTCCGGCGCCGGAGAAACAGGATACCATGGAACGATTTCGTCGGGGCGAGACCAAAGCATTAATCAGCACCACGGTAATTGAAGTTGGTGTCGATGTTCCCAACGCGACGGTAATGCTGGTCGAAAACGCGGAGCGCTTCGGGCTGGCGCAGCTTCATCAGCTTCGCGGACGGATCGGCCGGGGGGAGCACAAATCGTATTGCATTTTGTTAACGTCGGACCAGTCGAAAGAAACGTGCGCTAAGCTCGCTGTTTTAGAACGAACCAATAACGGCTTTGAAGTGGCGGAAGCGGATTGGGATTTGCGCGGCCCGGGTGACTTGCTGGGTACGGCGCAAAGCGGTCTGCCCGTGCTCAAGATTGGCAACTTAAAGACCGATGCCGGCTTGATGCGACGCGCGCGTGCGGCGGCTATGTCGATCTTTGAGGCGGATCCACGCCTGGAACTGCCTGAGAATCAACGTTTCTGGCGTTTGATTGTCGAACAACAGGGACGAACTTTTTCCAACGTTAGCTGATGAAAAACCTCGCCAAATTTCTGCTTTTTGTCCTGCTTATCAGCGCGGGAATTTCCCTGCTTTACGATTACCGGATCAAACACGGAGGGTTGAACCTGCCCTCGGCTCGGCAGCCGGAAAAATACACGCTGGCTTCAACGCCGAGTGTGGATTCAAAGCAGGTCGCATCGCTTGAAGCATTGAACCGGGAGCGGCGCGAGCTCGTCAACAGCGTGATCCCATCCGTTGTCGCGGTGAAAACATCGAAGAAGATCGGCATCCGGCGGGAGTATGGTATGGATCCTTTCGAGTTTTTCTTTCGCAATCCCCGGCAGTTTCGCAGCCCTCGCGACGAGGCGCTGGTGCAGAATTCGCTCGGCTCTGGCGTGATTGTGACGAAGGAAGGCCACATTATCACAAACAATCATGTGGTCGATCACGTGGACGAAATTGAAGTGCAATTGAGCGATGGACGCACGACGAAAGCGCGTCTGGTGGGTGCCGATGAACAGCTCGATCTGGCTGTGCTCAAGATCGATGTTCCGGGCGTCCAGCCACTGAAGCTGGCAGACTCTGACACGGTGCAACCTGGAGACTCTGTTCTGGCCATTGGCAATCCGTTTGGTCTCCAGGAGACGGTGACGGACGGAATCATTAGCTGGAAGGGGCAGCCGAACAGCACGGATTTTCGCGGCGAGCTGCTCCAAACGAACGCGGCGATCAATCCAGGGAACAGCGGCGGGCCATTGATTAACGTGCAGGGGGAGGTCGTCGGCATTAACGAACAAATCGTTTCCAGCAGTGGGGGTTCGCAGGGAATCGGCTTCGCCATTCCATCGAACACGGTTCGCACTGCGCTCGAGAGTTTATTGAAGCAGGGGCGGATCATTCGCGGTTACCTCGGGATCCAGACCCGCGCATTGCAGCCGGGCCAAAGCAACGCAGACAGCGAAGGCGTGACGGTCGAGGAAGTAATGCCGGGATCGCCCGCCGCTCAGGCGCACCTACAACCAGGCGATGTTATCCGCAAATTCAATGGCCGCGACGTGAAGAATATCTACGCGCTGAGAAGTATGCTGGCACAGACCGAGTTGAATAAGAACGTTGAGCTCGAGATCGCGCGGGCCGGCAAGCCGTTAAAGGTGACGACTCAGATCAAGGAGCAGCCGATTGATTATCAAACGGGCGGCGTTTCGCCTCGACGCGGCCAGCCGCAGCCGCAGGTCCCGCAGCCGCCCAGTGGTCAAGACACAACCAGAAGCACTCTCGCGTCAATTCATGTTGACGCGCTGACCCCGGAAATGGCGCGTCAGCTCGATCTGCCAAACAATGTGCGCGGCGTCGTGGTCACCAACGTCGATCCTGATAGTGGCGTGGCCGAATTACAAAAAGGTGACGTGATTGAGGAAATTAATCAGCAACCAGTGACGTCGGTCTCGGATTACAACAAGATCGCTGCATCGCTTAACCCCAGCCAACCGCAGGTTTTATCGATTTGCCGTGGTCGGATGCGTTCGTTTCTCGTCTTGCGCCCGCGCTGAGGCGCTGCCGATGTAGCCGCCTCGCTGTGTCGAGGCGCTGCGTGGAGTGGTGACCGGCACGGCGACACAGCGCCGTGGCTACACCTCCCCGAGCCAACACGCCTCAGCACGCGATCGCGTGACGGCGACAAACGCCGGAAAGCATTTCCCAAAGCGCATTAAGAACGCGGTTCACCGATCGTGTTACGGACTCGAAATTGTGATTATCGATGGATGTGCTAAGCATCTCGCGTTCTGCGGCGGAATGTTCGCGGTCCGCATCGATGTGGACGCTGAAGTATCCGTAATGTTTCGGATCGGTGAAGCCATAATGCCTTTTTAATCCTTCGATCTTCGACTCGCAGATCGAAGGAATTTGGCTCTCGTATGCGTAAAGAGCGGCGAGGCCTTCCGCTGTCGATCCATCGCGACAGACTGATCGAAAAGTTTCGATCAAGTTTGTAGTCTCCGATTGTTTGTCGGTGTTTCGCACATCGACATCGGAAACTCCGAGGCCTTTCGCGAATTGGATCCAAAGCTCAGGATGATTCGGCGAGCCGGCTTCTTCATCGATCAGGTTACCCAGCAATTGCTTCCGCGTCGCCTGATCGTCACATTTTGCGTGCACGGCGGAGAGATAAGTCGGAAACGCGGCGACATGGTGATAATATTGCCGCGCATAATCCATGAGCACCTCTTTGCTTAGTTCTCCGCGCGTCCACGCGAGATAGAACGGGTGTTTCAAGAGATGTTTCTCTGCGATGTCATTGTCGAGCTTGTCGAGATATGTGTTCATCAATTTTCTCCGAATATGGTTTAAGCCACAGACTGCCACAGATTTTCACAGATTAAAGACACAGAATTCTTATCTGGATCTCATCTCTGTCCATCTCTGGCTGCGAAAATTCAGGCGGTACTCCGATTAATGACACCGTTCATGGCAATTGTCCGCCTGCTTATTGCATCTGTTTACGCAGGGGCCACGATTGCAAGCGTCCACGCAGTGGCTGCGATTACATTCGCACTGCTGATGACAATCCTTTACGTCGGAACAATCGCGCGGCCAATTGGCTGAGAACACTGCTGCGACGCCAAGGATGCCACCTGCAAGCAAGGCAGTCGCAACCCATGTTCTTATGGTATTTCTCATAGTTTCCCCTTTCTTCTTAACGGCACGTGTCAAATAACGTCTAGTCGCAATTGCATTTCTCTAGGAGGATCGCAAAATGTGTTTGATACCGCGGATGGGGATGACGACCCAGTCGGGGCGGTTGTTTAGTTCGTAGCCGATTTCGTAAACGGCTTTGTCGAGCAAATAAGCTTCGAGCATGATTTGCAAATCCTCGGCGTTTTGTGGCACAAAAATCGCGTCGGCGGCTGTTTTTAAATAACTTTGCAGAAAGACGCTGCTGACCTCGCGATACCAAAGGTCGGCCCAGCGCTCGAGGAATGGCACGTCCTCGGAACGCATGGCTGGCTGCCAGAGCGCGCTGTAGGCAGCGTACTGAAATGAGCGCATCATTCCGGCGACATCACGCAGGGCGGAGCGCTTCAGTTTTCGCTCGCTGAGTGCCCGGGCGGGCTCGCCTTCAAAATCAAGAATCACGAAATCTTTCCCGGTATAAAGCAACTGGCCGAGATGATAATCGCCGTGGATCCGAATTTTCGCGGCATTGGTGTGACGGTCGAGGAGCCGTTTTTCGCGCGCGAGTATCTCTTCTTCGGCGCCGAGGACTTCCGTAGCTTCATCTCGAAATGCCGGACGCAGATCAGACAATTTCTTTTCGAGAAACGTAAACGCGCGCCGAAGCGATGCCCGCATGTTTTGGTAAACAGAGCGCTGCGCCATGGCATTGAACGGCTCAGGCGCAAAGGCGCGATCTTCCATGCTGGATGCGAGCGCGAGGTGCAGTTCACCGGTACGTTGTCCCATCTGTTTTGCCTTGTCAGGATAAATGCCCCCGATTAGTTCATCGAGGAGGGCACCTGGTGGCGCAATTTCATTCTGGAGATCGGCTTTCCGTCCCAGCACCCTTTCGTAGTAGCGGCCAATGGCATCCAGAGTGAGCGTCCACACGTCGCCTTCGTTTGTGGCAGCGCTTTGCAAGAGACAAACAACGGTCGGCTCAGCCTTTGGCCGGCGATATTCGATTGCCCCGAGGAACGCTGGCACATTTGGAAAATCGGTCCGTTCAGTGAGGAAACGGTTTATTTCCACATCAGGATTCACGCCATCCTCGAGTTTGCGATACAGCTTAAGGAAGAATTTGTTATCAAAGAGCATCGAAGAGTTGCTCTGCTCACCGCCTAAAACCTGCGACTTGTCAGAGATGACCCCGATAGCCATCGGGGCTTCGAGCGTCTTGCCAGCGATCCCCATAAGATCGCCCGCCCTCGCCTTCATCAGGTGACGCTGCACGATTACCTCGAACAATTGAGAGCGAAACTTCCCGTCAAAGATCGCATCGAACAGGATCGTTTCCTCAGTCCCGGCGAAACGCGCGATGATCGCTTGTGGCGTGATCTGAGAAACAGCCCGCGCGGCGTCACCGGACACAATCTTTACCGGAAGGGCATACGTTTCCGTCGGTCCATCGAGATAGCTTACTTCAAGGAACCAAAGTCGTCCCGCATTAGCGTCCGACGAGATGGCGAGCTGCTCGACGACCTTCATATTGCGCAAGGTCCGCGCTTTGGAGGCAAACCAGCGGCGGGCCTGGATGTAATTGGGTAGGATTTCGTTCTCGAGTTGTTCGCGCTGGCCATCGTTAAGCAAGGTATCCAACTCGGCCCGCGCATGGATCGTCGGCACCAGGGGCTTCTTCAGGATGCGGCGGCCTTCGGTCGGCGCTTGCAAGGCGAACCAGTAGTAGGCATGTGGGCCTAGCGTGATGACGTAGCGCGATTTCTTGATTGGGCGAAACAGATTGCGGCTGAAGACTTCCATCGGGACACAGCCGCTGAAGCGCGAAAGATCGAGCTCAGCCGACTGCGCGAAACGCGAGAGGTTCACTACCACCAGAATAGTTTGATTCTCGTAGCGGCGGAGGAAGGCCAGAACTTTCGCATTATCCGGATAGAGAAATTCCAGGGAGCCGCGCGAGAACGCCTTAAAGTTTTTCCGCATCGCAATGACGCGGCGCATCCACCACAGCAGTGAAGAGAGATTTTTCTGCTGATTCTCAACGTTGACCGCTTCGTAGTGATATTCCGGGTCGATCGTAACCGGCAGATAAAGCTGCTGCGGATTAGCTCTTGAAAATCCGGCATTGCGGTCCGGACTCCACTGCATGGGGGTGCGGCAACCGTTGCGATCGCCAAGGTAAAAGTTGTCTCCCATGCCGATTTCATCTCCGTAATAAATGATCGGCGTGCCTGGCATGGAAAGCAGCAGCGTGTTAAGCAATTCGATTTTGCGGCGGCTGCTTGCGAGCAGTGGCGCGAGCCGGCGGCGGATACCAAGATTGATGCGCGCGTGAAGGTCGCTGGCGTAAACCCGATACATGTAATCGCGCTCCTCGTCGGTCACCATTTCCAGCGTTAGCTCATCATGGTTCCGCAGGAACATCGCCCACTGGCAGGTGTCGGGAATCGACGGAGTTTGCTCGAGGATATCGATGATCGGAAAGCGATCCTCCATCTGCAGCGACATGAACATGCGCGGCATGAGCGGAAAGTGAAAGTTCATGTGCGATTCGTCGCCCTTGCCAAAGTAAGCAGCCGCATCCTCCGGCCATTGATTGGCCTCTGAGAGCAGCATGCGATTCGGAAATTTTGCCTCCACATGAGCGCGCAGCTTGCGAAGATAATCATGGGTCTCGGGCAGATTCTCGCAGATAGTGCCCTCGCGTTCGTAAAGGTACGGGACAGCGTCAAGACGGAGACCGTCAACGCCAAGGCCCAACCAAAAATCGCAAACCTTCTCGACTGCTTCGTGCACGGCCGGATTATCGAAATTCAAGTCCGGCTGATGCGAATAAAAGCGATGCCAATAGTAAGCTTTTGCGACGGGATCCCACGCCCAGTTTGAGGTCTCGAAATCTTTAAAGATGATCCGCGCATCCTTGTATTTCTCCGGTGTGTCGCTCCAGACATAGAAGTCTCTGTAGGCAAGATCATCGTTGTGACCGCGGGTGCCGACCGCCGGTCCCGGTGTCGATCCTGCCCGCCTGACGTCACCGATCCCGGCTGCAGCTATAGCGCGCCGCGATTTTTGGAACCACGGATTCTGATCGGACGTGTGATTGATCACCAATTCGGTAATGACTCGCAAATTGCGTTCATGCGCCGCGTCAAGAAACGCGCGGAAATCATCGAGCGTGCCGAAGTTCGGATTAACGTCGAAATAATCGGCGATGTCGTAACCGTCATCCCGAAGCGGTGAGGGATAAAACGGCAGGAGCCAGACGGCGGTAGTACCGAGTTCCTGGAGATAATCCAGCTTTTCGATCAGGCCACGGAAATCGCCCATTCCGTCGCCGTCGCTGTCGCAGAACGTCTTGACGTGCAGTTCGTAAATAACCGCGTCCTTGTACCACAGCGGATCGATCGTTGTTTCGCCCCCATTCGCGGCCATGCGGCTAACCTTTGCCGCACAAATGGCGCCGCGCAATTGCGACGATCATTACGCCGGGGCAGCCGTGGCCGGTACCGACTCTAAATCCGACCAATGAACTGGGATTCCTTTAACGCTGCCCTACCCACATGACCTGGCTGGCTATGCATTGCCAGTTGCCGCCTCGATCCATCCAAGTGTCGGTAAAGCGATAGGTACGATCAAATGCCTTGCCATCTTTACCTTTGCCTTTTTCGTTGGCTGTCCCCACGACAACTGCAACGCCGCTGCCGTACATATGCACATCGAGTTTTTCGGCCTTGGTTGATGTGTAAGTGTCTTTGTCAGCTTTCACTTCAGCCAACATCGCACGGCGATTTACAACTTTGCCCTTGGAACTTACGCCAATGAAATCAGGAGCCACCATCGATTCGATGGTTGCGGTGTCGTGTCTGGCGATAGCAGCCGACCAGCGTTTTTCGTTGTCCTTCAACATGGAGCTGACGCTCATTTTCTTTCCTGTCGCAGGGGCAGGCGAGGTGGTCGCAGGCGCCGTCGCAGCGGCGGGGTTTTTTTTTTTCTGAGCGGCCGGTTCCTCTGTCGGGCTCGTAACCGCCGTGGTTTCGGGCGTGGGCGCCGGAGTTTCCTGGATGGTCGTAGATGGTGTCTCTTCCGATGCCGGAGTGGCTGTTTCCTCCTCTTGCGCGAGCACGGAGGTGACGAAGGTTAGAGCAGCGATGCCAACAAGTGACGTAATTAATTTCATATGATTTTCCTTCCTGAGTGTCTTTCGAACGCGGGTCGCGCAGAATCTATTCTTCCATTCTGGCGGCCAGTGACTCCGAGCTTTTCGGGGTCAACCCCGCGTTATTTGCCGGAGCGTATTAGTGATGCGGTTGTCGAGTCAAGAATTTATCCTCGGTGCCTCGCATTTTATTCCAAAAGCTTTCAGGGTTGACGAGCTCCCCTTGGGCAATCCAACCTGATTCTCTTTCATGCATCGCAAAGCCAGGAAAGGCGCCCGGGCCGCAAAACTGAAGACCAGGAGACATGATGTGCGGGCCGCAGCTCCAATGACAAAGAAACGAGTGCGCGCCGGAAAACCCAAAGCGCGACAGCTGTCGGTTTTACCGCCACTTGAACCGGGAGCACCAAGTGATCTGGATTTAATGCAAGCAATCCAAACTGAGGACCCAGATGCGCTTGCCCAACTATACGATCGATACAATGGGATTTTGAAGGCGTTGATTCTGCGCGTGGTCCACAACGAAGCCGAGGCCGACGATCTTTTGCAGGAGATCTTCATGGAGATTTGGAACCAGGCGAAGAATTTTTCTGCCCAGAAAGGCAAACCTCTCGGCTGGATGGTTACCCTGGCGCGGCGGCGAGCGATTGATGGTTTGCGCAAGAAACAGGCTTATGCCCGCGCGGAGGAGCGGCTGCAAAACGAAACTGAACAGCAACCTGATGCCTGGGTACATAACGCGACCGAAGAAGCAATCGTGTTGGGCGACACCCGCGTTCTTATACGCAAAGTGATCAACGGGCTTCCACCGGCCCAGCAGCAGGCAATCGATCTCGCATTTTTCCAGGGCATGAGCCAGCGCGAAATCGCCGCAAAAACGAATACACCCTTAGGCACGGTAAAAACCCGGCTTGAATTAGGACTAAAAAAAATCTATGACGGCCTCAAGGAGCTGAGAGATGAGCTTTGAAGAATTCAAAAACCAATCGCGGCTCTATGTTATTGGGGCACTGGATGATCCGGAAGAGCTGGCAGAATTTGAGAGAGCACGCGCAAAATTTGGTAAAAAAGCCGAAGACTTCATCACAGAATGTTATGGTTTGCACGAAGCATTTGCCCTGAGCTTGCGGCCAGCGAAGTCATCTGCCGCAATCAAGGAGCGGCTCATGGCGATGGTGCGGACGCGGAAGGAGGCCTAACCGCCCGTCTCGGGGCCCTGCGCCCAACCGCCCAATTCGCGCAGGATGAATTCTTGCAGAAAGCCATAGAAGTTTACCTGAAATAGGCTCAAGTCCCGGCGCGATCCGATCGGTGAACGAAAATGGTCGCTCAACTCGCCATCGGTGAAGTGATATTTTGCGGCAATGACCAGCCGCGCCTGATTAAGCGCGCTCAACCAGGCGTCGGCATGTTTGGCGGGAATGCGTAAGGTCCGATTGGCGAATTTTTTTTCGTCGCCATTTAGCTGTTGCAGATCCGCTGCCACTGTTTCCGTTGCGGTCTGAAAGAGCCGCCGCAACTCAGGCTCGACGTAAAGTTTCCATTCCGCGCAAATCTCCGTTTCTTTCCGACTGGTTGGCGGGCTAAAGATGCGTTCTTCGGCGGCTGGCACACCCTCTGGGTTAGCGCTCGCCGGGATTTGTCGAAGAAGTTCGGCGAGAAATGGATCCAGTTCGGAGATCTCAATCTCATCGTTGCGTCGGCAAATTTCCATATCAACCGGCCTTTTCGAGCGTGGCGAGCAGGAGATAGCCGTGCAACTGCTGGACATAAAGTTCCGCGCGCTCGCGCATGCCGCTCCACAGGATCGAGCGTCCCTTATGATGCACCTCCAGCATGTGTCTTTCCGCTTTCTCACGCGGATAGCCGAAGACGCGCTGGAAAACCATGGTCACGTAGCTCATCAGATTCACTGGATCGTTGTGCACGACCACCTGCCATGGAAGGTCAATATCTTCTTCCGAGCGAGTCTCTTTCTCGATGGTGGGCTTATCGACTGTCGAAGGTCCCGCGTTTTTCCAAACAGAGAACGTGGTGATCGCTACGCCTTTATCCATGCCACCTCCTCGCGAAAGTGGCTCCGCACTCATATTCAAAAAGGCTAACATACGCCGCCTTCAGTTCAAACGTGGGGATGCGATTGAGATCGAGCGTCTCTATCTCTTTACAGTCGCTGTGAGAATTCGTTTTTGCATCTTCTCCATCTTACGAGCGTCAGCGCGCTTTCGATCATCGAAACCGTGCAAGTGCAAAAGGCCATGCACGATGTACAATCGAAGTTCTTGCGCGAGCGAATTTCCGAAGGCGCGAGCGTGACGTCGCGCTGTTTCAACGCTGATAAAGATTTCGCCATGTTGAAAGGTCAGCACGTCGGTAGGACCCGTTTGATGGAGGAATTGCCGATGCAGCGACGCCATTCGACGATCCGAGATAAGCCAGACGAAAATCTCGCTCAGCCTGGTCAGGTCCGTCGGTTTCCGCTTGGGCAGCCGCAGACAGGCTCGCGCTGCTTTCGCCGCGAACTCTTCAAGATCGCAAACGTTCACCGGAACGGTTCGTTGCCGATTGCGAACCGTGATCTTCAGGCGTGTCGCGAATTTTGAATCGCTCCTCATTTTTTAACCACGAATGGACGCGAATAGACACGAATTCATAAAACAACTACCAGGCATTTCTCGAATGGGCATGTCGAGCTAAGTCTCCCGCTACTGCGGGATTACCGTTAATAATGAGAGATTCCTCAACTGCGCTTCGCTCCGCTCGGAATGACAAGGAATCGCTAAATCGTTAACTGTCTTCACGCTGGCGGGCGCGTTTCGGATTGAAAATTCCGCGTGATCAAGCGCGCGCCTTTATTGAACGTGAAGTACGCCCATGCCCATTGGAAAAGCACTGCGATCCGATTACGAAAGCCAACCAAAAAAATGATGTGCACAAACAGCCAGACAATCCACGCTGGAAGCCCGCTCAGATGCACGAGATTTAAGTCTGCGACCGCTTTGTTACGCCCAATCGTGGCCATGCTCCCTTTGTCCCAATAGCGGAAACGCTGCGGTTTGCGTCCGTCAACCATCGCCAAAATATTACGCGCTGCGTGACGCCCCTGCTGCATGGCGACTGGTGAGACTCCCGGCAAAGGCTGTCCAGTCTGATGCGAGAAATTTGCGAGATCGCCGATCACCTGGACCTCAGGGTGTGCGGGAATTGTAAGATCGTCGTTCACGATGACGCGGCCGACCCGATCGACCGGTGCGCCGAGTGTTTTTCCAACGAATGAAGCGTTGTTACCCGCAGCCCAGATTTTAACGCGGCATGGAATAAATTCGTCGCCTACCTGCACTCCGTCCTCAGTGAGAGCCGTCGCGCGTGCGCCGGTGCGCACTTCCACGCCCAGAGCGACCAGTTGTTTCAATGCGCTCGCCGATAAATCTTCTGGAAAGGCAGCCAGCAGGCGCGGCTCGCCCTCGATCAGAATCACGCGTGTCTGAGATGGATCGATATGGCGAAAATCTTTGGCTAACGTGTAGCGCGCGATCTCCGCGATTGCGCCGGCCATTTCCACCCCGGTCGGACCACCGCCTATGATTACAAAAGTCATCGCCGCCTTGCGCGCTGCTTCGTCTGCGATCTTCTCCGCGTATTCGAATGCCATGAGGAGGCGCCGCCTCAGCTCGATTGCGTCCTCGAGACTTTTGAGTCCAGGCGCTAATTTTTCCCATTCGTTATGTCCGAAATAGGAGTGTCGCGCGCCAGTGGCAAGAATCAGGAAGTCATAACCGATTTCCATATCGATCGTTTTAATTTTTTTGGCATCGACATCCAGCGACTCCACCTCGGCAAGAATTACCTCCACGTTTTTGTATTTGCTCAATACGGCACGCACTGGCGCAGCAATGTCGGCCGGTGACAGCGCGGCTGTCGCAACTTGATAGAGCAGCGGCTGAAAGAGGTGGTAATTCGTCCGGTCGATCACGGTTACGCGGACATCTTTGCAAGCCAGCTTCTTCGCTGCCTCCAGCCCACCAAATCCCGCTCCAACGATCACCACGCGCGGCTTTTCCGTTAGTGAGGTGTTTGCCATGCCAAACAATGTGCAGAGATAAAGCGGAGGCCAGAATTATTGTAGCTGCTTTCCTTTGAACGCGCTGCGCTCACGCGTTAAAGCCGGGACGGCGCGTCGTTCACAGGCGATGGCTGCAGAACGCCAAAGACGCAATAGAGTTGTCAGCGCAGCAACTAACGCTATCTTTCCCACCTCATGCCGAAACCGATCGCTCGCAGTAAGACACGTAAGTCAGTGGCAAAACGCTTTAAGATCACCGCACGCGGCAAGGTCCTCAGAGCGCACTCTTCGCGCCGCCATTTGCTTTCATCCAAGACCGCAAAACGCAAACGCCACTTAGGTAAGGCTGCGCGCGTCCACGATACGGATGTCGCCCGTATCAAGGCAAATCTGCCATTCGGCTAACTGGCGGCTTTGCCGCGCTACCGCGAAGTTACAAATTGCGGTGGGACCTGCCGGCGTGAGAATAACCTTTAGTACCCGGCAGGTGCGATCTCTTCGCGGCGTATTGTGGTGGTAGTAGTCGTTACCGTCGTCATTTGGCGCATCGCTTCCAGTGAGTCAGGCGCCGGCTCCGGGCTATAAAGATCGCGGCGATTAACCAGCGTGGTGCACGAGCTCGCCGCGCCGAAAAGAACCACGAGCAAAAGCAGCGTCAGCCATTTCACAGCGTCGATGCAAACAGAAGCGTTATGGCTTGTCAATGCCCCGCTCCTTTTTGCAAAACGCGATTGCATGATGCCGATGTTGCGGGAAAATTCCTTTTCCGTCAGGGGCTATGGATTGAGGACTTACGAACCCCGCCAGGGCAGGAATGCAGCAACGGTAGTCTGATCCTCCTTGCCGTAGTTCTCTGGCGGACTTCTTTTTGCGGTAGGGCGTGACCGCCGGGCGCGCCGAATCATTATGTATGAAACTCGTCAAAGTGAAAACGGCGCGATTCTCTCAGGTAGTCGAAAAATGTGGTGCACCGGAGGTTTATACCCTTTGGCAAAAACCAGCCGCCGACCGGCATTTACAATCGCAAATTAAAAACCACCGAGTCATGACGATTCAAAAGAGCAAAAGTGGGACAGATTTTGGAATTGCAGATTTCAAAGAAAGAAAAGGCGCGACTTATCTGGTTTTTCCGAAATCGCTGAAACGCTTTGCGAACAAGCGAATCATCGGGATTGATTGGTCGCTTATTCGTCAGTAGAGGCGCTCTGGTCTCCCCTTTTGCGAGTTCCTTTTTCGATGGAGTTGCTGGCTAAATCCCAGGTTAGCCCGGCGGCCAGGCGAGCGCGCGTTTGCCAAGCAGATGCACATGCAAATGCGGCACGCTCTCACCTGCGTCAGGTCCGCTGTTGATCACGACGCGGTAACCACTGGAAAGATCGAGCTTCTTAGCGAGATCGCGTGCCACAAGAAGCAATTTCCCGAGTAACGCGCGATCGTTTTCGGTCGCGTCCGCGAGGCGCGGCACCACTCGTTTGGGCACGATCAACGCATGCACAGGCGCCTGCGGATTGACATCGTGGAAAGCAATTGCGTCGTCGTCTTCCCAGATGATTTCCGCCGGGATTTGTCGTGCAATGATTTTTTCAAAAATCGTCATGGCATGAAGTAATCAGTTACCTAATGAATTCGACTACATCTGCGCAATCTGGTTGTAATTCAACTGCGAAAATTGCAACCTGCCTCGCACATTTGTCCACCTTCCCACTGCGCTAACCGGTTAGCGCAGTGAACAATCGAGCCGCGCAAGGTCTGTTGACGCCATTAATTTTTCGCGCACGAAGCAGACAATTTCCTCGCGGAGGGCATCGCAGGCGCGCGTCCATGCTTTCACGCCGCGAAGATGTTTCACGCAAGATTGCAGCGAGCAAAGCTGCAGATCGTCCACGCCGGTTTCGACAAGCATGTTGATCCGCTTTTCCAAAAGATCAAAAAACGCGAGCTCGTAACCTGTTCCCGCCTCATGAGCGATGTCCAGCAAAGAGATGGAAATCGGCGGAGGCGAGGGCGCAAAATGCGGAACGATTTCCTTGTAACCGATCACTTTCAGGACGTAGCGCACGGTCTGCGATAGCTGGCTGAAGGCCACCACATTTTCGTCAGTCCGCAGGCGCAGATAAAACGCGATGCTCTCGGTCACGTGATCGGTCAGCCACCAGCTCGGATAGCCGGCTTCATCGGCCGCCCGCGTAATCGCGGCGTGCAGCCAATCGCGATTGAACTCGAACAGTTGCCCCGAATCTGTGCGGAGATATGGAAATTCTTCCTTAAACGCGACCATGGTTCTTGTTAACTGCGATGGTGCGCGATCCAGCCGCGGACCCGACGGAGGTTATCTCCGGCGGGAATAATTCACGCTGGAGCGCATTGGTTTTTACCCGGCGGCCAAGCGTATGAATGGCATCGACAAATTGGTCAACATCCTGAAAGCGCTGGTACACGGAAGCGTAACGCAAATAGGCCACTTCATCGATCGCGCGCAGTTTCTCGAGCACTTTGGCGCCAATCGCCGACGAAGGGACTTCGCGCCCGCCTGTTTCAAGCTCGTGCACAATTTCATCCACCATATCCTCGAGGATGAGAAGGCTGGTCGAACGTTTTTCAAAAGCTTTCGCGATGCTTCCGGCCAGTTTGCGCCGATCAAACGGCTCATGTGTTCGGTCACGTTTCACGACGCGCAGATCCGATCGCTCGATTTCCTCATATGTAGTAAAGCGATATTTGCATTTTAGGCATTCGCGACGGCGTCGGATGCTCGAACTATCCCGCGACTGACGGGAATCGATGACCTTGTCATCACGAGACCCGCACTTGGGGCAACGCATAGTATTACGGCGCTAAATAGCATACCATTTGTTGTGGCGTCAATGCTTCTTTGATCTTTCTTTTGCTTTTCAATCGAAACCAGCGTTTGAATTGCCACATTCACGGGATCGGGAATTAGATCGGTGAGTAATTCGCTTGCGGATTGGCGATGAACCATCCGCATTGACGCGACGCACCGCCGACGCTACACGCTTCGGGATGGCGGAGCGCAGATCGAGCGGCCCGACGTACGGTCCGTGGCTTGTTGGTCTTGGCGCCGCACTCTGGGGCACTGAAAGCGCATGGCGCATTCCGCTCAATGCGCTGTTTGACGCAAAAGTGATCGTCTTTTGGGAACACGTAATCATCCTGATTATGTTCCTGCCGCTTCTAGTGCCGCGCTTGGGCGAGATTCCCAAAATCCAAGCGCGCACCTGGGGATACCTGCTCTTCTCCGCCTTCGCCGGCTCGGCTGTCGGCACCATCTTTTTCACTCTCGCGCTGAAATACGGAAATCCGACGGTCGTGAACGTTATCTTGAATATTCAGCCGGTAATTTCAACGATCGGGGCATTCCTAGTCTTCGGGGACCGGCTTGCCCCGCGCTTCTTTCTTTATGCCAGCGTTGCGATTCTTGCCGGCATCTTCGTTTCGGTTGCGCATCCAGCCCTGATCGGTGTCTCGTTTGAGCGCGCCGGGCTGAGCCAAGGTACCGGTTACGCACTCATCTGCGCCTTTTTCTGGGGCCTCGCGACCGTGGCTGGGCGCGGCGTCATGATCGGCATGTCGCTTCGGCTCGCCTCAAGTCTGCGCATCGTCGTTGGGCTCATTTGCATGACGCTGATCCTTCTCGCCTACGGCAAGCTTGGCGGTGCGGCGCTCTGGCCGGCAGCCGCGCAAGCGCATGCAACCAAGGCGATCGTTTTACTGGTCCTACTTGCTTCGGTCTCAGGAGGAATTCCGCTCCTGATTTACTTCGAAGGGCTACGCCTCACTCGCGCATCGACAGCGGGCTATTTCGAGATGATGCAGACGCTGGCCGCAGTTTGCATCACCTGGGGCTTCTTTCACGCGAGTCTCTACCCGCACCAGGTCGTTGCGGCGCTCATCCTCATCGGAGCGGTGGCTATGGTGCACCACGTCCAACGACAGGTTGAAGGACACGACTTGATCGGCTAGTGGCTTATCGACTACTGGGATCATAGAGGTGGCGCTACGATTTCACAGCGGAAACAGAGCAAAATCATAAACCGCAATCGCGCCATTTACTCTTTGTTAGTGTGGAAATAGACTCGCTGCAGTGGCCGAGGACCGTCAGGCAGAGACGAAGATATACAGGCGCCGGTGGTCCGTAAGCCGCCGGACGGCGGTGGCGCTTGCCGTATTGCTGGCACTTCTCGCGATTTTTCATCGTCCAATTCTGCTCGCAATCGGCCGGCAGCTTGTGCTTCGTTACGCCGCCAGAGAAAATCTCCGGGCAGATTTTCGCCTCGAAGGTAATCCCTTTAGCAACTTAACCGTGCGGAATCTTCACGCATTTGCGGCCGGCCCTTCGGGAATCGAATCGATTGATATCGGGTATCTTTATCTTGATTACAGCCTGTTTGGATTCGCGCGGCACGGTCTCTCCCATTTGCTGGATAATGTAGAAGCGCGTTCGGCGCGCATTGTTCTTAATCCGTCCAAAGCGCCGCTGAAACCGCGTCCGCCGAAACCACGACTAGAGCTCCCGAAACTTTTTCCGGAGCGAATCCGGCTGACGGATGCAACGCTGGTGGTCAGAAATCAACCGAACGACTTTGTGGCCGAGCATGTCGATCTTGATCTGAATCCGCGTAGTCAGGGAGAGCTGCGGGTCGAGTTGTTGCAACTGACGGCGGGGGATCGCTGGTCCAAAATTTCCGCGCCAGTTTCGTATGCGAATAAGAACCTGATCGTTCGCGAAGTCGTCCTAAGCGATCAGGAAAAAATTCAGCTTCTCAATGTCGATGCTTCGCGCATCGATGCGAACACTCTCGCGACCAATCTCAATGCTACGGTCGGCGGTGGCCAACTGTCCGCGTCAGCGACCTTCAAAGAGACAAAATCTTCGCTGGACACGAAGATCCATTTGGCAGCTGAAAAAGTTGCGGCGGAATCGCTGAACAAATTTCTGATTTTGCCGTCCGGACCTCTCTCGGGAGAAATCGAGCATCTCGCTATTGATGGAACAGGCGTGATCGATTCTCCACGCAGCTGGAATGGAACGATGTCGCTGGCGATGAACAACGTTCAGCGGCCAGGGATCAATTTCAATCGGGGCGTTATTGAAGTTTCAGCGGAACAAGGCAAAGCGACTTTGCGATCGGCAGACATCGTCCAGGACAAGAACGAATTTCATCTTCGCGGGACCATCGACTTGCCCGCCACATTCAAAGACTTTGGCCGCACTCCGACAACTCTGGAAGTGACTGGCACGGCGGCGGACCTCCAGCAGCTGACTGCGGGCACGCCACTCCGATTGACCGGCTCGGCTCAATTCACCGGAAAGATCCGCATCGTCAACGCGAAGATCGAAGCAAATCTTGGTGTGATCGCGAGTTCGGTCGGGTTTCCCGAGGGAACCATGGAAAAGATGAGCGCCACGCTTCGCGTGTCCAAGGTCGTGCCGCCTGCGGACAGTAAAAAGCCGTGGTTTGCAGATCTTCGCACGGCGATGGAAATCGGTTTAACCAATATCCATTACCGCGATTACGTAGTTGACTCAGTCAACGGATCGCTCAGCGGGCTTGATGATGTGCTCGGCCTGGACCGGGTAAGTCTGCGCCGAAATCAAAACGAACTAAATGTCCGCGGGCGATACCGCCTTCCAGCAGACCCGGGCAAAGCTTCCTCACAACCGGCGGACCTGGAGGTTGCCTTTAATGCGCCTGAAACCGGAGATTTTTGGGCCGTGGATTCGCCAAACAGAATGAGCGGGCCATTGCAAATGACAGCGCAGCTCGAATGGAAACAAGAGGTCGCCAACGGAAACATCTCGATCTCCGGATCGGACCTCAAAATGCGGGACCTGGTTTTTCGGCAACTGAGCGTGCAATCGTCGGTTTCCAACAATGTGATCTATCTGAAGGATTGCCGCGCGATTCTGAACGACACCGATTTCATTAACGCCGCCGGGAGTCTCAACTTGCGAAAGCCCTATCATTACAATGGCAGGATTTCCGCGCGGGTCGCAGATTTATCGACACTTCAACCACTCCTTCGCGCTTCTGGCAACGAGAATGAACTCGCGGGCTCATTTGCGCTCGATTGGGAGGGAAATGGCAACGCGCAAACAGTTAAGAATTCCGGGAAGCTGAAGCTCGTTCTCGGGGAAGGCCGTTACGGCAATCTGCAATCGGTTCAGGCAAATATCGATGCGTCCTACTCGCCCGAGGGTCTCGATGTCCCCATTATCTTTTTCGCGACCAACAACATGGATTTTCAGGCAATCGCCCAGGCAAAGGGCGAAACGCTGGAGATCAGCAAGATTCAACTCGATCAGAGCCAGGCAAAATTTGCGTCAGGCTACATCTCGATTCCGTTCGTGTGGGGAAATCTCGGGACGAGCGCGCCAGTTGTGCCGTCCAGCGGAAAAGTCACCGCCACGTTTCAATCTGAGAATCTCGACATACGTAGAGTATTCGAGGACATCGGCGTCAAACCAATGGCATCAGGAATTTTGAATGCGAAGCTCGATGCGAAAGGGACGATCGCTGACCTGAACGCGCGGCTCGATGTGCAAATGCGCGATCTGCGAAGCGAGGGATGGCCGCATCTCGAGCCCGCGACGTTCGATCTCACCGCGGAGGTCGTCCACAATCAACTGGCGATCGTCGGGAAGCTCCAACAAACTCATATTCAGCCGTTGGAACTCACTGCGAACATGCCGTTTGATGTTCCAAAAATTGCTCGCGCCCGAAAACTGCCCGATGAAACCCCGATCACGGCCAAAGCTCGTCTCCCGCGCAGCTCGGTGAATTTCGTCCGTCAGTTTGTCCCAGATCTCGAGCAATTGGACGGGGAAGTTGGCCTGGATGTCGATGTAAGCGGAACAATCGGCAATCCGGTTTTGCGCGGAGCGGGGGACATGCGAATCACCACTGCCCGATTCACAAACGCGACTCTCCCCGCGCTTCATAACTTGAATGCCCGACTAAACTTCGCCGGCGATACCATCACGCTGGAAGGCTTCGAGGGAAGCCTCGCCGGCGGCCCGTTTAAGATGAGTGGACGAGTTACGTTTCCGAGGCTGACCGAACCGACTCTCGATCTGCAATTGAAAGCTGAGAGCATGCTCGTTGCCCGAAACGATTCGCTCACTGCGCGCGCAGACGCCGACCTCAAGGTGACGGGACCATTCCTCACCGCCACGGTCGCCGGCAACGTCGGGATAACGAACAGCCATTTCTTGAAGAATATCGATCTCATTCCGATCGGGCTGCCGGGCAGACCCGCCCCGCAACCGCCATCGGCGG
>OCZV010000140.1_pt1 | contig 27174 bp, 31 predicted proteins | sample 1539051 | NCBI WGS metagenome assembly OCZV01 (sample SAMEA3113581, study PRJEB22503) | soil metagenome
CGCGTCTACGGGGTGCGGCCGATGAACGCCAGCAGCTTGGTCTGGATGTCGGCGTCGTCGGGCACGTCGACGCGTGGCCCGTAGTGGCCGCTCTGGCGCAGCGCATCGTCCATTGGCAGCATGCCCTCGAGCATCTCGGCGCACTTGTCCGGGTCCAGCGTCTCGTCCTGCCCGGTGGCCCGGGCGAGATCCCAGCGGTGGAGGAACACGTCGCCGGTGTAGATCATGTCGATGGCCTGCCCGAGCGGCATCCTGCCGAGGTGCGGGAGCTCGTGCTCGCGTTCGGCGGTGGCCGGGTCGTCGAGCAGTGCCTGCACGGCGTCGGTCTGGGTGCGCCAGGCGCCGACCGGGTCGTCGTCGACCGACGGACCGGCGGGCAGCGTGATCCCGGTCGCCTCCTGGAGGAACGCAGGGAACCACTCGACGAGGTGGCGGACGACGTCGCGGGCGACCCAGCCTTCCGGCGGCGCAGGGTGGTCCCACGCCGCCGGAGCGGTGCCCTCGACCGTCGCCGTGAACTCGCCGGCGATGCGCCGGTGCTCGTCGGGGCTGCCCATCAGAGCTCGGCGACGAGGGCGTCGAGCTTGGCGTAGCCCTCCTCGACGCCGGTCTCCATGCCGCTGGCCAGCCACTGGTCGCGGCCCTCGAAGCTGTCGACGAGCGACTGGGCGTGCAGCCGGGTGCGGCCGTCGCCGAGGTCCTCGAACCGCAGTGTCTCGAGGGCGACGCCCTCGGGCTGACCGTCGAACGTGAACGTCTGGACGATTCGGTCCTCGCCGACCTCGTGGAAGCAGCCGTGGAAGCCGTATTCCTCGCCGTCGCGCCTGGCGACGTAGCGCCAGCGGCCGCCCGTAGTGGCGTCCCAGTCGAGGATCTTGGTCTCCATCCCGTTCGGACCGACCCAGCGGGCAAACAGCACGGGATCGGTGTGGGCCCGCATCAACTGCGCCGGTGTGGCGTCGAAGTCACGGGTCATGCGAATGATCGGCAGGGTCGGGTCGGCCTCGATCGAGACCTGGTAGCGGTTGCTGGTGGTGTTCATGACGCTGCTCCTTGCTGCGGGTGTCGGGGGTGGGTGGGTTGTTCGTCGCCCCGCATCTCGGCGAGGACGGCGTCCAGGCGCTCGTAGCGCTCCTGGGCCTGTTGGCGGTATCGCTCGATCCACTTCGTCATCAGGTCGAAGACCTCCGCCTCGAGATGGCACGGCCGCCGCTGGGCATCCCTGCTCCGGCTCACCAGGCCGGCGTCGGCGAGCACCTTGATGTGCTTGGACACCGCCTGGACGGAGACGTCGTAGGGCTCGGCCAGCTCCCCGACGGTGGCGTCGGACACGGCGAGGCGGGCCACCATGTCGCGCCTCGTCGGATCGGCGAGGGCAGCGAAGACCCGGGACAGCTGGTCGTCGACCACGGACAGCTCCTTGTTCAACTGATTGGTTGAAGAAGAAGCTACGCCGGCGCCTCATCATTGTCAACCATCTGGTTGAAGAATGACGACTCACCCCCGGCTCCGCTGTGGGAAGGGAGACCGACCCCGCGGACGGCTCTCACGCCCCACACTCCCCGGTGGGGTCGATCAGGTTGACGCGGCGGGCGTCAACACCGCCCGCACCAGGCGGGCGAGCACCGCTCGGGCACGATCGGGATCGTCGTTCCACTCGGTGCGCAGGCTGTCCCAGGTGCCCCACGACGACACGGTCGCCAGCGCGTCGGTGACCTCGCCACGGTCGGCGGCCGACGACGTGGCCAGCTCGGGGGCGAACACCCGCTCCACCTCGGCTCGCAGTAAGGCCGAGCCGGCGTGGACCGCCTGCCTGATCTCCGGGGCGAACGGACCATGCACGTTGGCGGCGACCCGGAACGGCGTCATCGCCTCGAGGAGGTTGGCCCGCTGGGCGACGAACCTGCCGATCCGGGCGTCGAGCGGCAGGCCGGGGTCGATGGGGACCACCAATGCGGCCATGCGCTCGGCGATCCGCTCGGTGACCGCGATGTGCAGCGACGGAAGGTCGGCGAAGTGCTGGAAAACCGAACGCACGGACACGCCGGCCCGGGCGGCGATGCGAGGTGCGGTGGGGCGCAGGTCCCCCTCCTCGACCAGGGCGATGCAGGCGTCGACGATGGCCTCCCGCGTGCGTAGGGCCCGGGCGGCGCGCCCGTCGGCGGGCACGGCAGTATCGGCGGCGGATTCTTGCACTCGCCCTGCAGGTTATCCGGAGGCGGTGGGCGCCACCGGGGAGCCGTGGTGCAGCACCAGGCGCCAACGGCCGTCGACGCGGCGGAACAGGTTGACGGCGGCCACGGTCCCGCCCATCTGCTCGCCGATGAGGTTCTCGTCGACCGTGACCCACGCCAGCTCCCCCGCAATGTGCACCCGCTCCTCGGTGAGGATGAACTGCAGGTGCTGCGGCCCACCGAACAGCGCGAACCACGAACCGGCCACGGCACCCCAGCCGTGCAGGGTCTTCCAACCGGGGTGGGTGCACACAACCTCGTCGTCGTGCAGCCACACGTCGGACATGGCGTCGAGGTCGCGCGACTCGAAGGCCTCGTAGAAGGCCCGGTTGGCGGCCCGCACGGCCTCGACCTCCACCATCTCCGGCATCGTCCGCCGACCCTATCGGCCCCACCGGCCGTGCCGGTTGGGCCGGCGACGCGACCCGCTGTCAGCATTGGCGCCGTGCCCCCGATCCTGCAGGTCCCCTCGACCGACGGCGTGACGCTCGCGCTGATCGACCTCGGCGGAGACGGTCGGCCGCTGTTGTTCTGCCACCCCACGGGGTTCCACGGGATGACGTGGGCGCCGCTGGCGGAGCATCTGGCCGACGTGGCGCACGGCTGGGCACTCGACTTCCGGGGCCACGGCGACAGCACGTCGCCCGCGTCGATGGACTTCGCCTGGGACGGGATGGCCGACGACGTCCTCGCGGTGATCGACCACCTCGGCCCTGCCGCGGCCGGCGGTGTCAGGGCGGTCGGACATTCCATGGGGGGCGCCGCCCTGCTGCTGGCCGAGCTGCGCCGTCCCGGCACGGTGACCGCACTGTGGTTGTTCGAGCCCATCGTGTTCCCCCCGATCGAGGGCATGGCACCGGGCAACAACCCGATGGGGGCCGCGGCCCGCCGCCGGCGTCCCTGGTTCCCCGACCGCGACGCGGCGTACGCCAACTTCGCCACCAAGCCGCCGCTCGACACGCTGGACCCCGCCGCCTTGCGTGCCTACGTCGACCACGGGCTGCGCCCTCGCAACCCGCACGACGGCGACGGCGGCGGCGGCGGCGAGGATGCCGTCGAGCTCAAGTGCTCGCCGGAGGTCGAGGCCCAGGTGTTCGAGAACAGCGTGTCGGCCAAGCTCTTCGAGCGGCTCGGCGACGTCCACGTCCCGGTCACGGTGGCCGTGAGCGGCGACGGCGGCGGTCCGGCCCAGGTGGGGCCCCTGATCGCCGATGCGCTGCCGCAGGGAACCCTCGAGCACTTCCCGCAGCTCACGCACTTCGGGCCGATGGAGGACCCGGCGGGCATGGCCGCCGCCATCCGCACGAGACTCGGCCTCGGCTGATCCGAGGGTCCCCATTCGTGTCACACCCCGCGCTTAGTGTCGGCGTCATGGCGTTTCCGGTGCCGCGATCGCTGAGCCCGTCCAAGATGTCGTCCTTCACCGACTGCGCGCTCGCCTTCCGGTTCTCGGTGATCGACCGGCTGCCCGAGCCGCCGTCGGCCGCGGCCACCAAGGGGACGTTGGTCCACGCGGCGCTGGAGCGGCTCCACCTGTTGCCGTCAGCCGACCGCACGGTCGACGCCGCCCTGGGCTGCCTGGCTGACGCCGCCATCGACCTGCGCGACGACCCCGAGTACGCCGGCCTCCAGCTGGGGGCCGAAGAGGAGGCCGCCTTCCATGCGGACGCGGCCCAGTTGGTCCGCAACTACTTCCGACTGGAAGATCCCCGCACCGTGCGCGCCATCGGCCTCGAGCTGATGCTCACGGCCGAGATCGACGGCCTGCCGCTGCGGGGGATCATCGACCGCCTCGAGCTCGACGACGAAGGCGGGCTGGTGGTCACCGACTACAAGACCGGCTCGGCCCCGTCGACGCAGTACGAGCGCAAGCGCCTGTCGGGCGTGCACATCTACTCGCTGCTGTGCGAGCAGCTGCTCGGGCGGCGGCCCACCCGCGTGCAGCTGCTCTACCTCCGCGACCCCGTGGCCATCCTCACCGAGCCGAGCGACCGGTCGACCCGTGGCACTCGGCGGACGCTGGGGGCGGTGTGGCAGGCGGTCGAGCGTGCGTGCCATCGCGAGGACTTCCGGCCCCAACCGTCGCGGCTGTGCGAGTGGTGCTCGTTCCGCGCTTACTGTCCGGCGTTCGGCGGCGATCCCGCGGCCGCGCAGGAGCTGGCCGGAGCCCGGCAGCTCGAGCTCACCGGTTGACCACCACCCCCTAGGCTCCCGCCCCGATGTCGGGTCCCCTGCACGGCGTCACCCGGGCAATCGGCCGCTTCGACGGCGCCATCGACGAGCGGGTCGACCGCTTCCGGGGCCACCCCGGCGTCGACCGCCTGATGTACGCCGCATCGGAGCTGGGCGACTTCAGCCTCGTCTGGCACCTCGTCAACACGAGCCGGGCCCTCGCACCCGATCGGCGCCTGGTCCATGCCGTGCGGGTCGCCGCGATCCTCGGTGTCGAGTCGGCGTTGGTCAACGGGCCGATCAAGAGCGTGTTCCGGCGGCACCGGCCGGCGTGGGAACAGGAGCGGCCGCTCCGGTTGCGCCGCCCCCGCACGTCGAGCTTCCCGTCGGGCCACGCCTCCTCCGCCCTGACGGCTGCCGGGGTGCTCGGCCAGCACGACCCATTGTGGCTGCTCTACTACGCCATCGGCGCCGTGGTCGCGAGCAGCCGCGTCTACGTGAAGATCCACCATCCGTCCGACGTGCTGGCGGGGGCGCTGTGCGGGGTGGTGCTGGCGCGCCTCGCCCGCCGGGCGTGGCCGTTCCCGCCGATGGATCCGGAATGATGCGGAATGCCGACCGGTTGCATCCTTGCGATGACTGACTTCGCTGTCACCTGGGATTACCGCTGCCCGTTCGCCCGCAACGCCCACGAGCACATCGTCGAAGGGCTCCGGGCGGGCGCCCCGTGGACGGTCCGCTTCGTGCCGTTCTCGCTGGCACAGGTCCATGTCCCCGAGGGCGAGACCGACATCTGGACCCGCCCGCAGGACGACTCCGGGCTGCTCGCCCTGCAGGTGGCCGTGGTCGTGCGGGACCGCTTCCCCGACCGGTTCCTCGATGTGCACGAGGCGCTGTTCGCCCTACGTCACGACGAGGGCAAGCACCTGGAGGACCCCGCCGAGCTCCGCCGGGTCCTCACGGCCGCAGGCGTGGATGCCGACGAGGTCTTCAGCGAGATCGAGAGCGGCGAGCCGCTAGAGCAGGTGCGGATCGAGCACACGACGGCGGCCGAGGATCACGAGGTCTGGGGCGTCCCCACCTTCACGCAGGGCGAGAGCGCGGTGTTCGTGCGGCTCATGGAGCGGCCCCGCGGCGACGCCGAGCTGGCGCGGCGAACGGTCGAGCGGGTGGTGGGGCTACTCACCGAGTTCCCCGAGCTCAACGAGTTCAAGCACACCTCGTTGAAGCGCTAGAGCTGCCGGCTGAGGGGGCTCAGCCAGGCACCGGGACGTCGAGATCGTCGCGGTCGTCGCTGCCGGCCGACCCTGGGTTGGCGAGCAGGGTGCGCACGTCGAGCAGCAGGTCAGCAACCTCGTTGGTGGATACCAGCTCACGATGGAGCAGGTCTCCAAGGCCCTTGTCAATGACGGCCAAGGCCTCGCTGATCGTCTCGTCGAGCGTATGGGTCTCGGTCATTGCGACCACCATACCGGTCCCTCGCCGCCCGGCGACGACAGTGGATCGCGAATTGGTCACAGTCCGGCCCGACCCCCGCCCCTTGATGGCGTCGGTCTTCGACCGACCCGCTGTCATTCTCAGTGGAGCGCCGCCAGCTCGGCCTCGATGCGTGCCAGGCGCCGCTCGATGTCGCTCACCCGCTCGGCCAGGTCGGATGGGCCGCCGTTCATGACATGGCGCCAGTCGCTCGACTCGTAGGCGGGACGCCGCTCCTGCGCCGCCACCAGCCGTTGCTCCAGTTGGGCGACCCGGGCCGCCAGGTCGGCATAGGACGGTGAGGGTGGCCCGGACGGCGCCGCAACGACCTCGGCCGGGCCCCGATCGCTCGGCAGGGCCGAGGGCAGGCCGGTGAGCACCTGGACCCACCGGGTCTCCCCTCCCCCCTCGCCGGCCCCGTCGAGACGTGCAGCGAACGGAGTCGGGGTGCGGGCGGCCAGCATGTCGAGCACGGCGTCGACGTCGATCGGCTCGGCGAACGGCGCCAGCCGCCGGGCCCGCTCCCGCACCTCGGACACGGTCTGCACCCCGTGGAGCAGCAGCACGGCCAGCACCGCCAGGTCGCCCGGGCCCAGCCGCCAGCGCTCGTCGGCCCGGTGGCGATAGCGGGTGGTGCGCTCGCCCTTCGCCGGCGAGACGAACCGCGCCAGGCCCTTGGACTTGAGCGCAAGCAGCGTGTCCTCGACCTTGCGGTCGTCGTAGGCGACGACGGGATCGCGCCCGGTCGTCTGGTTGCAGGCGAGACGCAGGTCGTTGAGCGTCACCGGGTAGGCCTCGGGTGCGGCGGCTTCCCGCTCGATGAGGCATCCGAGCACGCGACCCTCGGCCGGCGTCAGATCCATAGTGAGAGGATGGTATGTGCCGCCGGCAGGGCGCGCGGCCACCCCCGGCTAGCGTGCGTCGGTCATGGGGATGGACCGGGCCGGACTGACCTTCGCATCGCTCATGGCTCTGGGGCCCGCCCTGGCGGTCTCGACCGCCCGGACCGCGTCGGAGCTCGGCTACCGCAGCTTCTGGACCGCCGAGACCACGGGACCGGAGGCGTTCTCTCTGCTGGGCGCGGTCGGCACCGCCGCCCCGGGCCTCGACCTCGGCACCGGCGTGCTGGCCCTGCAGCTGCGCACCCCCATGGTGGTGGCCATGGCCGGCGCCACGCTCCAGGCGCTGCAGCCCGAGCGTGACGTGCTGCTCGGCATCGGCATCTCGTCGCCGGTGGTGACCGAGCGCTGGCACGGGGTGCCCTACGGCGACCGGCCGCTATCACGGGTACGCGAGTACGTCACGCTGCTCCGCGCCTGCCTGTCCGGCGACAAGGTTGACTTCGCCGGCGACTTCTACCAGGCGAAGGGCTTCCGCCTGGGCGTGCGGCTTGGGTCCCGCCGTCCGAAGATCGTGGTCGGCGCCCTCAATCCCGCCATGCTGCGGCTGGCCGGGGAGCTGGCCGACGGTGTGCTGCTCAACTACCTGCCCGCCTCGCACGTCCCGTGGTCGATCGAGCAGGTGCGCAAGGGCGGTGACGCCACCATCTACGCCTACGTGCACGCCGGCGTATGCGAGCGCCACGACGGCATCGACCTGGCCCGGCGGGACCTGTTCTCGTACGCCGTCGTCGACAGCTACGCCCGCAACTTCGAGCGCGCCGGGTTCGCCGACGAGGTGGCCGAGATCCGCGACCGGTTCGCGGCAGGCGACCGCGACGGTGCCGTAGCGGCGGTCAGCGACCGCATGGTCGACGCCATCGACGTGATGGGCGACGCTGGTGTTGTGCACGCCACGATGCAGTCCTACGTCGACGCCGGCGTCGAGGTGCCCGTGCTCATGCCGCTGCCGTGGGGGCCGGACCGCCGCGCCTCGGCGGGAGCGACCATCCGGACTGCGCTAGGGAAGGGTTGAGTCACCATGGAGCTGCGCGACCGCATCTGTGTCGTGACCGGCGGCGCCAGCGGGATCGGCCAGGCGCTGTGCCAGCGGTTCGTCGCCGAGGGTGCCCGAGCCGTGGTCGTCGTCGACCGCGACGCCGACGGGGCCCTGGCCACCGCCGAAGCGTTGGGGGCCAGGGGCATCGCCCGCACCGCCGACGTCACCGTCGAGGCCGACATCGAGGCGGTCGTCGAACGCACCGAGGCCGACATCGGCCCCATCGACCTGTTCGCCTCCAACGCCGGGATCCTCGGGTTCGGGGGCATCGAGGCCCCCGACGACGTCTGGGACGCAGTGTGGTCGGTCAACGTGCTCTCCCACCTGTACGCGGCTCGAGCGATGGTCCCCCTCATGCTCGAGCGGGGCGGTGGGTACCTGCTGTCGACGGCGTCGGCGGCCGGGCTGCTGAGCCAACCCGGCGACGCGCCCTACTCGGTCACCAAGCACGCGGCCGTGGCGCTGGCCGAGTGGCTGGCCATCACCTACGGCAACCGGGGCATCAAGGTGTCCTGCGTTTGCCCGATGGCCGTGGACACCGCCATGCTGCGGGGCGGCGCCGGCCCACCGGAGGCGCAGGCGGCCGCGGTGGCGGGCGTCCTGGTGCCCGAGCAGGTGGCGGAGGCGGTGGTCGCCGGGATCCGCGACGAGCGGTTCCTGATCCTCTCGCACCCCGAGGTCGCCACCTTCGAGCAGCGCCGGGTGGCGGACCGCGACCGCTGGCTGGCGGGGATGCGCAGGCTGAGCGCCGAGCTGGCGTCCGGCACCCGGACCCCGCCCGCCGACGGCTGATACCTTCCGTATCTGACGCATCCGCCGACAGAGGGGGAAGCAGATGCGGCGATTCAGGTCACTTCCCGCGGCCGCGGTCGCAGCCCTGATCGTCGCCGTCGGGGCCGCCACGGTCGTGCCAGCCAGCGCTACGTCCGGCTCGGCGACGTCGCACCGCGATCAAACCAACCGGTTCGAGATCACGGTGCTGTCGGGGCGTCCCGATCAGGTCTCCGGCGGCGACGCCCTGGTGCAGGTCACGGTTCCCGGCAAGGTGGCGGCCGACGACGTCACGATCCGGCTGGGCGCCACCGACGTGACCGACGCGTTCGACCCCGGCGACGACGACCGCACGCTCGTGGGATTGGTCGAGGGGCTCGAGCTGGGCGACAACACCCTGACGGTCTCGGCCGACAAGGGCACGGACAGCAACCGTCCGCCCCGGGCCCGTATCACGCTCACGAACCATCCCATCGGCGGCCCGATCTTCTCGGGGCCGCAGCAGCAGCCGTTCGTCTGCACGACGGCCCGGGCCCGCTTCGACGGGCGTCCCCTCCTCGACCAGCCGCTGGTCGACAACCAGGAGCGCATCGGCATCCCCGTGGCGGCCGAGGACGCGCAGGGGAGCTATCCGCAGGACGGCCGGGGCTACCCCACCGCCGAGGCACAGATCGTCGGCTGGAGCAAGGACTGCGCCACCGACACTCGGATCGGCTACGTCTACCGCACCACCGGAGGGCAGTTCCGCTGGCTCGACGATCCGTCCGGTCCCCTGCCGGCCGACATCGCCACCACGACGACGCTCGACGGCACCGCGGCGCCGTTCATCGTCCGCTGGGAGCGCGGCACCATCAACCGGTTCATCTACAGCGTCGCCATGCTGGCGCCCGCCGGCGAGGCCGAGCCCAACGTGCCCGACGACTCGCTGTGGAACCGCCGGCTGGTGTTCAGCTTCGACGGCGGCGTGGGCATCGGCCACTTCCAGGGCACCACCAGCAGCGGGTCGATGCTGCCCGCCGACCTGCTCGGCAAGGGCTACGGCGTGATGTGGTCGAGCGGGACCCGCACCAGCACGCACTACAACCTGCAGGTCGGCGGGGAGACGGCGCTCATGCTCAAGGAGCACACCGTGGAGGCCCACGGCGTGCCCGACTACACAGTCGCCGTTGGCGGGTCGGGCGGCGCCATCCAGCAGTACGTGTACGCCCAGAACCACCCGGGGCTGATCGACGCCGCCATCGCCCAGTACTCGTATCCCGACATGGTCACCCAGACGATCCACGTCGGCGACTGCGAGCTGCTGGAGCACTACTTCGACGCCACCGACCGCGACAACGCCCGATGGAAGGACCCGGAGGCGCGCCAGGCGATCATGGGTCTCAACGCCAGCAACTTCCCCAAGAACCTGTCGCAGGGCGAGATCGACCAGTGGAACGGTCTCTACGGGCTGTACGCGGCGTTCGGCTACCAGGTGATGGACCGTGATCCCGCCTCACCGGCGCCGGCCCTCACCGAGTGCCGCGCGAGCTGGTTCGGGCTCACGCCGCTGGCTCTCAACCCGACGTTCACCGACGTCGACGACATCGACAAGCTCGCGCAGGGCACCGAGGGGGTCGAGTGGACCCACTGGGGCGACACGGTGAACATCTACGGCCTCGGCGACGACGGCTTCGCGCGCGTGCCATGGGACAACGTCGGCGTGCAGTACGGCCTGCAGGCCCTGGTCCACGGGGTGATCACGCCCGCCGAGTTCCTCGACCTCAACGCCCAGGTCGGGAGCTGGAAGGACACCGCCGACATCGTCCCCGAGGGCTTCCCGTTCCAGGGCCCGCTCACCCCCGAGAACTTCGATCCCTGGAGCTCGCGCAACATGAACCTGAGCCCCGACGGCGGCGCCACCCCGGCCGCCCGCAACGAGGGCGACCTCGACGCCATCCGGGCGGCGTACACGTCGGGCATGGAGTTCCAGGGCGACATCGACATCCCGGTGATCGACTGGCGGCACTACCTGGAGGACGAGCTGGACATGCACCACTCGCACCAGTCCTTCGCCGCCCGGCAGCGCATGCTCAACGCCGACGGCGACGCCTCCAACCAGGTCATCTGGTTCACGGACGCCCGGCCGGCCCGGGCCTTCGACCAGACGCCGATGGCGTTCGAGGTGATCGACGAGTGGATGGCCAACATCGCCGCCCATCCCGAGCGCAGTGTGGCCGGCAACAAGCCCGACCGGGCCATCGACTCGTGCTTCGACACCAACGGCGACCTCATCGCCTCGGGGCAGGGCGTCTGGGACGGCGTCCTCGACGACCGGCCGGAGGGTGCGTGCACCCAGCGGTTCCCGATCTACTCGTCGTCGCGGCGGGAGGCCGGCGCGCCGTTCGAGGGCGGGGTCTGGATGTGCCAGCTCCAGCCGGTCGACCGGGCGATCAGCAAGGGGCTGTACGGGGACTGGACGCCGACCGCCGCCGAGAAGGCCCGGCTCGAGCAGATCTTCCCCGACGGCGTGTGCGACTACACCAAGCCCGACGCCGGCAAGCCCCCGGGCCGCGGGTAGTCCCGATCTACCCGAGGCAATAGGTTTCGCCTGCCACCGCCTGAGGTAATGGGTTTCAGATTCGGAACCTATGACCTCGGGCTCGGGTCGTTGAAACCTATTGCCTCGGCAAAGTGCCCGGCCGCGCCGTACGGTCGTCGGCGATGGATCGGGCGACCGTCGAGGTCTACGAGCGGACCGCCCTCGAGTACGGCGAGCGGCGCCGGGCCTACCAACCGGAACGGGCCCGGTCGTTCGCCGCCGCCGTCCCGGCGGGCGAGGTCCGGCTCGACCTGGGGGCGGGACCCGGCCACTACCTGCCCCACCTCGGGCGACCGGCGGCGGCGGCCGACGCCGCCGTGGCGATGGTGGACGAGGCCCGCCGGCGCCACCCCGGGGTCCCGGGCGTGGCCTGCGACCTGGAGGCCCTCCCCTTCCGCCGGGGCGGTCTCGGCGGGGTGTGGGCGAACAAGTGCTTCCAGCACCTGCCGCCAGAGCGGTTGCCGCTGGCGCTGGCCGGGGTGCACCGGGCACTGCGGGTGGGCGGCGTGCTCGACCTCACCGTCTTCTCCGGCGACGGTGCGGAACGGTCCGGGTCCGAGGACGACTTCCCGGGTCGAATGTTCACGTGGTGGCAGCTCGAATCGCTGCGCGACCTGCTCGTGGGTGCCGGTTTCGAGGTCGACGAGCTGGCGGTGATGGCCCCGGGCGACAGCTCGGCGCACGGACGGCTGGTCGCGCGCGCCCGACGGGCGCGGACGCTGCCCGACACCGTCGGCGCGCGCATGCGCGTGCTGGTGTGCGGCCTCAACCCCAGCCTCTACGCGGCCGACGCCGGCGTCGGGTTCGCCCGCCCCGGCAACCGCTTCTGGCCGGCCGCGCTGGCGGCGGGCCTCGTGTCGGTCGACCGTGACACCGACCATGCCCTGCGCCGTCACGGCATCGGGATGACCGACCTGGTCAAGCGAGCGACGGTGGCCGCCGACGAGCTGACGGGCGCCGAGTACCGCAGCGGGCTGGCCCGCGTGGAGCGGCTCGTGCGGTGGCTCCGTCCGGGAGCGATCTGCTTCGTCGGGCTGGCCGGGTGGCGTGCCGCCGTCGACCGGCGGGCCCAACCGGGCGTGCAGCCCGCGGGCCTGGCGGGCATCCCCGTGTACGTCATGCCGTCGACCAGCGGGCTCAACGCCCGCACCTCGCTGGACGAGCTGACCGACCACCTGCGGGCGGCGGCCGCGCTGGCCTGAACCGCTCCGGCATCGTTCTCGTGCGGTACGCGGCAGCAGACGGCGCCGGAACGACTTTCAGCCGTCGGGCTCGCCCGTCCGGCCCGGCTCGTCCGGCTCGCCCAGCTCGGCGAGGTGGGCCTGGGACTCGTCGGCAGCCCACGAGAACACGCCCTTGGACATCGTCGACAGCTCCTCGGCAGCCCGGCGACCGAACACCTCGGCCCGCACCCGCTGGACGCCGGCGTCGTCCGGCGCCGCCTGGGCCGCCAGCTCGGCCAGGTGCCCCGCCAGGCGCAGTGCGCCCGGCTCGTTGGAGGACATGGCCAGCTCGTGCGCGCGGTCGGCGAGGCGCGCCGCCCCGCCCGCCAGCTGCGCCAGCTCCCGGGCCAGCTCGGCCTCCGGTGCCGGCTTGAGGTGCGCCGGGTTCCCGTCGTACCAGCCGCCGTAGAGGCGCCACACGGTGCGCACGACGAACTCGGGCTCGTCGTAGACCGGGCGCAGGTAGGGCCGGTCGAGCAGGTCGGCGGGGGCCCGCACCGTGTGCACGATGTCGTCCAACCGGGCACCGGCGTTCATCAGGTCCAGGGTCTGGTCGACGAGGCTGTCGAGCAGGTCGGCGGTGTCGGTGAGCGCCCGGCGCACCCGGTCCGCCCCGGCGATCGGCCAGCCGTGGCCGGGCAGCAGCAGCTCGGGCTCGAGCGCCACCATCTCCCGCAGGGCGAGCGCCCAATCCCGCGGGTAGCGCTGCACCTTCTGCGGATTGCCGCAGTTGGGCGACGCCCAGATGAACAGGTCGCCCGTGCACACCGCCCGGCGGTCCGGCATCCAGATCCAGGTGTGGTCGTCGGTCTCGCCCTTGCCGTGATGCAGCTCGAAGCGCTCGCCGCCCACCTCGACGTCGTGCCGGAGCCCATAGGTCTCGTCCGGGTAGCGGTACTCGGTCGGCCACTGCAGTCCCGGGATCTTGAACTGGCGGGCGTTGATCACGGCGTTGTAGCCGGCGGTGAGCCGGTAGCGATCGAACCGGGCCGACACCAGCTCGTGCGCGATGACCCGGGGTCCCGGCCGCCCGGCAGCGTTCGCCTCCTCCTCGTAGGGCCCGAGCCCGAAGACGTGGTCGACGTGCCCGTGGGTGTAGAGGGCCGCCTCGACCGGCAGATCGGTCCAAGCCCGCATCCTGTCGTGGTTGGCCCGGGCGAGGAACTGGCTGCCGGTGTCGATGAGCACAAGCGACCCGCCGGCGACGACCCCGGTCACGTTCCCGAAGGCGGTGATGAAGGCGATGCCGGGTGCCACCTCGTCGAGGCCGCTGTTGAGGGCCACGGGATGCACCTGCTCGACGGACATCTCTCCGTCCCAGAGCTTGTCGGTGATCTCCAGTGCGGCGTCGCCCATCTCCTGGACCCTACGTGGCCCCGGTGGGGTGCGGCCATCAGCACTATGAGTAGTCGAATGGTCCACCGGACGGGGAATCACTCGACCATTCCGCACCGAAGCCAGATGTGAACCAGCACAGACAGTGCTCAGCCGATGGCGTGACGCCGCACCACGTGTGGTAAGAACTAGGCCTTATGGAGGATCGGCTCTGGGGCGATCCGCTGGGGCCAGCGTGGCGGAGCGGCCAGACCAACGGCAACGGCTCGCGCAGCGCCGGCCAGGTCGGCCACGATGCCCGACTCGACGCTCGGCCCGACGTGACCTCGCCCATGCATCTCAAGCAGTCACCCGCCGAGACCGGTGCCCGTGGGGGCCCGCTGCGGCGCGCCATCCGCACCGCGCTCGACTACCTCCCGCGGGGCAACACACTCGACGCCGAGTCGTTCCGGCGGCGCCACCTTCTGATGTGCTGGATCCTGGGGTTGCACATCCCGGCGCTGTTCGCCTTCGGGGTGTGGCAGGGCTATGGCGTGTCCCATTCAGCGCTGGAGATCGCCACCCCCTCGGCCTGCTTGGTCTTGGCCCGGCTGGCACGCAACCGGCGCCTGGCCGCCTTCTTCGTGACGGCGGGGCTGGTGTTCTGCTCGTCGGTGCTCGTCCACCTGTCGGGCGGCACGATCGAGGCCCACTTCCACTTCTTCATCCTCATCGGCCTCATCGCGCTCTACCAGGACTGGGTGCCGTTCCTGTGGAACGTGATGTTCACGGTCCTCTCCCACGGGCTGGGCAGCAGCATCGCCGCCGACCTGATGTTCAACCACGACGCCGCCCAGAACCGTCCGTGGAGCTGGTCGGTGATCCATGGCGTCGCCGTCCTCGCCGCCTGCGCGGGGGTCATCATCTTCTGGAAGAACACCGAGATCGAGCAGCACCGCAGCAGCCGGCTGGCCACCGAGCTGGCCGAGTCCGAGATCGCCGCCGCCCATGCCCAGGCCGCCCAGCGACGATCGATCTCCGAGCTCTTCGTCAACCTGGCCCGGCGCAACCAGTCGCTGCTCGACCGGCAGCTGGCGCTGATCTCCGAGCTCGAGCAACACGAGAGCACCCCCGAGGCGCTGGCCGACCTGTTCCAGCTCGACCACTTGGCCACCCGCATCCGGCGCAACGCCGAGTCACTGCTGGTGCTGTCAGGGGACGAGCCGCCGCGCCTGTGGGGGCGTCCCGTGCCGCTGGCGGAGGTCGTGCGGGCCGCAGCGGCCGAGGTCGAGGACTACCCGCGGGTCGAGGTGCTGGTGAACGACTACCTCGAGGTGGCGGGACGGGTGGTGGCCGACCTGTCGCATCTGCTCGCCGAGCTCATCGAGAACGCCACCATGTTCTCGCCCCCGACGTCGGACGTCCGCGTGCGGACGCACCTGGTGCCGAGCGACCGCCCGACGTTCGTGCTGAGCATCGAGGACATCGGCATCGGCATGTCCGACGAGCAGCTGCGTGCCGCCAACGAGCTGCTGGCCGATCCGCCCGAGGTCGACCCGCGCCGGTCCACGCTGGGTTTCCACGTGGTGGGCCGGCTGGCCCAGCGTCTCGGGCTGACGGTGAGGCTGGCCCACACGCCGGGCGGAGGGATCACCGCCCTGGTGACGCTGCCCGAGGACGTCGTGAGCGAGCGCCGGTTGCCGGCGCCCGAGGTCACGCCGCCCGCCCCCGCAGCCTCTGCGCTCGCCGCCACCCCCACGTCCCTGGCGTTCGACCGCCCCGTCCGGATGGCCCACGACCACACGCTCGCCCGCCGCTCGCTGGCGCCCCAACCGGCCGCGGTGGCGGCGCCGGCCATGCCGGCCGCCCCCACCTATGCCCCGCCGGAGCCGATCCCGGCGGCCGCGACCGATTCATCGGTGACCGTCGACGGGCTCATCCGCCGGGTTCCCGGCGCCAGCCTGGCCCCCTCGCTCCGCAAGGCGCCCGGGCCAGACACGACCGGGCCCGACGCCACCGACCCCGCCGCCGCCGGCGGAACGACGCCGCACGACTGGGGCGGCGGGGAGCAGACGGGATCGATGCTGTCGCGCTTCCAGGCCGCCCAGCGGGCGGGTCGGGCGGCGGCCGCAGCCGAGCCCGATCCAACCGAGGACGGACCGTGACGTACGGCCGCGACAGCGTCGAGCTCGACTGGCTGATCAACAGCTTCGTCGACCGCATCGCGGGCGTTGACAGTGCCCTGGTCGTCACCACCGACGGGCTGGTCCTGGCCCACTCCCACCGCATCGCCCGCGACACGGCCGACCAGCTGGCGGCGGTGACGTCCGGGCTGGCGAGCCTGACCGCGGGTGCGGCCCGCTGCCTCGACGCCGGATCCGTCCAACAGGTGATCGTCGAGCTGACGGGCGGCTACCTGTTCGTGACCACCGTGAGCGACGGATCGGCGTTGGCACTGCAGTGCGGCAGCGACTGCGACATCGGACTGATCGGCTACGAGATGAGCCTGCTGGTCACCCGCATCGGGCAGGCGCTGACCCCGGCCATGCGGGCCGACGGCCAGGTGCTGCCCCGCCGATGAACGGGTTTGCCGACGACCCCCGGCTGGTGCCGTTCTATGCCCTCACGCAGGGTCGCACGCAGCCCTCCGGGCGTGACCTTCCTTGGGAGACCCTGGTCTCGGCCACGAGCGACGGCCTGAGCTCGCGGCCGAGGCTGCGGTTCGAGCAGGGGCGCATCGTGGACCTGTGCCGGCGCCCGGTATCGGTGGCCGAGATCGCATCCCATCTCGGTGTTCCCCTCGGTGTCGCGGCCGTCCTGGTCTCGGACCTGCATGCCGGCGGCTACCTCGCCGTCCATCGGCCGAGCGTGGGCGACGGCGGGCGGCCCCGCCGCGAGATCCTCGAGCGGCTGCTCCACGGCCTGAAGGCGCAGGCATGACCGAGCGAAGCGAGGTCCAGAAGCACAGTGGACCTACCGCCACGAAGTGGCGATTCCGTCACTGGTGCGCCCGAAGGGTGCACCAGTGACGGACCTGAGCGCGCCGATCCCGGTGAAGATCGTGATCGCCGGCGGCTTCGGCGCCGGCAAGACCACGTTCGTTGGTGCGGCGTCCGAGATCGCCGCGCTGAGCACCGAGGCGGCGATGACCGACCTGTCGGTCGGCATCGACGACCTCTCGGCAGTGCGGGGCAAGACCAGCACGACCGTGGCGCTCGACTTCGGTCGGCGCACGATCGACGAGGGCATGGTCCTGTACCTGTTCGGGACGCCCGGCCAGGACCGGTTCTGGTTCATGTGGGACGACATCGTGCTGGGTGCCGCCGGCGCCATCGTCCTCATCGACACCCGGCGCATCGCGGACGGGTTCGCCGCCATCGACTTCTTCGAGGACCGGCGGGTGCCGTTCGTCGTCGCCGTCAACCTGTTCGACGACGGTCCCCGCTATCCGCTGGCGTCGGTGCGGGAAGCGCTCGCGCTGGCCCCGGACGTGCCGCTGGTGGCGTGCGACGCCCGGGACGGCCGTTCGGTCGTGCCGGTGCTCGTGACGCTGGTGGAGCACGCCCTGGCCCGCTCGATGGCCGGCGCCTGATCCGGCTGGGAGCCCGAGCGCGCGTCAGGCGGCCAGGTCGTCTTCGGTCGGGACGGCCTCGTCCATCGGTCGCCCATAGATCCCCAGGCGCCGGAGAACGAGCTCGACCAACGCCGCGATCGTCACGCCCACGGCGATGCCCAGGCCGGTGGCCCAGATCGTGTGGTCGTGGAACGTGGTCCCGCCCAGATAGCCGAGCGCGGCGCCGAAGCTGGCCCACAGCGGCCCGGCGATGCAGGTGACGGCGCTGAACCTGGCCAGCGGGTACCGCAGCCGCCCGCTCATGAAGGTGCTGGCGGTACGCCCCCCGGGGATGAAGCGGGCCACCAGCAGGATCATCGGCCCCCGGATCTCGAGCTGCTGGGCTGCCCACCCCTGCAATCGGGCCATCCTGCCGCCGGTGCGCCGCGACGCACCGCCGCGGCTCGTCCACCGCCCCAGCCCGTAGGACAGGTGGTCGCCCGCGATCGCCCCGACCGCGGCCGCCGCGCCGATGGCCACGATGTTGAGCCGGCCCTGCCACGCCAGCACCCCGGCCAGGATCACCGTCGCCTCGCTCGGCAGCACCGGGAACACCACGTCGAGGGCAGCGAAGGCGAAGATCAGCAGGTACGCCAGCAACCCCAGGCCGGCCAGGGCGTTGAGGTCCACGTCGATCATCGGGACCTCGGGGGTCGAGCACCGCTCCGCCGACGCGCATGCACGGCTATCACCGTATGGCTCCAACGCTCGCCTGGGCATCGGGGATTCCCCTGAGCCGCTGGCGGTTCCTTGCTCCGGCGACGTCAGCGAGGGGCGAGGTCGCGGATCGCCTGGCGCTGGTCGTAACCGAAGGGGAGCAGCGCCAACGCCGGGGTGGACACGCCGTTGTCGATGTAGCGCTGGACATGCTCGCGGCACTCGCCGGGCTTGCCCCAGACAATGAGCTCGTCGACCACCTCGTCGGGGATGGCAGCGAGCGCCGCCTTTCGGTCGCCCTCCTTCCACAGCCGCCACATGTCCCCCAACCTGTCGCCGCGCCCCAGCCACTCGTGGAACGCGGCGTACACCGGCACGTTGAGGTAGGCGGCGACGGCGAAGCGTCCCATGCCGTGCACGGTGTCGGCGTCGTCTGTCGGGGCCACGAAGATGCGGGCCACGATCTCGGGGGCTTGAGCGCCCGTCTTCCCCGCCGCCGCAGCTCGCACGATGGGGGCCACGGTCGCCACGTCGTCGGCCGACAGCCAATTGACGATCGCGCCGTCGCCCTCGCGGCCTGCCAGCCGCAACATGCCCTCGCGCAGGGCGGCCACCAGGATCGGCACCGGTTCCGGGGGCACGACGCCCAGCTTGAAGCCCCGCACCGAGAAGGTCTCGTACTCGGCCGTCACCTTCTCGCCCGACAGCGCCTGGCGGAGGAAGCGCACGATGTCCCGCGTGCGCTGGTAGGGGCGTTCGAACGGGATCCCGTTCCAGCCCTCGACGATGACGTTGGACGAGGTGCCGACGCCGAGGGCGACCCTCCCGGGAGCGGCCTGGGCCAGTGAGCCCGCGCTCTGCGCCAGGCATCCCGGCCCCCGGGTGAAGGCCGGGACGATGGCCGTCCCCAGGCGCAGCGAGGGCGCCCACGCCGACGCCAGCGCCAGGGGCGTGAAGGCGTCGGCGCCGTTGGCCTCGGACGACCACACGTCGGTGTAGCCGAGATCGGCCAGCTCGCGGATCCAGCCCTGCTGTTCGTGCAGGGGGACGTTGTCGAAGGGGATGGTCATGCCGTAGCGCTGCATGACGGGATGCTGTCACACCGGCCAAACTGCCGGGCCATGACGGACATGCCGTGGCAGGGGGACGCCTGCTCGCTGGCCGCGGCCTTCCGGGCCGGCGAGCGCGATCCCAAGGATGAGCTGGAGGCCGTGCTGGCGGCAATCGAGCGGAGCAGCCTGGGCGCCCTGTGCCACCTCGACACCGAGGGCGCCCGGGCGGCGGTCGCCGAGACTGACGTGTCGCTCCCCTTCGGCGGCGTGCCGATCGGGGTCAAGGAGCTGGAGCCGGTCGAGGGCTGGCCCCACGCAGACGCCAGCCTGGTGTTCGCCGACCGGGTGGCCGACCACACCACCACGATGGTGCGCCGCCTGGAGGGCGCGGGCGTGGTCAAGGTGGGACAGACGACCGCCAGCGAGTTCGGGGGTCTCAACGTGAGCGTCACCAAGCTCCACGGCGTGACCCACAACCCCTGGCGGCCGGGGCGCACGGCCGGCGGATCATCGGGGGGATCGGCCGCAGCCGTGGCCGGCGGGCTGCTGCCCATCGCCAGCGGCAGCGACGGGGGCGGTTCGATCCGCATCCCGGCGGGATTCTGCGGGCTGGTGGGCATGAAGGGCACGGCCGGCCGCATTCCTCGTGGTCCCCGCACCGAGATCGCGCCGCTGACCGTGGTCGTGGGCTGCCTGGCCCGGTCGGTCCGGGACGTTGCCCGCTGGTTCGATGTCTGTTCCGGCTATGACTCACGTGATCCCTACAGCCTGCCCCGCATCGACGGTTGGGAGCGCGACCTCGGCACCCGCTCGCTGGCGGGGCTGCGAGTGGCGATCGTTCCCGATCTCGGCAATGCCGTGGTCCGCCCCGAGGTCGAGGCCGTCGTCCGGGAGGCGGGCGAGGCGCTCGCGCGGGACGCCGGCCTGTGGGTCGTCGAGGTGCCCGTGCGCCTGCCACGGCTCGGCTTCGAGTGGGCCATGGCCAATCTTTGCCAGCTGCGCCGGGCCCTCGCCGGGCTCTGGCCGGCCTGCAAGGACGACATGACGCTGGAGATGGCGTTCGGGCTCGACCTGGCCGATCAGATGTTCAACCTCGATATTGCCGGCAAGGTCGAGGAGCAGCGCACCGAGGCCAACGAGCGGATGGCCGACGTGTTCGAGCAGGTCGACGTCGTCGTGTGTGCCACCAATCCCGACGTGGCCTTTCCCGCCGACATCGGCGTCAGCACCCGGGTGGGCGACGTGCCGGTGGGACCGGAGAACAACGGGCTGCTAACGATCCCCGCCAACATCGTGGGCAACCCCGCCATCTCCGTCCCGGCGGGGACGGTCGACGGACTGCCGGTGGGCATGCAGCTCATCGGCCGCCACCACGACGACGCCCTGCTGCTGGACCTGGCGCAGGTGGTCGAGCGCGAGCGTCCCTGGCCGTTGGTGGCGCCGGGCGCTCCCGTCTGAGGGGCGGATGGGGTCGATGACGTCGAGTCAGGTCATCACTATGCGCCGGGCCGTCACCCGGTAGCCGGCACGCTCGAACGCGGCGGCCATCGGCCCGTTACCGGTGTCCGTGTCGGCCCGGATGCGGTCGGCGCCCTGACCGGCCAGGAAAGCCGTGGCCTCCGCCAGCAGGCCGCCCACGTAGCCGTGCCCCCGCTGCTCGGGGACGACACCGATGTAGGCGATGACGAAGGACTCGTAGTTGCGCGACGGCATCACCACGCCGACCAGCACGTCGTCGGCGGCGGTGTAGGCCAGCCGCCACCAGTCCCGCGGCGCCGGCATCCAAGCCATGTCGTCGAGCTGGATGCGGGCAGCCTGGGCGGGGCCGTGGCGCTCGATGTCGCGTCGGGCGTAGGCGTCGAGGGTGCCCACGTTGACGCGCTCCAGGACCTCGAGCAGTTGGCCGTCGTCGAGCGCGGGAGCGAAACTCAGCCTCCCGTCGGTGGCGGGAAGGCCCGCGCTCGCTTGCCACTCGATGCGCAACCGCTCGACGAACGGCTGCAGCCCGGCCTGGCGGGCGGCGTCGGTTCGATCGTCCACGGCGCGGCGGACGTCGGGGCGATCGTGCCAGTCGGCCGGGAGGAACAGGTGGTACTCGGGGATCGAGCCGTCGGCTGTCTTGATGCGCTGGTGGGCGAAGTTCAGCAGCAGGGCCCCGGTCGCCACCCGGTCGGGCTCGGCCCCGAGGTCGAACCAGTCGAGGGCGATCGGGTGCTCGTCGTCCGGGCCGCCCCACCACGCGGCCCGGGCCACGACGCGGCCGTCCCGCTCGGCCACCCAGGTCCAGTCGGGTCGATAGTGGTGCTCGGCGGCCGTGGCCAGGAAGTCGCGCCCGGGCGGACCGTAGGCGGGCCCATCCAGCGCGAGAAAGCGCTCGAGCTCGCCGCCGACGAGCGGGCGGACGGTGACGTCTGATGTGGTCAGAGCCCCCACCCTGCCGGACCGGCCCCAAAATGTCACACCCCCTCTGGATACTGGGGCCATGACCAAGCAACTCACCCTCGTCAGCAGTTCCGGCCCGGTCCGGCCGCGTGCATGGCGGCTCGACGAGCGCACCCGCGAGATCGGCCGCAGGGGCCTGACCGAGGCCCGCGCCGCCCTCACGAGTGCCCGCCGCCGATCGCAGGATGCCGACCCGCCGACGGCAGCGCCGCCGGCGGTCCCGGCGGCAGGAGGTTCGCCACCCGGTGCCCGAGACCGCCCGGCGGCATGATCCCCCGCCCGGGCGGTCGTCGATCAGTAGCCTGCCGCCCCAATGAGCATCCTCGGTTGGATCGTCGTGGGGTTCATCGCCGGCGCGTTGGCCCGGTGGGTGACCCGGGCCCGCCGGCGGGGCTGCTTGGCCACGATCGTGGTCGGCATCTTGGGCGGCCTCATCGGTGGAGCCTTGTTCCGGCTGGCGACCGACGGCGACACCGACGTCATCGACGACTTCGACGTCGGCTCGATCTTCGTGGCGTTCGTCGGGGCGGTGCTCCTACTGCTGGTGCTCGAAGCCATCAGCCGCGACCGCCGCTGGTGACACGCCGCAGGTGCCGGGCCGGCGACGGCCTCGGCCGCCCTCAACTAGCGTGAATGTCATGAACGAGGTCGTGATCGTCGAGGCCGTGCGCACGCCCATCGGGCGCCGCAACGGCGGGCTCTCCACCGTCCATCCGGCCGACCTGTTGGGCACCGTGCTGCTCGAGGTCGTCGGCCGCTCCGGCATCGATCCCGCCGAGGTCGAGCAGGTAGTGGCCGGCTGCGTGAGCCAGGTCGGCGAGCAGTCGTTCAACGTCGCCCGCACCGCGTGGCTGAGTGCCGGCCTCCCGCTCAGCACGGCGGCCACGACCGTCGACACCCAGTGCGGCTCGTCACAGCAGGCGACGAACGTGGCCACCAGCCTGGTGGCGGCCGGGGTGGTCGACGTGGCCATCGCCTGTGGCGTCGAACTGATGTCGCGGCTACCCATCGGGTCGAACTCGTCGAAGCAGCTCGGGCTCGGCGTGCCGGTCCCCAAGACCTACTTCCCCCGCTACGAGTTCACCTCGCAGTTCGAGGGCGCCGAGCGCATCGCCGACAAGTGGGGCATCACCCGGGCAGACACCGACGAGTTCGGGCTGCTGTCCCAGCAGCGGGCCGCCCGGGCGTGGGCCGAGAGCCGGTTCGACACCCAGGTGGTGTCGGTCGATGCCCCCGACGTCGGGGAGGACGGCAAGCCCACGGGCACGACCCATCGGGTCGAGCGCGACGAAGGCCTGCGCGAGACCAGCCTCGAGGCACTGGCCGGGCTCAAGCCGGTGGCCCGGCCCGATGGTGTGCACACCGCGGGCAGCTCGTCCCAGATCAGCGACGGCGCCGCCGCGCTGCTCATGATGACGCCCGACAAGGCGGCCGAGCTCGGCCTGCGGCCGCGGGCCAGGGTGGTCGACACGTGCCTCGTCGGCGTCGACCCGGTCCTCATGCTCACCGGACCGATCGATGCCACCCAGCGCCTCCTGTCCCGCACCGGGATGGCGCTCGACGACATCGACCTGGTCGAGATCAACGAGGCGTTCGCGTCGGTGGTGCTGGCGTGGCAGCGCGAGCTGGGTGCCGACCTCGACCGCACCAACCCCAACGGCGGCGCCATCGCGCTGGGCCACCCGCTGGGTGCCACCGGCGCCTTCCTGATGACGAAGGCGATCCACGAGCTCGAGCGCACCGACGGGTCCACGGCTCTGGTCACGATGTGCTGCGGCGGGGGCCTGGGCACGGGCACGATCATCCAGCGCGTCTGACCCCTCCAGCGCTGCCCAGCAGCGCTCACCACGGGCCTTCCCGGATCGCGGCCGTCGGCCGCCCACGAGCCCGAGGCCGTCGAACCGGGAGTCCCGTTGTCCAGCCCGTCCAGCAGTCGAGCCCGTGCACCGACGCTGCACGTCGGCGTGGTCGCCGTTGCCGCCGCCGTGGCGGCCGTGGCCATGCTCCGCCTGTCGGGGGACGGCGCCGACGGAGGCGGTGGCGCCCCACCGGGCACGGCCACGGTCGTCGAGGTCGTCGACGGCGACACCCTGGTGGTCGATCTCGACGGCCACGAGGAGCACGTGCGGCTCATCGGCATCGACACGCCCGAGACCGTCGCCCCCGACCAACCCGACGAGTGCTACGGGGCCGAGGCGTCCCACCACCTCGCGGAGCTGGTCCCGCCCGGCAGCGTCGTGCGGCTGGAGCGGGACATCGAGGCCCGTGACATGTACGACCGGCTGCTCGCTTACATGCATCGCGCCGACGACGACCTGTTCGTGAACCTGGCACAGGTGGCGGACGGCTACGCCGAGACGCTCGCCTATCCGCCCAACACCGCCCACCGCGGCGACTTCGAGGAGGCACAACGACGAGCCCGCACCGCCGGCGCCGGGCTGTGGAGCGCGTGCGGCAGCGCCGACGTCCCCATCGGCTAGACCAAGGTCAGCGATAACCTCGGTTCGATGGCCACGCTCGCCGAACGGCTCGGTTACGGCCCGGACGACCGGGTGCTCATCATCAACTGCGACGACCTCGGCTCGTGCCACGCCGCAAACGTGGGCGTCTACGAGGCGCTGCGCGACGGCATCGCCACCAGCGCGTCGCTCATGGTCCCGTGTCCGTGGGCCCGCGAGGCGGCCGGGCGCTACCGAGGCGAGGACGTCGGCGTTCACCTCACGCTCAACGCCGAGCACGACCTCTACCGCTGGGGTCCCATCACCCACGCGCCGTCGCTGCTCGACGGCGACGGCGGCTTCCCTCGCACCCAACGCGACCTGTGGGACCACGCCGACCTCGACGAGGCTCGCCGCGAGCTGCGGGCCCAGGTCGAGCGGGCGATCCTCTGGGGCTTCGACGTCAGCCACCTCGACAGCCACCTGGGCACGCTCCAGCTCCGGGCCGAGTTCTTCGACATCTACCTCGACCTGGCCGTGGACTTCGGCCTGCCCATCCGACTGTCGGGCGCCTCCACCGAGCGCACCATCGGCTTTCCCTTCCGCAAGCTGGCCACCGAGGAGGGCGTGATCTTCCCCGACCACTTCGTCTACGTGCGCAGCGGCGTTGGCAGCCGCCGCGACATCGAACGCACGGTCTACGACCTGCAACCTGGCGTGACCGAGGTGTACATCCATCCCGCCGTCGACTCCCCCGAACTGCGGGCGCTGACGCCCGACTGGGCCGCCCGGGTCGACGACCACGACTTGGTGGTCACCGACCACAGCCTGCGCACCATGCTCGAGCGGGCCGGTGCCCACCTCATCGGCTACCGCGAGCTGCGCGACCTCCAGCGACGCGGCTGAAGACCGGTCACGCCGGCGGCACCGTCCGTTCGTGCAGGGCCGCCAACGCGGTGCGGAACTCCGGCGTCCGCGTCACCGGCAGGAACGCCAACAGCGCGCCCATGGCGCCGGCCACCTTGGCTTGGCCGCGCATGACCGCCACGCTCAGGTCCAGATCCCCCGATGCCCACCGCAACGTGTCGGGGTAGGTGGTCGTGATCGTCAGCTCGGCGGCGGGATCGGGGGTGGCTCCCGGGACGAGCGAGGCGTCCACGAGCCGGCCGTCCTCGAATGTCAGGTCGAGCACCACGTCTCCGCCGGGACCCCCGCTCACGATGTGTTGGATCCGAGCACTGGCCCCCGGCCGCGGCGGCAGTCCCCCGAGCAACTCGCGCGCCGACGCCAGCCACTCGGCGCTCAGGAACTCGACCCCGGCCACGAGCGGCCGACGTTACTCGCTTGATCGCTCGGTCAGGAGCGTCGGCCGACCCGGCTGGGGACGCCGGCGAACAGGTCGGACTCCGGTATCTCCGTGTCGACCAGGCTGCGGGCGAGGATGTAGTCGTCGTAGGGATGGATGGCGGACTGCTCGTCCCGGGGCAGCCCGAACCAGAACGGTGACATCGGGTCGACCTGGGTCTCGTGTGCCAGCAGCGCGTCGAGGCGCACCTCGTTGAAGCCGCTCAGGTCCACCGACGTGGTGATGCGATCGTCGTGCGACGGGCGCTCGAACCACTCGGGACTGAACGGTGAGTCGAGCCCGAGCTCGAGGAACCGGCGGTGCATGGCCTCGACCCGCTTGTGTGACCAGACCGAGTAGTAGAGCTTGAGCGGTTGCCACGGGTCGCCGGCCTCGGGGTAGGCGTCCGGGTCGCCGGCCCGCTCGAACGCCGGCACCGAGATGTCGTGGACCCGCAGGTGGTCGGGGTGCGGGTACCCGCTCTGGTCGTCCGGATAGGTCACGATGACCTGGGGGCGCTCCCGGCGGATGGCGGCCACCAGCCGCCCGACGGCCTCGTCCAGGTCGACGTTGGCGAAGGCGTCGGGATGCTGGTTGGGCTCGGTGTCCGGCATCCCCGAGTCGCGGTAGCCGAGCATGACCACCTCGTCGTAGCCGATGATCTCGGCCGCCCGTGCCAGCTCGCGGCGCCGGATCGCCGGCAGGTCGGCCACCACCTCGGGCCGGTCCATGGCCGGGTTGAGGATGTCGCCCGCCTCGCCCCCCGTGCAGGTGACCAGCACCGTGCGCACCCCGGAGGCGTGGTAGCGGGCGACGGTGCCGGCGCCCTTGGACGCCTCGTCGTCGGGATGGGCGTGGACCGTGAGCAGGCACAGTGCGGCATCGGGCACGGCGGTCACGCTACCGGCAGGTGTAGATTTCCCACGTAGATGGATACCCCCGAGGACTGGCGCTGGGTCTGGATCGTCGCCACGGCGGTGTTCGCCGTCGGGGAGCTGTCGAGTCCGGGGTCGTTCTTCCTGCTGCCGTTCGCCATCGGTGCCCTGGTCGCCACCGTGCTGGCGTTCCTCGACGTCAACGTCGTCGTCGAGTGGGTCGTCTTCCTCGGCGTGTCGCTGGCCGCCTTCGCAGCGCTGCGTCCCGTCGCCCATCGCCTCAACCGCTCGGTGGACGACACCGGCGTCGGTGCCCGGCGCCTCCTCGGGGCCTACGCCGTCGTGCTCCGCGACATCCCGGCGGGCGGGGACGTGGGCCTCGTGCGCGTCGACCGGGAGGAGTGGCGGGCCCAGTCGACCGACGGGGCGGCGATCCCCTCCGGCACGGCGGTGCGGGTCGCCGACGTGCAGGGCACGCGCGTGATCGTCGCCGTGGTCGACGAGCTGTCGAAGACGAGCCCGGAAGAGCTCGAGCCATGAGGTCCACGACCAAGGAGCTGTCGTCGTGACCGCAGTCACCGTCCTGCTGATCGTGTTCGCCGCCGTCGCCATCATCTACGTGGCCGCCGGAGTGCGCATCGTCCGTCCCTACCAGAAGGGTCTGGTCGAGCAGCTCGGCAAGTACAAGGAGACGGTCGACCCCGGCCTGCGCTTGATCGCGCCCATCTACCAGACGCTGCGACCGGTCGACATGCGCGAGCAGGTCGTCGACGTGCCGCCGCAAGAGGTCATCACGTCGGACAACGTGGTGGTGTCGGTCGACGCGGTCATCTACTACGAACCCACCGAGCCCCAGCGGCTGGTCTACAACGTCGCCAACTTCATGCTCGCGGTGACCAAGCTCGCGCAGACCAACCTGCGCAACCTGATCGGCGACATGCAGCTCGACGAGGCGCTCACCTCCCGCGACAAGATCAACACCGAGCTGCGGGAGATCCTCGACGACGCCACCGACAAGTGGGGCGTGCGGGTGGCACGGGTCGAGA
>OCZV010000141.1_pt1 | contig 27165 bp, 19 predicted proteins | sample 1539051 | NCBI WGS metagenome assembly OCZV01 (sample SAMEA3113581, study PRJEB22503) | soil metagenome
AACCACTGCAAACATACAGACAAGTCGCAGGCCGTCGTCAAGAACCAGTTCTATTGATTATATTCATCGATAATTAATAGCCATAAAGACACCATTAGCACCTAATCTCAAATGAATGGGATTAGGAAAAAGTGTCTTTCCTCAAGTCTGGTCTACTAGAGAAATAGGCAGTACATACGGAACCTTACAATCGCACTATTAGTTCAAATTTTTAGTACAATCTGAGTGTTGAGTATTGGCCGTGAATTATGAAAATCAATTGAAGCTAAAAATAGCCAGGTGTATAAGAAACTTCTGCTCCTTCTTTGACTGAGCCAATGGTTTTCAGTTTTTCGTATGCGGCAAGATCTACATAAACTTCATTCCAATATCTCATACAGACAAGTCTCCTACAAGTGCTAACTTTTTCTATTTTCTCATCGAACACGGTGTTTCTAAACACAATATCAGGTTCATTAATGCCAGCATACGAACGAAGAGGACATGTAGCTGAGAATCGAGGGTTAATTTCGAATACCTTTATTCTTCCGTCTTGGAACGATTCATTAAGGCTTCTGAGTTCAAAATCTGCAGCAGTATGTGGAGAGCTTCTCATGTCATTGTTTGGAACAAACTTTGATTGTATATTAGCAGCTCCTGTTATACCTAGTTTTTCTGCCACACTTTCAGCTGGCAACCTGACCATTGGATAGTCGTCGATAAACGCTTTATAAGTTTGGCCGCCCTTCAAATATTTCCTAATTGCGACGGAGGACATGGTATTTTTCCCATTCCTGTCAATTGTTACTCCTGACGTAAATTCGTCACCTAGGCCTGGTAAATATTCTTGGAGCATCGGCCTCCAACCATAATTCTGAATTTGAGCTACTGCGTATTTCATCTCCTCGGCAGATTTGGTGACAAAGAAATTAACTGAACCGAAGCCCTCCCGAGGCTTCACCACCAATGGGAACCCAAACTCTTCAACAAAATCATCCATTTGGTCAGGGAGACACGACTCGGCACAGCTCAGGTTATTGGCCTTTAGAAACTTGTAGGTTTCCCATTTGTCCCGTGCAATTTTCACCACATCCAACTCGGTAACCAGTACCTTTGCTGAAGTCTCTCTTTCTATTCTCTTCTTAGCAGCAGCGATGGCCATTAATTCTTCATCGGAGCCCACGAACAGTGCATCAACATTATAATTCTTTAGATGTACGATGATTGAATCAATATACTCCGGATCGGATGCCTTTGGGACGAGCAGACCTATATCCGATCTGTAAAGACCGGCAGCTAGAGGACTCGCATCAGCGGCCAGAATTCGATAACTGCTTGGAGAAAGAGATGAACTTGTTGCTAATCGTAGAGACTTCATAATTCCTTGACCTACAATTCCACCGGTTGCAGTAACTAATATAGTTGCGTTTCTTTTCATTGAAAATTTTTCAATCCTTTCCTTAACCAGTTAATGAGTCGGTAGATAGGTTGATTGCTTCATTGACATTAACTCTTTGCGGGCATGCTATAGATAATATGCCTGATTGATAATAGAACAAAAACATGAACAATCTATAGAATGCGCATCCCTACTATAAGCTAACCAGACATCATAATGGGCATCGCCAAGTTATCGTTCTGAACCAGATTTCTTCTCCACATAACTTCAGTGTTCTCTAACCCGAAATTTACTGCATAGTCGACTATACATGGCTTGAGAGTAGAAGCCTTTATTACTTTGCCACTAATTTTCAATAGCCGTCTTGTATTTCTTTGTTTCTGCTTCAAGATAGCCAGTTCGTTTAGGAGATCCTGCATATCATGGCCATGCATGGCCAACTCGGCTCTTTTAGACAATAATGGGACCACCTTTGAATTGAAGTTGGAAAGAGTATTTCTAAGGAGCTCAGCATATTTGACAACCTCTGCTAAATTTTTAAATTTTAATGATTGGAGGGCTTCTGCTTGGCCCAATCCTGAGTAGACTTCCTCTGATGCCCATAGCACAGTGACAGGCATCTTTAGAGAGAGTTTCTCGAATACCAATCTTCCGACCATTGCATAGCCCATACTTCCTCCTGTGCCTGAAGCGTAGCAGCATAGACCTAAATCCCTCGAAAGCAACAAGAGAATCGGGATAGCTCTTGGAGACAGCTGATTTAGTATGCTGTCTGATATATGACCGGAGTCAGATCCGTTGAGTCTTACGGTAAGGGGCCTCTTACACGACATACAAGTTCCGGACAAGTCAAAGATACCGCCTTCAATTTCATGCAATTTAACCGAGGCCTTACTTCCGCATCTACAATGCAGCCAAACCGGGGCATTAAGATAAGTACTTTGACTAACACCCGTATTGATACCACTGCGCAGAAACATCGTATCACTCTCACTCAATATTTCTGAATATCTTCTAAAATTATTAAGAAGATAATTAAAGCCTCCTTCAAAAACGTCGGAAATATCTGACAATCGTACGAACAAGGTATCGTAACCCCACAGCTTGTTTACTACTCTTGATAAAATAAAAGAATTGAGATCCGCGTACGAGTTTGCCCTACCGTATGATTCCTCCACCTCTTTCCAAAATTGTTCCAAGTTTTCAAAAAGTGCCAGTCTTTCATTTTTTTCAAGACCCAAAGTTAGGGATCCGTTTTTGATCCAAGAGGCCACCTGGTTTCTCCAATGATCAATAACGGATAAATGGGGAACTTCCATATTTCGAACCAACTTCCATCTGTTTGTGCCAGTAATAGGCATTCTTAATTCTAGAATTCCATCCGAATGTCTTATGCTTGGAAGTTGAGCGACCCTTATCCACAGATCATCCATAAAATCGTGATCGACTATGAGAAACAAATTGATGAATCGAGTCTTGGTATCTGATGCACCGTTCCCTTTTTCTAGCATTGATTTGATAGTTTGAAGAAGAACTATTTTCTTAAATACTCCGCCATAAGCAAAAAGATTTGGTTGATGTATAGATACTAAAATCTGGGCTGATGAATCTTGAATGTTCATTCTGCTTTGGTCTACCACCGCAAAGTCAGTACCGGCTTGGCTGTGAAAGGCAGCTATATGCTTTGCAAGCTTCCTACGATTAGATAAAATATCCTCAGAATTAGTAACCGTCAACTGCTCTCTTACACTTTTTACTGCATCTGACAGGCTGTTCGGAATTGACGAAATAAAATCTGAGAGGATGGGATTGTTAACTCTTTCATACTGAGAAAAAAGGGATCTGATGTATTGCGTCGTTGGGCCTATAGATGCTTCAGCACACATTGGCTATTAACAGACTATCAACTAAGCCCCACTATATAAATTTCCAGGATTTGATATTAGTACGCTGGATAAAGAAGATGGACATAACACTCCACAAGGCAGAACCGACGACTTTCTCTCATGTCGATTGGCGGCCACTTATGTGCTGGCACCAACAAACTGGACCAATTTAAGTATTCTACTAAATTCTCCTATTTCGCTCAACGAATGAGCATCACTACCTAGATGAAACTCTACATTGTATTTTTTGAATTTGATGACCCAATCCATGGGTGGTCTATTATACTTTGCATTTAATTCAACTATTTTACGATGATCTTTGAGTAGCTGGCTTATTTCTATTAATTCTTCATTATTCAACCTAAAAGTCGGTTCTGGAGCCAAATGTCCAATGACATTAACGTCTGGATTCTTAATAGCACTTTTAATTGCATTCATCCAGATTTCTTTGTTACCGTAGATGGTATGAAAACTAGCAATAACAAAGTAATCTGCACTATACTTTGAAAGACAGTCAATCGATCCGTCTTTGAGAATTTTTGCTTCAAAGCCAGTGATTAATTTAAGGTTAGGTTTAGTATCGTTACTCTCAATTTCATTCACATAACTCTCGATCCAATTCGATTCTCTCCTGACATGTTCTGTGAATGCCAGTGTCTTTAATCCTATAGATGCGGCATACTTAACTGCTGAGGCAGCATTCAAATCAGGCGCAGAATGATCATTATAATTTGTATGGACATGAAAGTCTTCCTTAATATTTAGCAATCAAAATTGTATAGGGCCAGATTTTAATTAATTCCTTTCGGGCGTTCCAAATATTTATAAGAAACAAATGAATGTCATTTAACAGCCCTGGTTGTCCATTTGTCTGATAGAAAGGTATCCACGATTTTAGTTCCTGGAGCGGCTGCTCCTGCTGGGATCAACGCAATTAAATCGCTGAGGATGGGGGGCTTTCAAGGGAAGATAGTAGCCACTGATTCAAGTTATCTGTCCCCGGGTTTTTTCATGTGTGAAGTTAATGAGGTTATACCGGAAGCCGACAATCATTCTTTTATAGATAGGCTAAATGAAATAGTCGAAAAGTATGGAGTTAATCTGTTATTACCTACATCAGGGTTTGATATCTATCCATATAGTGAGTTTAGAGACCAGTTGATAAAACGGGGAGCTTTTCCTGTAGTTAGTGACATGGATAGTCTTGTGACATGCAAGGATAAGAAATTAACCTATGAAAGACTAAAGAGCAAATTTGACCTTCCTTTTACTACCACAGATCCGAATGAGATTAGTTCTTTTCCTGTCATGGCAAAACCGAGATATGGAAAAGGCAGTAGAGACATTATGCGGCTAGACAATACTGATGACATAGGATATGTCACTTCCAAAATGAAGGACCTGATTTTTCAGGAATTTCTTCCTGGCACAGAATATACCATAGATGTTCTATCCGACTTGGATAAGAAAGCGATATTGGCTGTCCCCAGAATAAGAATCCAAACCAAAGCCGGTATATCCACAAAGGGGAGGATCTTGAAAAATAGGAGAATCGAAGAAGAATGTAAGCAAATAGCCGATTTTATAGGGATTAGAGGACCTTGCTGCATTCAAATGAAAGAAGATGCGAATGGGATTATAAAGCTCGTAGAAATCAACCCGAGAATGGGTGGCGGAACAATTTTTACGACCCTGGCGGGTGCAAACTTTCCAATGATGCTAATAGATATGGTTGAACACAAGCAGGTGAAAATGCCCGAGGTTAATGAAATTACGGTAATTAGGTATTATGAAGAGATAGTGATTCGGGCGGCCGCGGATCATGGAGTGCTTTCTGCTGAGCAAGATATTCTAACTAAATCAAATACTCAGATTTGATTTGACTACCGCAGATAATGGTCGGCGATTCGGTATGGGTGTTATCTTTACTTTCGGCTTATTTTGACATGCAGGGATGCCCAGTTTTGAAAGAATCTGTGTGAATTTTATGTACCAATGAAACTTTAGGTTAGCGATTTCTAATTTAATCTATTCGTATCCTCCAAAAATGTCCATTTATAAAATTAGTGAAAAATATCTGTTCCTTCATGAACAGATATTGGTTTCATTTTTTCCGGATTACATACCAGCAATTCGCATCACTGTTACTACTTTTAAGGAACTATCTCCCTTACACTTAGATTCTTTATGTCGACGCTATTCGCCCCGTCCCATCTAAACGACGCTATTGGACCTCCCCATGAAATGATTTGATCAGGCTCTCCGTTACATTCTCCTCCATCATTACCCCATCCGCCTTGATCGATAAAATCATACACCTTTTGCCAGTTATTATTATTGTTGGGGTCAACCCACAACTCTAACTTGACCGCAGTTTCACCATTAATTATTGTGTTATACATCATCGCTTTAAAGCCTACGAATTTACCATCTGCGGACGCAGGAGAGTTCTTCCACGGCGCGAAGACATAGCTCACATGCCATTGCTCTTTTGCCCATCTCACCGTACCGTCGGTATACGTCAGATCTCCTTTGAGAGAACTGCCCTCACACCCTTCTGGAGATCCGCTCCCCGTGTGTCTACCACCCCTGGCATACCATGCCCAATTTTCACTGCTATCACCAGAATTGAATTTAACTTGTCCAGTCAACTCTACATTTTTCCAGTCATTTGGAGATTGCATGTATCCTCTGCTTGCTAAAACGCTATGATCGGTCTCTACCTGATCTGGATGATATCCTGATGAGGTGTATACACCGTATCTCACCTGGCCGCTGGTTACTCTCCAAGATCCGTCGCTATTCTTTGACATTGATGGTGGATTACTTCTTGGGTCGTTGCTCGGATCTTGCATATTCATAAACCATTTTTCACCGTTTGGTTTGCTAGCATAGATCTTTTTAATGCCAAACTGGTCATTCTGGCCCGCATCACCTCCTGGAGGTGGTGATGGTGGTTGACTTGGAGGTGGTGATGGTGGTTGACTTGGAGGTGGTGATGGTGGTTGACTTGGAGGTGGTGATGGTGGTTCCGATGTGCTCCTGACTCCAAACAATGCTATCTCTGTTATACTAGCCCAGTTATTCTCAGTATTGCCATTTACAGTAATTCTTACAAACTTTCCTTCAGTACCTGAAGGTAAATTGTATTTCTCGAAACCTGTGGCAGTACCTTTACTTCCTCCGTCAAATACTTTCTTAAAGACTGACCCATCATCAGAAACAGATATTGTGAAAACATTTTGTCTCATGTCCCCTCTATACCATGCAATATCTACACTACAAATTTTTGCTGGTGAACCTAAATCAAATTGAATCCAAGAGCCTGTGCCGTCTTTAGACCACCCCGTGTTAAGATTCTTATCTATTACATTGGATGGAACATTAGCACCATCACTTCCTATTGCCGTTACCACTGTTGGATTAAGCGTCCTACACTCAAGTACCTCCTTAATGTTAATACTAACCGTTGATTTTGCACTAGTCAAACCCTTGCTATCTTTGACAGTGTATGTAAAGCTATCAGAGCCTGAATAATCCTTATCTGGTGTATACTTTACAGTGTCACTTGACACGGACGATAGTTGACCATGTTTAGGAAGATCGACTATATTAAAGGTCAATATAGAGCCTTCTGGATCTGATCCAGATAGCGTGATTGGAATAGGAACATTCATGTCGGTTGAAACGCTTTTAGGATCGGCAACTGGAGGGTTATTACGAACATTTATGCTAACTAATGATTTACTGCTAGCTACCCCTTTGCTATCTTTGACAGTGTATGTAAAGCTATCAGAGCCTGAATAATCCTTATCTGGTGTATACTTTACAGTGTCACTTGACACGGACGATAGTTGACCATGTTTAGGAAGATCGACTATATTAAAGGTCAATATAGAGCCTTCTGGATCTGATCCAGATAGCGTGATTGGAATAGGAACATTCATGTCGGTTGAAACGCTTTTAGGATCGGCAACTGGAGGGTTATTGGGGGGCAATGGGGGGGTGAATCCTTTTATTGACAATTCAGTAATACCAGCCCAATTATCTTTATCGTTACCGAATACAGTAATTCTTACATATCTAGCGTCTGCTTCTGAAAATGCATAATATTGCGGTCGAATGGAATTGCCACTACTTATTCCTTCATAAACCTGGTCAAAGTTTATTCCATCTTTAGAAACGGAAACTTCGAATACATACTGTCTACTCTCCCCATTATACCAAGCTATACTTACATGACAGATAGATTTTACTTCACCTACGTCTGCCTGTAGAAATGAACCTGCACCCTCAGCTGACCAAGCTGTCGTATAATCTCCATCCACAGCTTTTTCGGGAGGATCTCCTGATTGACTAGGAGTGGCCACAAACTTGGCTACTGGAAGCTCTTCACAAATTTTATAACCTTGGCCTATTTTCCTTACGTCTCTTCCATTCACGCTTATTTCCTTAATGGATGCAGTTTCATCTTCACTGTTCCCATAAACTGTAAGTCGAACCTGCTTAGCCATGGTATCCGGAAAGGAGTATAATTCTGGAAGGTCCGAATTTCCACTACTTGTAGCTCTAATTCTATCCTTAAATTTAGTACCGTTTTCTGAAACTGAAACTACAAAATTGTACGATCTTTCTTCGCCTTTGTCCCATTGGATCTCTATGTCACAAATTGATCGAATTGCTCCAATATCGAACTCTAAATATGCCCCGACTCTATCCTCCGACCATTCTGTACCCTCATCACTATCAAATGCTAACTCAGCATTCACACCATCATCATCTTCATTGTTGGTATTATCAAAGCTGCTGCTAGATACATTATTGATCTCGATCGGCTCATTGCATTCTGTTTTTGGATTGATAGTATTGTTATTTGTTCTTGGAGTATCTGTCACTGTACTGGAGTCATCTTGGGAAGACACAAGTTGAGCACCGGCAAGATCGGATACAGAGATCATAGATAGCAATATTAGGGATACCATAAAAATAACGCTTGCATTTCTGGAGCTGTTACTAACTTTCAGATTTGAAAATTTGATTGCTATTAATGATAACAATCCGCTAATAGATCTCATTCACAAACTGCTGGAGAATTAAGTATTTATAAAGAACTGAAACAAGTACTAAACCTAAAGTTAGTATAAATCGAAGATAAGTATACAATCATTTTATCCAATATAACTATCTGAAATAATAGATGAGTATTCTTCTAGAAGCTTCTAATTGGGAATTAATGTAGATTTCTAAGGTATATATTTGCAGTGTACTACGATACTACAGCTAAGTATAAGATTCCGAATTTATTACTCGAAGTTCAATGAGTCTATTAATTTTTGATCAAAGTTTTATACCACCTCTCTTCATTTTAATCTGGTATGGGTAAAGTGGATAAAGGAGTTTCGTGTAGTGTCCAGGGATGCGGTCAGGTTGCCCTTAGGTCCATGAGTGGAAGCAAAGCAGCAATGGCCATCGATTTGCTGGTCGATTCCTCTAGCAAGCGTATCTACCTTTGTAGACAACACTACAAAGATTGGAAAAAAGCCACCAAAGAAGATCGAGAAAATGAACGTGCAAGATGGGACTAGTATATGTTTTAAAGTTTAAGGAGTGCCATCAGTCTGCTCTATAGCAGTTCATTTCTGGATTTTCCTCGCCAAATTGCAGCTGGTCCATACTTCAAAACCCTTTAATCATCCAACTATTCCTATTAACTCCCATAGAATGCGAATTCTTCAACTCCATGCTGAATTCTTTGAGTACGAGCCTGTGGCAAGAGAGATACAAGAAAAATACGCTGATCAGGACGTGTCTCAGGAGAAGGTTAGGTTTCAAGACCTAGTTGTTGTTCTTGTCGCAGTAGAAGAGGGCGATGAATTAGCTACTGTCATATTTGCTGCACAGGATATCAAGCAGTATATGCAAAGGATCAAGGTCAATAGGCTACTAATATATCCCTATTCGCATTTGAGCTCGGATCTGGCATCGCCACAGCACGCTTTAGAGATTATGAACATGATGAAAAAAGAAACCATGAAAGAGGATATAAAAGTCATGAGGGCGCCTTTCGGATGGACTAAGTCATTTTCAGTGAAGGTCAAGGCTCATCCTTTGGCTGAAAATTTTAGAATCTACAACAAGGCCTCTATTGCTAAATATTCGGATAGGCTTGAAGGTTCCCAACCAAGCATCGTATCCAGTAATTCTCTCACTAATATTTCAAGTGCGCTAAGCGCAGAGGATTCGTTGCGGTCACAATGGTTTGTGATGAAACCGGATGGTGACATGATTCCTTTAAACGAATACAGGTATTCGAAAAGGGAATTCAATCTTGAGAGTCTGGCAAGTTACGAGATTGAGAAGAGAAGAGCTGTTGATGAGATTCCACCCCACGTTAGATTAATGCGGAAATTAGGTATTGCTGATTATGAACCAGCCTCCGATTCAGGAAATATGCGGTTCTATCCGAAGGGTCGCTTGATCAAGTCACTTATAGAACAGTACGTTACCAAAATGGTGACGGACTACGGAGGAATAGAAATAGAAACGCCTATAATGTATGATTCGAAGCATCCATCCCTGGAAAGTTACTTTAACCGATTTCCTGCTAGACAATATAACATCGCTACTGACCATGGGAAACATTATTTCCTTAGATTCGCTGCTTGTTTTGGCCAATTTCTGATGGCAAAAGATTTGTTGATTTCTTACAAGAATCTACCTCTTCGACTCTATGAACTTACTAGATATAGTTTCCGAAGGGAGAAGACTGGGGAAATCGTAGGGTTGAAAAGATTGAGAGCATTTAGCATGCCTGATTGTCACGCCTTTTGCAGAAATATGGAGGAGGCCAGGTCGGAGCTTCTGAAAAGGTTTGACTTATCTATTGCTGTGTTAAATGATTTGGGAATTTCAACCTCTACCGACATAGAGATGGCAATACGGTTTACTGAGGATTGCCTCCGAAATAATAAGGAAATGATTGTCGAATTAGCCAGAAAATTTAATCGACCTATTTTAGTAGAAGTTTGGAAGGAGCGATTCTTCTATTTTATCTTAAAATGGGAATTTAACTTCATAGATAATCAAGGGAAGGCGTCAGCACTTTCCACAGACCAGATTGATATTGAAAACAGCGAGCGGTACAACATAACATTTGTCGATGATGATGGATCGAGAAAGTATCCCGTAATCTTGCACAATTCACCAAGTGGAGCGATTGAACGCGTTATCTTTGCATTACTAGAAAAGGCCGCAAAAAACTCAAAAACTGGTAATAAGCCTACTTTGCCACTATGGCTCTCGCCAACTCAACTGCGTTTGATCCCTGTAACCGCAAATCATATCGGTTATTGCCAGGGGATAGCAGATGCGATTTCGAAGAAACGCATCAGAGTGGATCTAGATGATCGAGATGTTTCAGTGGGGAAAAAAATTCGAGATGCGGAAATGGAATGGATTAATTATATCGTAGTTATAGGAGACGCGGAAGTTGAAGAAGAAAAATTTCAAGTCAGGGATCGATTGAATCCGAGTGTAAGAAGAAACTTGACAATAGATGAATTGGTCAATGAAATAAAATATAAAACTGCAGATAAGCCGTATCTACCTTTGAACCTCCCCATGTTACTAACAAAGAGACCTCAATTCGTCAGCTAGCCCGTGGAATTCAATTCCTATTGATGGCTAATTCTTGTAACTACGAATAAGCCCTTTGCAGATTAACCAATACTCTATAAAGGGTTTGGACAGCCAATGTACCTTCTCTATAGTCGCCATTTCTGGCTGCTACCTCCACCATATCCATACCTATGAGCAAGGCAGAGGAGCTTATACTCTTAATTATTTTTGCCACCTGAAAAGGGTCCAAACCATAGGGTTCAGGACATCCGGTGCAAGGGACATATGATAGATCGTAAACATCTATGTCAAATGAAATATAGACAATTCTATTGGAGGTAACTTTGTTTAGATATAACAACAGTTTATCAATGTCATCATGAATGGTCCATGCATCAAATGTAGTGACACCCTTATTTAGTGCAATTTGGTTCTCCTCTCTATCACACTGTCTTATTCCAATTTGAACTAGATCTTGTCCAAGAATATGTCCGTCGTTAATTAAGTGGTAAAAAGGAGTTGTGTGACACATAATCATACCATCGTATTGAGGCTTCATATCTCTATGAGCATCGAAATGAAGAATCAAGGGGTTTGCATCAGCCAGCGCTTTAATTTGATAGTACGAGACGGTGTGTTCGCCCCCTAATAAAATTGGTATTTTACCACTGGATTTTATGTGATCTGCAATCAAAATAATGTTTGATCCAACAGATGAAATGATAGAGCCCACCGTGAAGTTTGAATTAAGGGTAGGCATATTCATGTCGCCCAAATCATAAACTTTGACCCGGTCAGTCAAATCGGTGTTTTCTTCAAACAGGTATGTTTCTATCTGTTTTGCAGAGGTCAATCTGATTGAATTGGGTCCTTCTCTAGTTCCCTTCCCAAAAGAAGTTGTGAGGTCCAATGGAACTCCATAGACTATCACATTTGATTCGATAAGTGAAACATTCGTGGGAAAGTCAGCGAAGGACACTCCAGCATCTCCTAATTCTGGTGAAACAAAAAATGATTGAATATCCTCCAGCTTAGACATTGGATATGGTCGGACCAAATTATAGTATAAATGTTGATGTATAGGGGAAATATTCTAATTGACTGAAAATTTACTGATTCAATATTCCGCATAGGTAGTACGATTTGAAGGTCAATATTTTCAAACACAATGCATTATAAATGGGAGTCTGTTTACAGCCTCCTAATGAATATAAATTTGAGTGTCATAGCGCTTACCGTTTCTGCCGCTGCTATCCTCAGCTTCTCAGGCGCTGGTACCTATGGCTTAATTGAGCCAGTTTACGCTCAGGTAAGTGTAACTCCAGGAACCGAAGAACCTGCAAATACTACCTCCAGTGGTGGTGGTTCGAGTACAGTTCCCGCTACTGGTCCCAGCTTCAGTGCTGCTGATATTGCACAGACTAATTCCATGATATTAGACTCTGATGTGGAAAATCTGGTCATTTTGATGCCCGACAAAAGATTAGTAAACCAGGGATTCCTCCCTGTTGATGCGACCATTGTAGAGGGAACAAATGTTTTTTGGTCCAATGCTGATAAATTGAACCCTCATGGCATCTCTCTTGTCCAAGATAGCGATAATCAGGTCCTTCTTACGAATGGGTCCATACCCTATAAGAATTCGACTTCATATACATTTGACACGCAAGGAACATATACATTTTCAGATCCTACGAACCAAGATCCAGCAGCTCCACCAGGAAAAATTAACGTAATTGCCCCAGCGAATGCACCAGATAATTTATCGACAAATTCAACTCAGGCTACGGCAGGCTTGTTTGTAGTTCAAGCGGAAGACAAGGATTACTTTGACATGCACTTCAACACATTGGGATACAATGTCGAAGATAGTTACATGATTCCTGGACCCGACGGAAATGATATCCAGGTCTATGTATATACTCAGAAATCGGGCAAGGATACTACAATAATGGAAAGGACTGGTTTGAAGACGGAATTCGTGGATGCTCAGATAGTGGAGGATTAAGAATAATTTTAGAGCTGGGTCCGTTTTCTAATTTTCCTGGCGCGTAATAGTGCTTAATCTTATTCATGGGCAACGTATTGATTTTTTTGCGGCAAAAAGTCTTTTCTTATTCGAATGTTTTTGCAGTTTCCCCTATCTTACCACAGATCTACACTGATTGACCCCAAAATAGTTCATCTAAATTGGATTGTCGTGGTTGTCCCACCAGTGATTTGAAATTAAAGTTTAAGGATGCAAGTATTTGATCGAATGTTACTTCCATACTCTCAAGGTACTTGTCGGTATCTATTTCTTCCGGCTTCGCGAGCTCGACTGGTTTCACACCTTCCACTGTTCTAGTTTTTACATAGGAAATTATGCCACCTGCCTTTATCTGTCGTCCTTTTTCGACAAGTAGTCTTGCTGCCTTGATATGCTGTGGAAGACCCTTATGAGAATCCTTTTCGATTATATCGATGCCATCGATTGAGCCTGATTTTATGGACGAGGAAGTAATTTTAATTCCATATTTATCAGGTGACTTGTTTATCATGACATTAAAGCTCAAATCATGAACCGGGATTCGTTGGCTTACAAGATTCTTTGCATTCTCCTGAAGAATACTTTTTATTTTTTCCCTTGCAGATTCGAAATCTTTCACTGAATCAACTCTGCTCAAAATATCTAACATATGAGAAAAAGCATTTCTGATGAATGGTGGAGTATGAGACTTTTTTCCGGTTAGGCCCTTAACATCAACCGTTCCATCAGAAAGGACTCCAAGATAATTCTTTTTCAATTCACTGAATACAACATACCTATATGTTTTATCTATCTCTAAATCGACTCCATATTTAGCTCTAGCCCATCTAGTAATTTCATCAACCTTAGTAGGAGAAGTGTTCTTGAGAAATAAAGAATCGGTATCCCCGTAAATTACATCTATACCGATTTCCCTACATTTTTCGATGGTAGAATATGTGGTCGTTCTCCCGAGTGCCGCCGTCGCATCAGCAACAGGCAGGCAATAAAGCGGAAATATTTCGGCCCCCATTACACCATAGCTTGCATTGAGAATCACCTTAATTGCTTGACTTACAACGCTGGAAAGCAGACGCTCTTCTAAACCAATAGATTTTTCCCTCGCTAATTGTTTGTAATATCTGACACGAAGATCTCTTAATGATCCAATAAGTTGTGATGTAAGTCCCCTATTCTTCTTACAAATCCAATGCGTCGTACCCGCTATCATCTGACTCGCATCATTTTTACATTCTTGATGAGGGCAGTTGACTGTCTCGTAGGATAAATTATGCACTTTAATAATACTGGGATAAAGACTAGCGAAGTCTACCACTATCACGTTAAAATGAATTCCTAGCTTAGGTTCTACCACAAGTCCTCCACGATACTTTTTTTCCTTTATAATAGCAACTGTCGATGAAGACCCTTTCGCAGCAAGTTCCTCTCTTCTTGGAATAAGAAGATTATTTTTTCTATGTTCATAGTAGAGCATTCCTCGAATCCATTGGTTAACGCCAAATCTAGAAACATCATCAAGGGATGATCGAGCAATTCTAGATATTACCAATAGAAGTTTCATTAAGAGATTGTTACCAAAGCTAGTAAGCCTAAATGTAAGATCGGCGTCTCTAAGGCAGTATTCTGCAAGTTTCTGTAATGATAGCTCACTGATATCCGAATCTAATTCGAGCTTACCTTCACCTAGCAGTGCAAGAGAAATAGTGTTTAGCGTATATTCAGAATATTTATTACCAAATGCATAGATCTGTATTGATCTGTTCTGAAATGTCCTAAACAGATCAATATGGATTGCGTTCTTCAGGCGAACTGGTTCCGCTAAGGTTCCTCGTTTCATAAAGCTATCTCTCTTTACTAAAATTGGTACTTGTTCCTTTTGGATAGTGGAATGCGATGCGGGATCAATCCTGGAATCCTGCGATCGGGAGTAGAGATATGGGAGATCAAAATCATCACCATTGTAAGTAATAACTATGGGATAGGAGTTTATTACCTTAAACGTCTTCTCTATCAATTCCTTTTCAGTCAGACACAGCTCAACCTCCTGCGTATTCACCTTTTCCACTTCATCTGAATTTCTCCCACCCAAAACAAGAATCTTCTTGAAACCATCAGTACCAACTAGCCCCACGGCGATTATTCTTCTTTCATGCTCTCGAGGAGTAGGCATTTGGCCTTCTTCCGATTCTACCTCGATATCAAGTGCAACTCTTTTGAGCTCCGGTACAGGCTGGTTTAAGAGATTCGCCCAACTGGTAACATGCTTTTGGTAATCGTTATTTGGAATACGTTCATATTCATTTTTATTTTCACCTTCATTATTATTCAGAATGAGACGCTTCAACGCATCTTTAACTGTCACAGAAATATCGTAATCCTCATTGACGATAGAGTTACCTTTTCGTCTATAGTATGAACCCGGGATAAGGCCAGAATCATAAAGATAGTTTTCGTGGTACTTGATGTCTGCTTCCCAAGATCGCACTTTTTCCCTTACGCTATTGTCAGTTCCACCTATTGATAGGGGATCTGGGGCCACGATTTTTAAAACCTCAATATCCTGATCGTTTATCAAATCACGCTTATTGGTTAGATGAAGGGATAGCTTCTTATCTTCGTTGCATATCGCCTCTGCTCTGTCCCTGTACTCCATTTTTGTATAGCAATATGGCTTATGATTGGTTCTATCTCTCCATGCAACAAGGCCATTCTTCTCGATGTCATAAAATAAAAGATAGACAGTCTGTTCATCACCTACATAAACGGAGGAGAGCAGTAGCCCAACCCCACCATCTGGAAGCTCCGGCAAGCTATGAAACCCTTTCCTTTTTTCAAATGACGTCATGGCCGGCGGCATGTATTCCAACATATATCAATCTTTAATGGCGGATATATAATGTTCAGTATTTGGGACTTAAGGTTTGGGGCCATCTATCATAAATTATAACTCTTTTATCAATTTTTGTCCAGCATATCAGCAAATAATTGAGACTTATTTTGATATATATTGTGGAATTTACATGGTACGTATAAATACAATCATGACCTTGAACGATTTTCTATTACCTGTTGAGAATGTAAAGTTTTATGGTAAATGTCCTGTCGAATATTCTGGAAAGAAGTACAAGTTACTAATGACAGACCACAGGATTATTCTATTTGCTAAACGAGGCCATATCCACAAGTCAAATGATATAGTCAGTGAGAGGCTAGACAGACTGCACGGATTAGAATACTCTGAGAAAGGATTTTTATTTAGAAAGGCCAAGATCTGCATACAAGGGACAGAGAAACTAGAAATCTACGGACCGGTCTCAGAACTGAAAATATTGTTTAGCAATGCACAGAAGCTGGTTAATCTCCATTAGGCACGGTTTGCAATAAACGTTGTTGTGATATCGGCAGGATATCTATAGATAGTTTGATCTATTCTGAAAGAAGAAATGTAATGTTTTAATCCGGCAATCCTAATGCAAAATGTCTATTGAGTTAATGAGACCTCAATATACACATCATCAGGTATTTTTAAACGCATCAACTGCCGAATTGCTCTATCGTCTGCTCCCAAGTCAATGACTCGTCTATGGATTCTTAATTCGTACTTGTCATATGTGTTTGTTCCTTGCCCACAAGGTGATTTTCTTGTTACCACTTTCATCTTCTTTGTAGGTAATGGATGCGGTCCCTTCAGTCTGATTCCATTTTTCTCTCCAAGTCCCTTAATTTCTGAACAAACAGTCTCTAAAGTAGAGAGATTTGTACTAGTTAGTTTTATTCTTGCTTCTTGAGGCAACAGGATCCCTCATTTTTTGGCAGGATCATATTTTTCTACAATCCCTTTAACCACACCTGCCGCAATTGTGGTTCCCATATCTCTGAGTGCAAATCTTCCAATTTCGGGAAATTCTTTGAAGGTCTCAATTGCAAGCGGTCTGGTAGGTTTTATTCTTACTATGGCAGCGTCGCCAGTTTTTAAGAATTTTGGCTTTTCTTCTACTATTCCACCGGTCTTTGCGTCTATCTTTGCTACAAACTCTGACAGAGTAGCTGCTACTTGTGCAGTGTGAGCATGTAATACAGGCGTATATCCTGGAGCCATGGCGGTAGGGTGATGAATCACGATTATTTGCGCCTCAAACTCTCGAGCGACAGAAGGTGGCTTATCAGTTGATCCCAGTACGTCCCCCCGCTTTATTGATTTCCTGTCAACTCCTCGTAGGTTAAACCCTATGTTATCGCCCGCTTCAGCTGATTCCATTTGAGTGTGATGAGTTTCTATTGATTTTACTTCACCAGTCACTCCAGATGGCATCACTATTACCTTGTCATTAGCTCGAACAACTCCTGTTTCAACTCGGCCTACAGGTACCGTACCCACTCCTGTAATGGTATACACGTCTTGAATTGGAATTCTAAGAGGCTTTCCGATTGGTTTCTCTGGAGCCTCAAACATGTCTAGGGATTCTGCGAGTGTAGGACCTTTGTACCATGGTGTATTTTCAGAAAGTTTAACCAAATTATCACCTTTCCATGCAGAAACTGGGATGAATTGAACTTTGCTTGTGTTATATCCTACTAGCTTTAGCATTTTTTCTACGAGATCCTTCACTTCCTTATATCTCTGTTCGGAATAAGCAACATCGTCCATCTTGTTTAGAGCTACGATTATTTGGCTTACACCTAAAGTACGGGACAAGAATGCATGCTCTCGTGCTTGACCTCCAGGATCAGTGGCCGCTTCAGTCTCACCAGGTCTCACAGAGACTACAAGAACAGCAGCGTCGGCTTCGGATGCTCCGGTAATCATATTCTTGATAAAATCTCTATGGCCTGGGGCATCAATAAGAGTATAAAAGAACTTTTGAGTCTCGAATTTTTGGAAAGCAAGGTCGATGGTTACACCTCTATCCCTTTCTTCCTTAATACTATCTAGGACCCAAGCATACTTGAAGGTGTCACCCTTTCCCGTCGCTTCGGATTCCTTCGCGTATGCATCAATAGTCCGTTGATCGATAACTTTTAAGTCAACCATTAAATGACCAACAGTAGTCGATTTACCATTATCGACATGACCTACAACAACTAGGTTCATATGGGGTTTCTTACTTGCGCTCATAACGGTAGAACATTAAGAGGGCTTTATTTATATTTCGTTAATTGTTGGTAAAGTCATGGTGATCGTGAGCGTCTAGGATCGATTCTGTTAAAGTCGTCTTCGATGCGTACGATGTCTGCTTCATCAAAATGGCCGTAAGAAATTTCCAACACAGTACAGCCATTTGACAATGCCTTGATTCTGTGCTGACTTTTTGAATCAATAGTAATATTATCTCCTTCCTTTACACTAAAGGTCTGGCCGTCAATCTCAACCTCTGCAGTTCCACTTATTATCCGCCAGAATTCATTCCTGCGGATGTGATACTGGAGACTCAACCGATGGTTTGGAATGATATAAATTAGTTTGACTGTGCTCATCTTATTTTCATGAAATTTTTCGAACCTACCCCATGGCCTATCCTCTGTATATATCTTCATAATAATAAAAAGAAAGGTCATGTTTAAAAGTGGTTAACCCATGCAATAATAATACTTTAATTAAAGGCTTAAAATTAATGCAAAGTATTAGAGAGCGAATCACCGGATTGTACACGGCAGGAACATCCATCATGCGATGGAACTATTAGGGAATCTAAACCAGCATACATCGTCAGGATTTGTATGTGTCCATATCATTCCGCTAACTATCAAATGAATAGGCGTATCCTATCTGTATTGAGCACCCCGATGGGCATATTTGGAAATGAGCCGTTGTAATAGGGTCGAGTTCGGCAATAAACCAATTTAAATCTCCCAAAAACACAAGATCTTTCTAATAGTAGAGTCCTCATTTCTGGATTTTACTTAATGGCCTAAGATCTTTGATAAAGCTCTTCAATATTTTCTAGGCATTGCATCACTAATTCACGGCTACGATGCATAACCCAGCTTGCAAATTTGTCCGGAGTAAAAATGTATTGCCGATGAAAACTTGGCGGAATAAATCCACCGTATACTATTATCTGCACGATGATAAAATCTTTACACATCGTGGCAATTTCTTCCTCAGCTGATTGCTCAGATTCTTCGACAGTTCTTCTGTACAACAGAATTGGATGGGGTAATCTCCCAGCAAGTAGCGAGCCTTTTACAAGTTTAGCGCGAAGTCGCTCTACAAGCCACTCATCTAAAGTGACCTGCCCGCGATCAAGAGCAATCTGCTTATTATTAATCAATGGCATTCATCTACCAGAAATTTTTATTTAATTTACCACGGTTATAACATTTGACCGAAAGCTAAAATTGTTGCTGATTACTATGCTAAAACTGGTTGAATTGTCAGATAGAGATGAGGAACTGTCTCCCATCTAGATCAATTGTTTTATAACTAATACCGCCTATGGCATTCAATGAGAACATAATCTCGTTGACTCTAACCAGGAATTTCAGTTCATCTTTTAGCTGAGAAAGATCTTTCATTTCTGACTCGTTAAGTCCTGCTACATGAGCAACGGGTAAAATTTCAGTAGGGTTTCGTCCATGTTCCTTCCTAAGCTGTTGCAAATTCCTGGCCAAATCTCTTAGGAAACCCATCTTAATGAGGTGATCCGATCTGGTGGTCGAAATAAAGACTATTAGCCCATCAAGTTCTACACTGGTATAGCCTTCTATCGGGGAATACTCCATAACAAGATCGCTTTCCCTTAGTTCGATCATCTCCTCTAAGATATTAACCGTTATTTTGCTATCTGAATCCAAGGAACGAAGAACATTGATCTTGTCTATCTCCTCAAAATGTCGCATTAGAGGAGTTATCTTGCTCCTAACCCTTGGTGCCACGCTTTTTGTGAGGATATGTACCTCCACTTTGATTGGGGCACCCTTTGCTATTAATGAATTCAGTTTTGATGTTTGAGACTTAAAGGGTGGAATTTCTATGAGTCTACAGTTCTGGGCGTTTATCTGATTTCTCAAAATTCCCATTAGGTCGGGGTTATTAATAAGACGGATATCGTTGGAGAATACTAGAACTTCATTGATGGGCCACCTGCGTTTGAGTTTGGATTTCATTCTAGCTGCGTTTGAAAGGGAAATAATTTTCTTCAGGAGATCAAATCCTGCTTCCACATCACGATCCACGTAGTCGTTGTCGAGCTTTGGCCATTTCTCTAACATTACACTTTCCTTATCCATAAAGCACATTAGGTATAGGTACTCCGTCACAAAAGGAGAAATCGGATGAAGCATGATATCAAGGTTTTTTAGTATGTGGTTTAGCACGGAGTATACAGATATTCGCCTTTCCCATGATTCTTGATTGTCGTCCCATAAATCATTCCGTACAATAGGTATGTAGGTTTGACTGAGGAAGTTGATTATGAATTCCTCAAGCAACTTTGCTGCTTCATGAAATCTGCACTCATCAAATGCTGCTGTAAAATCGGAGATAAGATATTGAAACTTTGATAGTATCCATACCTCAGAAACAGACAAAAGATTCTTACTTTTTGTCCAACCCAGGCTATGATTTTTTGGATCGTATTTGTCATAGGTACTGTTTTGATAAAAGTATATATGCAAATAGTAGAGTGTGCTAATGATCTGATGGGGTCTGCCCAACATTTCACGTGCATCGAAATTCAAGGATTCAGCTGGCGAAGACTTCCACAGGAAGTAGTACCTAATAATATCCACCGGATTATTGGTTAGGAACGGTATTGATTCGATTACGTTCCCCAAACTCTTGCTCATCTTATTACCCTTTTCATCTAACACATGACCTTGAAAAAGGAATGATTGATATGGGGAGACAGGCGACCCGGATAGGATTATGTTTTCTAGCAGCATCGTATATGCCCATCCTCGAGTCTGATCAATTCCTTCAGTAAGGAATGGGACGGGAACAAGTTTGGAATATTCAGAATCAGTCAATGAGGCATAAGGAGCAGCCCCACTATTGTGCCAGGTATCCAAAACAAATTGCTCCCTCTGCATTATCGACCCACATTTGTTACATTTAAGATTAATTCTATCCAAATGGGGCCTATGCAATGGAAATTGTTCTCCGTCTGGCAGACTAACTGCCCTTTGTATGATATGCTTCCTTGAAGAGAGCAAGTCCTTATTTTTACAATTTACACATGTCCATATAGGAAGTGGAGTTCCCCACAAACGTTCTCTTGTAATGCACCAAGGTACTTTTTCCTTAATAATCTCAATAAATCGATTCCTTGTAGCATTGAAAAAATATTTAACACTCTCAGCAGCCTTTAGGGGTTTTGAGCCCAAAATATCAGTCATGTAGAAATATTCTCGTCTAGCCAGCCATACCAATTTATGATGAGAACGCCAACATGTGGGGTATTGATGCTTAATTCGTCCCACTTTAACGTAATTACCGGTAGATTTTAATTTCTGAATGACAACAGCATCAGCATCTCTAACGAATAGCTGATTGAATATACCTGCATCCTCTGTAAACCTTACTCTATCATCAATTGGAGAAAACAGAGGGATACCCCTTTTGGTAGCAATTTGAAAGTCCATCTCTCCATTGGCTGGAGACAGATGGACTACTCCGCTCCCTGTGTTGGTATCAACAAAGCTTTCAGCGATAACTAGGTGGATTTTACTTGTTTTTGCTAACGTTTCTAGGCCAGGTATCACCTCAAGGAAAGGGTGTATATACCTATGCCCTTCAAGTTTCTTTCCCAATACAATTTTTATTATTTCAAATTCGTGAATGTCCAAATAGTCAAACAGCTCTTCTAAACGTTCCTTCGCCAAGATCCAAGTCTCTTGACCTGTTCTGACGTATGCGTATTCTGCTTCAGGATTCACCGCAACCAATTCGTCGGTAACAAGCGTGAAGGGCATGGTTGTCCATACTAGTAAAAATGTATTCTGGTCCATCAACTTGACCTTGTAGTATAAGGATGGATCTTCCACATTTTCATACCCCTGATTAACTTCTGCGTTACTAAGTGAAGTTTGACATGATGGACAATACGGTACTACGCGAAAGCCTTCCTTCAATATGTCCTGTTCCCATGCCCTTAGGAGATACCGCCACTCCCTTTCTATATATTCATCCTTGTAAGTCCAATATGCGTGCGAATAGTCAAATGACATTCCAAGTAACTTATCTGATTGGATCCACTTGGCATTATATCTGTGAATAAGATCTATGCATGCTTGCACTAACCTTTCTGCCCCCACTTTTTGTATGTTTTCAATCTTACTCCCGGTTAGACCCAGTTCCTTCTCTGCCTGTAGCTCCACTGGCAATCCTTGAGTATCCCAACCAGCTCGAAATACTACTCTGTTCTTCTGTAGTGTCTTAATCCTGAACCATGCATCCTTTATAACACGCCCTCTTAAATGTCCCAGATGCGGGTCCCCGTTCATGGTAGGAGGACCTTCGATAAACCCCAATACGGGAGAGTTTTGGGCATGTAATTCTTTTTGAATAAGTTGCGATAAATTTACTTTTTGCCAATGCTCATTTACAGATTTTTCTATAGCTTTGGCGTCGAAGGTAGGAAGCAGATCCAATTCTATGGCAGCAATCTTCCTTTAACCCTCTTTATATTTTTGGCATGTCTTCAATAGAAACATAATAATGTCTCGCAATGATTTGTTACCAAAATTGTCCTTTGTAAATAAAATATCGGCAATAACTGAACCTCTAGGAGATATCAACGTTGTTGTTGAAATTCCTAAGGATAGCAGGATCAAGTACGAGTTTGATCACCGCACAGGAGTTCTGTTTGTAGATAGAAAGCTGTACACTTCCATGGTATATCCATTCAACTATGGGTTTCTGCCTGGAACATTGGAAGAAGATGGGGATCCGGTTGATGTGTTGTTGCTAGGCGAGGAAAGCCTATTTCCCTTGTCGGTTGTTCGTGCCACTCCACTGGGAGTGTTGATAACTGAAGACGAGGAGGGAAAAGATTCAAAGATCATTGCTGTGCCTAGCCCAAAAGTAGATCCAGGCTATTCGGATTTAAGACAATTATCAGATATTCCAGCCAGCATATTGGATAAGATTAAACACTTCTTTGAACACTATAAAGAACTAGAGCCAGAAAAGTTTGTGAAAGTAGTTGGCTATGACAATGACCAGGTTGCTAGACAAAAAATAAAGGAGGCGGCTGACAGATATACAGCCCGGAATCCTTAAAGGGCTTTGAATTGGTCACTCCACTTGATGTAAGCCTTGAGCATTTCTGCACTAACGCTAGGTTTTCGAACCTTAAAAATTTCCTTAAAATCGGCTGCACTTATAGATCTTGGGTTTGAATTGGTATCCATAGCCATACCACTTTCAAACAGTTCGTTAACAACCCTGAGCTGGGCAGCTTGACAAATGTCCTTTATGTCGCTGGCACTATAACCCTCACATAGCTTGGCCAAATCGTCTGGTTTTAACGATTTTTCACGATTGAGAGGACGCGTATATTGACGAAATAAGTCTACTCTAGATGGAAGAGAAGGGAGTGAAACATTTATGCGCTTCTGGAACCTTCGAAGAAATCCTGACTCCAATGTCCAGGGCTTGTTTGTTGCTCCAATTACATATAATTGAGAATCTTTCAACTTGACATTTATACCATCCATTTCGGTAAGGAATTGGTTCTTTACCCGTACCTCTCCACCGATTTCACTTGTTCGGGTTCCAAGTAGCGAGTCTATCTCATCGATAAACAAAAGAACAGGAACGCCTTCATTCTCCTGAAGCCGCCTTGCAAGCATAAATAGTTTAGATACGTTTTTCTCTGCTTCTCCCAACCATTTGCTCATCATACTTGCCGCATCGACATTCAAAAAATATCCATCAATTTCAGCTGCTGCAGCGGCAGCCAATAAAGTTTTGCCACAGCCAGGTGGGCCAAATAGGAGTATCCCGCGAGGCCATCCTAGCGGGAACAGGTCAGATCGTTTAGTAGGATAGACAATTGACTCACGTATAGCTCGTTTTGCGTCGTCAAGACCAATTACCTCTCCCCACTTTACATGTGGCTTTTCCTTCAGCACAAGATCGTCGAAAGTTGTATCCGAAGATGTGGATGTGGATGAATCTGATCCGGTGACTTGATGTGTAAAGTTAGATTGCGACGTTCTAGATTTTCCCTCATTTCGCAATTGGTTAGAATCCTGACGCGTAAAATCTTTTGTTGAGGGGGAAATGGTTCTGCTTAGTGTGTTTGATTTGAGATCTGACGAAAGCTGGAGTGTGCGTATTCGATTTTGGTAAGCATTTGCTCTTTCTCTGTATACTCTATTTAGCCTATACTCTGGGTATATTTGGACTAACTTAACCAATGCGTCTATGGCTCTCTGATAGGATTGGATAGCCATTCCTCTCGAACCCTGTGAGTCAAAGCCAATAGCTTCAGAAGCGTATTTGCTTGCAGTATTTTCCAGTTCCTGTGGAGCAAGACTCATAATAACTATAATCGGTTGGAATTAGTGTGCCACTTTGAATTATTTAGGTGTAAATTGATATTGTGTAATAAACTAAATTATTTGAACCTAAATCCAATATCCAAAGTTTCGATATCTGACTTGTACTGACTCTTGTGAGCATCTATGCTGACTCCATTGATGTCTATGATCGAAATTAACTTTGCCTCTTGTTCATGAGAGAATAAAATTTGTTTTTATACACTAAAGTTATCAGTCATTAGTCAATACCGCGATAATTTTCAAGCTGTGAATTTACCAATTTGGTGCAAATGTTGTCAAGATTGCATTAAGACGGCTCTACTTGATACCTCCTACCTCACGCTCAAGTTACTCATTTGACACATTTGAATAACAAAAGGGAGTAAGGCGTTAAATCGCCAGATTCGAAAGATATAATTGATTGACATAGAGACTGTGAGAGACCAGCGTATCCACATTAAAATATTTGTTCCATTTTGTGATGACGCAATCGCAGGTTCTATTTGCTATTGATTATATCGTAGAGATTCTTATCATAATTAGTAACCAGTAGAATATTTCGATATTGATTATACTGGAATAGCCATAACACTCGATTGTACAGTGTTATCGTAGTGTATACTGATAGCTATTTAGATTGCCTATATTTGCTTTTTCTGTTATCTTTACATATGAATGAAATAATGTGATGTGCAATATGAGTTTTATTTTTCTCTTAATGGAGCATTTTGTTTGTAAAAAGGCGTATTCACAAGTTAAGCCCGAGTATTTGGATATAGTAGACATGCTCTCCTACGACTTGCTAATCGTCTCGTTCAGAGGACTGGTTACTATTGGTTGTATGTGGCTGATCTCAATTTCTTCTTACTGTATATTAATACATTAAAACCTAGCAAAATTTAGGATGTGGGCCGAAAGGTTTGTGAATCATATTTGACTCAAATTACTGGCCCCAGCAGTATGTATGTATCATTTTTGGCATTGTGCATCATAAATGTTGAGGTATTTGGTTAGACTGTGTGGGATTCCGCCGACTAACAAGTTAGCATACATCAGAATGCTTAAAACATACATATTTCCTTCAATTGAAAAATGAGTTTGACAATTCGATCCATTGATCAGAATGATATATGAATGACTGTGGCAGAATCGGGTACGAAGCACACAAATTTATTTCTTCAATTCATGGTTATCCCTCTGAGCAGCCTTCCGAAGAATATGGGATTGCACTTATCAGGAGTCTTCTTAACAACCCATATTCATGGGGCGTCTTAGCAGAAAGACAAGGGAAGATATTGGGAAGTATCTTCCTTCATAGATTCCCGCCTTCGCCTGTGGCGGTGATAGGTCCACTGACTGTTCATCCGTCTTCAGAAGGTGGTGTAGGTAGAGTACTGATGAAGGCTGCCCTTACTCAAGCGCATAAACAAGGGCAGGATCAGGTTAGGTTAGTTCAATCGCCAAGTCATATTCGCTCGTTTGTCCTCTATACCAAGTCTGGATTCAAATTACGTGAGCCGTTATTTCTGTTTCAAGGAAATCCCTTAAATGGTGGGAAATACGAAACTGATATGGTACGACAAGTACTCGATGAAAATGACATTTCTTCATGCATTGAACTTTGCAAGTCAGTATATGGTTTTTCAAGGGAGATGGAATTGCGTCAGGCAAAAGCTCAAGGCGTCGCTACTATAATAGAGCGAAATGGTATTGTTACCGGCTATGCGGCTGGTATAGGTCTATTTGGTCATGCAGTTGCACGATCAAACGGAGATTTAAAGACTCTGATTGCAAATGCATCGGCAATTCTAGGACATGGTTTCTTCGTGCCTGCTCGAAACTGGGAAGTAATTAAGTGGTTGCTTGAAAATGGCTTTCGAATCGGTTGGCCTGCAAATCTTATGACTTTTGGTCCCTATGGGGAACCACTGACGCCTTTTCTTCCTTCTTTGGCATACTAACAATAGTGGAGCGAGGGATTGATTATTTTGTAAACATGTCAGTCATACAATCTTTGTCGTAGGATTGTTACTTATTAAGGGACTCGACTAAACTATATTCTGTGAACGATGTTTAACTTTGATTTAGTCCCAGAGGTTTGCGAATCATATTTGACCTGCGGTTTGGTTTCACGAGAACATCTGGATCACGAGGGGTCAGGATGCCTCCCGCCAGATTATTGACGTTGGATTGGAACCGTGAAATAAAGGTTTAAGCTGATTTAAATGGCGCTAAACTGAATTAAACCTTAGGCTTTCACATCCTGGGACCTCAGCCCCACGATATCGCTAGCGATTTCATTCGTGAAAATATGATACATCCTAACTAGTAACACCCTAATAATAAAAGAAAGGTGGGCGGCCTCAGACTAATGCCGATCCGGATAAGAGATGGCCGCCCCACCCATGGTGGTTTTTCGTTCGCCTTGCTCCTAAGCAAGACGTGCTGCTGTTTGGCTGTCTTCTACCAACAGCAGTAAGTTTTGCATCACAAATTATAAAAACGGTGCCGGAGCTTAGAGGCCATACCTTCACCTTGTTCTTCTTATTCTCCAGACGCGAGAATCGTCGCTATGGATTTAAGTCCAATAATCAGTAGATAGCAATGAAAAGGTGTCCTCCAGGAGAATGCCTGATAGATAGGCCATGGTTGTCGGATGCCTTTTTGGGTATGAATCCCTTTTGGCAATGTCGTGTGTGTGGGACTTCTGGCACACACACTAGATATTTGTTATTATGTATTGACTATAGGCTCTAGATAGTCTTCAA
>OCZV010000142.1_pt1 | contig 27007 bp, 20 predicted proteins | sample 1539051 | NCBI WGS metagenome assembly OCZV01 (sample SAMEA3113581, study PRJEB22503) | soil metagenome
TGGCACTGCACGGAGCAATCGTGCAAACGATTCCACAGATTGAACCTCAGTGCACGGGCGAACAATATGTGTCGCCCTGTTCGACAGAGGTCGCGGCGCGCCGGATGTAGCTTCTACTCCATGGAAAACGTCATCGATGTGGCGGAGCTCAGCAAGAGGTTCGGCACCACGCAGGCACTCGACCGCCTCGACCTCACCGTGCGCGCCGGCGAAGTCCACGGATTCCTCGGACCCAACGGCGCCGGGAAAACCACCACCATCCGCATCCTCCTCGGACTTCTGCGCGCCGACTCCGGGCGCGCAACTCTCCTCGGAGGTGATCCGTGGCGCGAGGCCGTCGAGTTGCACCGGCGCCTCGCCTACGTTCCCGGTGACGTGACCTTGTGGCCGACGCTGACCGGCGGAGAGATCATCGACCTCCTCGCCCGCATGCGCGGCGGCATCGACGAGCAGCGCCGCGCCGACCTTCTCGAGCGCTTCGACCTCGATCCGACGAAGAAAGCGCGCGCGTACTCAAAGGGCAACCGGCAAAAGGTTGCGCTGATCGCCGCGCTCGCGTCCGACGCCGAGCTGCTTCTTCTCGACGAACCCACCGCCGGACTCGACCCATTGATGGAGGCCGAATTCCGGAAGGCCGTGGGCGAGCTCAAGGGCGCGGGCCGTACGATGCTCCTCTCGAGTCACATCCTCGCCGAGGTCGAGGCGGTATGTGACCGCGTCAGCATCATCCGCAACGGCCGCAATGTCGAGACCGGAACACTCGCCGAGCTCCGCCACCTCACCCGCACCTCCGTAACCGCCGAGGTCGTGAAGCCAATCCCGGAATTCGCCACTTTTCCCGGCGTCCATGACGTTCAACTGAGCGACGGCGAAGTGCGATGCGAGGTGGATACCGAGCACCTCAACGACGTCCTCAGGCGCCTAACGGAGGTCGGCGTACGTTCTCTGACCAGCCGCCCTCCGACACTCGAGGAACTGTTTCTGCGGCACTACGGAGCATCGGACGAATGAAAACGCTCACCGGCACTGGGGCACTGTGGCGCCTTGCCCTTCGTCGCGATCGAGTTCGACTCCCCGCGTGGGTCCTTGGGATCACGTTGATGGTTGTAGGAACGGCTTCGAGCTTCGAGGGACTCTTTCCGACAGCCGAACAACGCGCGGACTTCGCGGCCGGCGTGGTGCGCAACACGGGATTCCGCGCTCTATACGGTCCGCTGTACGACAGCTCCGTCGGTGGGCTCACCGCGTGGCGGATCGGCGCGGCCGGGGCCGTGTATGCGGCGTTGATGAGCCTCCTGCTCATGGTCAGGCACACGCGCTCCGAGGAGGAGACGGGCCGCTTCGAGCTGCTCGGCGCGACGGTCGTCGGCCGCCATGCTGGTTTGGCTGCGGCGTTCATTCACGTCGGCCTCGCGAACGTCGGAGTTGCCTTGTTCATCACTCTGGGTTTCATCGCCAGCGGACTGCCGGCCGCCGGAGCGCTGGCCTTCGGTGCGGCCCTCGGACTGAGCGGCTGCGCCTTCGCTGCGGTGACCGCCATCACCGCTCAGCTGGCTACCACCGGCCGAGCTGCGGGAGGACTTGCCGGAGCGTTTCTGGGAGGTGCTTACGTCGTCCGAATCATCGGAGATTCCGGTGACGGCACGCTCTCCTGGTTCTCCCCCATCGGCTGGGCCGTCAAGACGCAGATGTTCGCGGACGAGCGCTGGTGGGTGCTGAGCCTTCCCATCGCGGTGACCCTGGTAATGGTCCCGGTCGCGTTCGTGCTCGTCTCGCGAAGGGATCTTGGAGGCGGCCTGCTCGCGGACAAGCCGGGTCCGTCCAGGGCATCGCCTCAACTGCGCGGTCCCCTGGGCCTGGCGTGGCATCTGCAGCGCGGCCTGCTTTCTGGCTGGGTATTCGGACTGGTCGGGGCGGGAGCCGCCGTTGGGGCAATCGCGAAGGACGTCGGCGATTTCGGCGAGCAGATCGGAGACATTCTGCGCAACCTTGGAAACAACGAAATCCTCGTCGACGCGTATTTCTCGGGAATCATGAGCCTCTTCGCCCTTGCCTCCGGCGGCTACCTGATCCAGGCAGTGCTTCGCCTTCGGGCAGAGGAGACGGCCATGCGCGCCGAGCCACTGCTTGCAAGTCCGGTCAGCCGGTGGGGCTGGGCGTGGCCGCATCTGCTCGTGGCTGCAGCGGGCGCGACGGTCCTCTTGGCGGCAGTCGGTTTCGCCGCAGGACTCACCCATGGACTACGAGTGGGCGACGTCGGCGGCCAGGTGCCGAAACTCATGGCCACCGCCCTGCTCCAGTTGCCGGCAGCGTTGACACTTGGTGGGCTCGCCTTTGCGCTTACTGGAATACTCCCGCGGTTCACTGCAATCGCGTGGGCCCTGTTCGCAGCGTTTGTGCTCGTCGGTTACGTCGGTGAACTTCTCAATCTGCCGGAAATTGCGCTTGATGTGTCGCCCTTCCGGCACACGCCCCGGTTCCCGGTGACGGATATCTCTGTGACACCTCTGATCATCCTCGGAGCGGTGGCCTCTGCGCTTGGGTGGCTCGGATACGTGGGACTCCGGCGCCGAGACATCCTGTCGGGTTAAGGGTTCCGTAACCTGGCCGCGGACTAGAGCTCCATCTTGCTCGGGGCGGCGCAGGTCGTCACTTGTCCTGGTAGGAAGACACGTCGAATAGGCCAGACGAGGAGGATTGCGATGGACGAGAAGGCGCGGGAATCGGCGTTTATGACGGCGCTGGTTACGGAGCACTTCGTTTGCAGTCGGCAGCGAGCACCACGGTCAGCGAGGCCGGCGTTCGAGCGTCCCTGTACGTGTTCTCGCTATCAAGCACATTGGTCGCGCTGGGGTTCACCGCGCAGTCGAAGGTTGTCTTCGCAGCTATTCACTACCAGCACCGACGCTACTCCGCCGAGGCGGACGCGAGTCGACGGGCGGCTGCGACATTGAATTCCTGAGGCCGACGTCCTTCTGTCTGCCGAGTGGTGCGGAATCCGAGTCACTGAGCAGACAGAAGGAAGTTCTCAGACTAGAGGTCCGAATCTCCCGAGGGCAGGCGGCGCCAAACGAAGGCTGCGCTCATGGCCAGCAGACCCGCCGCCGCCAGCATGGCCACGCCGAAACCATTCGTGAACGACGCAAGAGCAGCAACGCGTAATGTATCGCCCGCTTCGCCACCAATTCCCTGAGCCACCTCGAGTGCGGCTCCGACGGATTGCTTCGCAGCTTCAACCAGGCCGGGGTCGAGCCCCGCAACGGAGCCGTCGATGTCCGCCCGGTAGGCCGCGTTGGTGAGCGAGCCGAGGACGCCGATCCCGAGGACGGCTCCGACCTGACGGGTGGTGTCGTTTAGCGCTGCTCCCAGCCCGGCGTTCTCCTCGGGCACCGCGGCCATCACCGCGTCGGTCGAGGGGATGAAGACAGAACCGATCGCAATCCCCAATACGAATAACCCACTACCGAGCAACCAATAGGGGGTCCCCGGTTCCACCTGCGCCACGACTACCAGGAACGCGGCGACTCCGAAGAGGCCGGCACCCGCCGCTCGTCCCGTCCCCACTCTGCGAACCAAATGCCCTCCGGCATGGCCCGCGAGCGCCACTCCGGCCACGAGCGGCAACATGCGGATGCCCGCCTCGAGCGGCGTGTATCCCTTGACGATCTGGAGATACTGCGTCAGGTCGAAGGCGAGCCCCGCCATAGCGAACATTGCCAGGGTAATCGCGATCGCCCCCCACTTCAGTCGGGGGTTTTGGAACAATCGAAGGTCCAACATCGGCTCACGAACGCGACTCTCCCGCACCAGGAACCCGATCCCCGCGACCGCGGCAACTCCAAATCCGGCAACGACTTCTCCGCTCAGCCATCCTTTGGAGGGCGCCTCGATGACCGCGTAAACCAGTGAGCCCAGTGCCGCAGTGGACAGGATCATCGCGATGATGTCCGCCCGCGGGGGTGATGGATGCCGGCTCTCGGGGATCAGGAACCAACCCGCAACCAGGATCACAGCGACGATGGGAACGTTGATTAGGAACACCGAGCCCCACCAATAGCGCTCGAGGAGGAATCCTCCCAGAACTGGGCCGAGGGGGATCCCGATGTGTGCTAGTGCGGCCCAGATCCCGATCGCCCTGATCCGTTCGGAGCGCGGAAAGACGTCGATGATGATCGAGAGTGTGGCCGGCATTATCAGCGCTCCGCCGATGCCCATTACGGTGCGCGCAGCGATCAACTCGACGGTTGATCCTGCAAAGGCGCCATAGAGGCTTGCGCCGGCGAACACTACAAGCCCGAGCTGGAGGAACCGTTTTCTTCCGAAGCGGTCGCCGAGCGTACCCATGGTTAGGAGGAGTCCGGCGAAAACGAGGATGTAAGAGTCCACGATCCACTGCAGTCCGGAAACCGATGCGTTGAGGTCCCGTTGCAGAGTGGGCAGGGCGATGTTGACGATCGTGTCGTCGATGATGATGATCACGAGGCTTACGGAGAGCGCCACGAGTGTCCACCAGCGCAGTTCGTACTTGCGCTCTCGCCCCTCGGAATCGCGCGGAGACTGCACAACGGCGCTGCTCAAATGTGTTTGGGTAATGCCTTCGTTCGATGCGTGTCTCACCGGGTCCTCCCTTCCAGACCGGGGACTACTTCCTTCGAAGCCAGCCGGGATCTCCATCTCATGTATTACTGGATGTGTGTTGTTTCCCGGACTACAATGCGTTTATGAACAATTTGTTCGATTGTCGGGTCGTCTGCCAGCAGACGTCAACAACCAAAGATGAGCGACGTGTTCGGTTCCGAACGGAACGGCGCAGATTGTCTGGGAAAGGACACGAAACGGAGGCTATTTGTGAACTCAGCGATGACAGATCGACGTGTGAGGCGAACGCGAGCATTGCTCGGGAGCGCCCTCCTGGCGCTCATTCAAGAAAAGGGGTACGACCGCATCACGGTCCAAGACATCCTCGACCGCGCCGACGTCGGACGGTCGACCTTCTACGCGCACTTCCGTGACAAAGACGAACTTCTCCTCAGCGGATTCGAGGACATTCGTGTGGCCCTTGCAGCCGAGCGAACTGCAGCCGAGAGCGGGACTGCACGCAAGGTAGACCTCCTTCGGCCGTTGCTCGCCGTCTTCCGGCATGTCGAGGCACACCGGGAACTCTGGGGACCCTTGACCCAAAAGGGGGGAGCCGACCTAATCATCCGCGTCCTTCGGGAGAGCGTTGCGGAGTTAGTGCGAGAGCACTTCCGCGTTCAATTCTCCGAAGAAAACGGGAATCAGCTTCAACTCGAGGCAGCCATGCAATTCGAGGCCGGCGCCTGCATGGGCCTTCTCATCTGGTGGCTGGACAACGACATTCCTCTTTCGGCCGAGGAGGTCCACTCGATCTTTCGGAGGATCAGCACACAGGGTGTGAGGCGCTTCCTTGCCGCGGCGTAACCAAACTCAGCGCGCGCGACCGCCATCTCCACCTGGCTGGCAGCGCCCGGTTCCGTAACCTCGCCGCGGAATAGTGCTTCATCTTACAGAGTTGGGGGAATAGCAGGGGAAAACTCGGGGAGGAATCACGTGATGGATGGCCGGGGAGAGGTCCGAATCGAGCAGTCCAAGAAGTGGTTGCGCGGCTACATCGGCGGCCAGCTGATCTTCGATACCAAACGCCCACTCATGGTGTGGGAGAAGCCGTACTACCCCACCTACTACGTTCCCGAATCCGACGTCGCGGCGGGGCTCGTCGCAAACGGAGAGATGAAAGAGACGCGCGGGATCGGGGAGGGTGAATCACTCGACATAAAGACCAACGGCCTTGCCCGGGAACGCGCCGCGATTCGTTTTCCATCCACCGACATAGACGAGTTGCGCGAACAGGTTCGCTTCAGGTGGGATGCGATCGACGAGTGGCTCGAGGAGGACGAACCCGTCTACACGCATCCCCGCGATCCCTACACCCGCATAGACATCCTCAACAGCTCGCGCCACGTCGAGGTCGTCGTCGACGGCGTGAAAGTTGCCGAGACCCACAAGCCGACGATCCTGTACGAAACGGGATTGCCGCCGCGCTATTACATGCCAGTCGGAGACGTCGATACGGAGCTGCTGACTCCGTCGCACAAGCAAACCCATTGCCCGTACAAGGGAACGGCCGAATACTTCTCCCTCGCCGTCGGCGACACCGTCCACGACGATTTCGTTTGGATCTACCGAACGCCTCTGCCGGAGAGCCAGAAAATCGCCGGGCTCGTCTGCTTCTTCAACGAGAAGGTCGACCTCTACGTAGACGGCGAACTCCAGGAACGCCCGCAATCCCCCTTCAGTTGATCCGAACTGTTCGCGCTGAGCTATCGAATCCGATGAATGAGCGCGAACAGTTCGAGTGGGGGCTAGGTTGATTCGCGCAGGATCAGTTTTGTGTCCAGCACAACGTTCTTCGGCTCGGCCTCGCCGGACGTGATCTGATTCACCAACATGCTTGCAAGTTCCCTGCCCATCGCCTCGATCGGCTGGCGAACGGTCGTGAGTTTGGGACTGGCGAGCACGGCCGCCTGAGAATCGTCGAATCCGATGACGGCGACGTCGTCGGGCACATGCCGCCCGGAGTCGAGCAGCGCCCGCAGAGCGCCGGCCGCCATCAGGTCCGACGCCGCGAACACCGCATCGACGTCGGGATGACGGGCCAGCAGTTCCGTCATGGCCCGCTGGCCGCTCGACTGGGAGAAGTCCCCCTCAGCCTCCAACGACTCGTCGAGATCGATCCCCGCCTCGGTTAGGGCGTTCCGATATCCCTCGCAGCGATCGAGTCCCGGCGTTGTGTCCTGCGGCCCTGTGATGGTGGCGACGCGCCGCCGACCCGATCCGATGAGGAAATCGACTGCCGACTGGGCGCCGCCGCAGTTGTCGGCGTCCACATAACTCACGTCGAGCCCTCCGTCCGGGCGTCCACACAGCACCGCAGGCACCGGAGCGGAAACCAGCTTCTCGACCAACGGATTGTCGAGGGGGAAGCTCACAACGATCACACCATCGGTGTGACCGTTGAGCACGTACTGCTCGAAACGCTCGTTTTGTTCGGCACTCTGCGGGATCGACAACACCAGCTGGAACGGACTATCGGAAAGGATCTGGCTTACACCCCGGACGATCCCGGCGAAGAACGGATCGGCAAAGAAGCGCGCCGGGGTAGCGGGAACTACCAGCGCGACCGCGTCACTCCTGCGGGTAACCAAACTGCGCGCCGCCCGATTCGGGATGTAGCCCAGCTGTTTGATGGCCTTCTCAACGGACACGCGCGCCCGTTCGCTCACCCCCGGACTCGAGTTGACGACTCGTGAAGCGGTGGCGCGTGAGACGCCTGCCAGTTCGGCGACTTTCTCGAGTGTGGGCTGATTTCGGTTGCCGTTGCCTCGGGCCAGTTCCCTGCCGGCGGGGCGCCGCGCAATTGAACTTCGGTGACGTTTGATGAAATCGCGGTACCAAAGGGCGCTCGCCTTCACCGTTCTCGTCTGCGTTGGGAAATCAACGTGCACGATGCCAAAGCGCTTGGAGTAACCCCAGGTCCATTCGAAGTTGTCGAGCAGGGACCAGACGAAATAGCCGCGCACCTCGGCTCCGTGCGATATCGCTTCGTTCACGGCATGGATGTGGTCGTTCAGGAAACGCACGCGATCGGGATCGTTGACGCTCCCGTCGGGGCGGACATAGTCGTGAAAGGCTGCTCCGTTCTCCGTGATGTACATGGGTACACGCGGATAGTCGCTGTCCAGACGGCGCAACAACTCAACTAGACCCTGGGCCTGTATGGGCCAGTCCATCGCTGTGGTCGGCCCGCTGGGTTCAAGGAATTGGACGTGCGGCGCGCCGGGCCATTGAGTCGGTCCCGCCGCGGGCGGACCGTGTCCCACGGTGTGCCCGTGGTAGTAGTTGACGCCGAGTGCGTCGATCGGAACAGCAATTGTCCGCAAATCCTCTTCGGTCACGAAGGACATGTCGCAGATGGTCGAGAAGTGCTCGAGCATGTCCTCGGGATAGGACCCGAGAAGGAGGGGTTCCAGGAACAACCGATTCATCAGGCCGTCGATCAGCCGAGCCGCGTCGACGTCCTCATCGGACTCCGTGGCCGGTGATATCGGAGCAAGGTTCAGGGTTATGCCGATTGACGCTCCCGAGACTGCGGAGTGAAGCGCCTCCACGGCGCGCCCGTGCCCCAACAGGAGGTTGTGGACCGCCCTGATCGATGCGGCTTCGTCGGTTCGACCCGGCGCGTGGATGCCTGACGCGTAGCCGAGGAACGCCGAACACCACGGCTCGTTGAGTGTCGACCAGTTCGGAACCCGATCCGACAACGCCTCTCCGACCAACAGCGCGTATTCGGCGAACCGATCCGCGGTCTCCCGGTTAGGCCATCCGCCGAGATCTTCCAGCTCCTGAGGGAGGTCCCAGTGATACAGCGTGGCAAAAGGAGTGATTCCGTTGTCGAGCAGTTCGTCGGCCAACCGACGGTAGAAATCGAGTCCCTTTTGATTCGGCGCGCCACTGCCGCCAGGCTGAACCCGCGGCCACGAGATCGAAAACCTGTAGGCGTTGACCCCAATGTCTCTCATCAACGCGACGTCGCGCTGATAGAGGTGGTAGTGGTCGGTCGCCACATCCCCGGTGTCGCCGTTCAGTACGGCTCCGGGCACTCGCGTGAAGGAGTCCCAAATCGATGAGCCGCGTCCGTCTTCCTCGACTGCGCCCTCGATCTGATAGGCGGAGGTGGCTGCACCCCAAACAAAGCCCGGGGGAAAGGCTCGATCCGCGCGAGCGGTGGCGAGGTCGGACGCAGTTCTCACGCTGGTGCCGGCTTTCCCTTCGTCGACGTCACTAGAGAAGTCCTGCCGGGATGATGGCAGGCGGCAACACTTTCATCCACAACACCAACCTCAGACGCGTCCCCGCCGCGCCGCCGGCCCGACGAGTGAGGGGGCCGGCGAGCAGAGACGAATCTCAGGCGGTGTTAGGTCGTTCGTCCCTGCTCGCCAGTCGGGGGCAGACTTTGTTCAATCCGGTCTGCAAGGCGCCCACGGGCCGGGAGTGTGGGGATCTGCTTGTGCGGATCTCCCGGCTCATGAGAGCGCTCTCAGAACTACTCTATGAGAGCGCTCTCAGCAGTGTCAACGGAGCACGGCGACTTTCTTCACCCGGACCTAGATCTGCTTCGGCGCTGAGATGGCATTCGAGCCCCACCCCTCGGGGGTCAGGTGCCATTTCGACTTGGTCGGGGAGCCGGCTCGCGCCGAGATGGCATTCGAGCCCCACCCCTCGGGGGTCAGGTGCCATTTCGCCCCAGACATTGACAATCATCGATATATGCGCCAAGCTGCCTTGCATCGACAATCATCGATGAAGGGACGCACCATGAAGAAACTCCTCGGCCTCGCCCGGCGCCGGGATCGGGCCGTCGGCTATTGCGACTCCTGCGGATCGGCGTGCGATTCGAGGTGCCGCTCCGAAGCGGTGAGGCGCAGAGACGTGGTGAGGGCTACAAAATGGTCCCCTGCGAGGCTTGTGTAATGGCTCCCCAGACCTCCGAACTCCCGGTCCTCCAGGCAGCCGAATGTTGTGCCCCCCTCGGGCAGCCGGCGATGTCCGAAGCCGATGCCACCACAACGGCCACGGTCTTTAAGGCCCTCTCGGACCCCCATCGGGTCCGGATCTTCAACCAGCTCGCCAATAGCGAAGCGCCGGTGTGCGTCTGCGACATTACGGATCAAATCGGTCTCTCGCAGCCCACGACGAGCTTCCATCTCAAAAAGCTTGTCGCCGCGGGATTGCTTCACCGGGAGCAGCGCGGGACGTGGGCCTACTACTCCATCAACCGTGAAGTAATTGGGCGGCTCCGCAGCATCTTCGACCTCAAGGAGGCAGTGGCATGAGCGAGACTCGAGAGGACGTCCGGGACGGCTACGCCGCGGCGGCGCGCCGGGTCGCGGAGCACAAGGAGCAGGCCGTCGACCCGGGCTGCTGCGGGTCGAGCGCCGAAGCACCAGGATCGTGCTGCGGGCCCACAAGCACCGTCGAGATCTCCGCCGGCCTTTACAGCTCGATCGAGACGAAGGGCCTACCGGAGACCGCCCTTCTGGCGAGCCTCGGTTGCGGCAATCCGACCGCAGTGGCGGAGCTGACCGAAGGACAGACGGTCCTCGACCTCGGCTCCGGGGGCGGGATCGACGTTCTTCTGTCGGCGAGCCGGGTCGGACCAACTGGCAAGGTCTACGGGCTCGACATGACGGAGGAGATGCTCGCGCTGGCCCTTGAGAACAAACGGAAAGCGGGAGCGGAGAACGTCGAGTTCCTCAAGGGCTATATCGAGGACATCCCTCTCCCCCAAGGGACCATAGACGTCATCATCAGCAACTGCGTCATCAACCTGTCGCTCGACAAGCCGGCGGTGTTCCGAGAGATGCACAGAGTCCTGAAGCCCGGCGGCCGGATCGGTATCTCTGACATCGTGGCATCCGACGAACTCTCGGCCGAGGACCGCGCCGAACGCGGAAGTTACGTGGGTTGCATCGCAGGCGCAGTCTCTTTCGGGGAGTACGAAAGGGGCCTCACCGAGGCTGGATTCACCGATGTGCAACTGACGAAGTCACACGACGTTGCGGACGGAATGTTCTCGACGATAGTGAAGGCAACGAAGCCGGGCTGAAGCGGCCACAGGGCGGTGCGCCGGCGCGCCCGGCGCCATCCGGGGGATCAGGCGTCGTGGGAGCGGCGCGCCAGCGGCACTACCTTGCCGTTCTCCTCGGCCGGAGAGGCAACCTCTAAAGTGCTTTCGGTTGGGGGGAGCAGCTGAAACCCCTCCGACCATTCCGTCAGCCGCTCGGGAGGAAGTGGACGTGCGAGGTAGAACCCCTGCGCCACGTCGCAGCCGAGCGATACAAGTGCATCGAGGATCTCCCGGCTCTCGACACCCACCGCTACGACGCTCATCCCGAGGGTGTGGCCGAGGTCGACGATCGAGCGCACGATGACGGCATCGTTCTCGTCGTGCTGCATACCTATGATGAAGCTTCGGTCGATCTTTATCTCGTGAACGGGCAGACGTTTGATGTGCGAGAGCGACGAACTGCCCCGACCGAAGTCATCGATGGACAGCCTGACGCCCATGGCGCTGAGCCGCGTGATGATCTCGCGTCCGCGCTCGGGGTCGGCCTTGACGCTGCTTTCGTTGATCTCGAGTTGGAGCAGCTCTGGTGCCACGTCCCACCGATTGAGCAGCAGGGCGATCTCGTCGGGGAACTTGACGTCCAGAAGGCTTCGCGCCGACACGTTGACCGACACGTGCAGCCCCAGCCCGTCGTGCGTCCACGTCGCGCAGTGGCGCAGTGCCGAGTTCAAGGCAAACGTAGTCAGCGATCCAATAAGCCCGGCATGTTCCGCAATCTGTACGAAGTCATCCGGGGAGATGAACCCGCGCGTTGGATGCATCCATCGCATTAGCGCCTCGAAACCGACAACCCGTCCGGTCCTGAGGTCCGCCTTGGGCTGATAGAGGAGCGTTAGCTCCTCGTTCTCGATGGCGCGCCGCAGCTCCGAGACAAGGCCGAGCCTGTCGATGCTGTAGCCATCCCTCTCGTTTGAGTAGACCTCGCACCCAGTATGCGAATCCTTGGCGAGATACATCGCAACATCCGCACGCTGGAGCAGCGACTCGGGATCGTCGCCGTCTTGTGGGTACAGCGCGATGCCGATGCTGGCCCTGATCTCGACTTGGATCTCCTCGAGCGAGACGGGCGCCTCAAGAGACTCCAGCACTTTTCGAGCGGTCACAAGGGCGGCCTCGGCGTCCGCTACAACCGGCAAGAGGATTGCAAACTCGTCGCCTCCGAGCCGCGACACCATGTCGCTCTCGCGCAGGCACGCCCTAAGGCGCTCGCCTACCTCCTTCAGCAGTAGGTCTCCGAAATGATGACCGAGTGTGTCGTTGACCTCTTTGAATCGATCGAGGTCCATGAGCATTACGGCCGTCGAATTCATCTCGCGTTTGGCCGCGCCCACAGCCTGGCGTACGGCCTCCTGGAACAGAGCTCGGTTGGGCAGACCGGTCAATCGATCGTGAAGTGCAAGGTGTTCGTTCTGAGCAGCCTGACGACGCAGATGGTCGACGAGGCGCCCGTTCTCGAGCGACGTGCTTGTGTGGTTGATGAGCGTCTCGAACAAGCGGAGGTCATCCTCGTCGAAAGTGTCGAAGTTACCCAGCCGGTTCGCAACGTGCATCGCGCCCAGTTGGCGGCCGTCGACGCGGAGGGGGGCGACCATGGCGTCCGTGATGTTCGGCTGAATGAAGAACGTCCGGAGCCGTGACGTCTTTATCGGGCGCGGGAGCAGCAGCGCTGCATCTTGAGCCATAACCCGGCCCCAGGCACCGCGCGAGGGATCGATCTCGAGCGGCTGCAACACCACCTTTGACCCTCCGGGGCCCAAGGCAGTTCTGAGCGCCGGCTCCCCCTCGTGCTGCGGAAGCATTGTTATCTCTGCAATCTCGCACCGGAACATCTCACGCGCCTGGGCCAAGAGCTGCACGAGTACGGCCTCCACGTGAAGAGCCGACCCCGCCCGCGAGGACTCATACAACAGCTCCATGCTCTCGTGGTTCTGGCGAACGGATCCGTAGGCTCGGTATCCGATAAAGGTCATGAACCACAGCACAACGGCCAGCCACGCGGCCGACGGGCGGTCCGCGAACAAAGTCACGGAAACGAGGGCGAGGCATGTGTTTGTGAACGTCGTAGCCGCGCTCACACCAAACACCCGCGGGAGCTTGTCGGGTCTTCCCTCGGTCAGCACAACGGCGACGGTGGACGTAACTGTCGAGAGGAGGTCGGCCGAGAGGGCCGCGAGAAAGGCTGCCGCCCATCCTGCAGGACCCAGCGGTTCGCCGAATGCGACCACCGAGTGGAACACCAGCACCGCTATGGCAACTTCGAGGCTCGAACGGGCGAGATTGAAGAAGAGCTTCAGGGGTGGTTGTCGCCAGTAAAGACCCACCGCCACGAGGGTTCCGATGATCTGGGCGGCGAGCAATTGGTGGGGAGAAATGAAGAAAAGGCCCAGGACAAGCGGAACCTCAATCAACGAAAACGAAACGGACTCGCGTACGTACTGAAAACGCACGACGAACAGACCGGCCAGGCAATACAGCGCTGCGATAGACCACCAAGGAACACCGATCGAGACGGCTGGGGGCTCGAACGAGTGCGCACTCTCGACAAAGGCCACAGCGGTGATTCCGACCATGACGAGGGCAAAGAGCCACATGCCGCGCGTCCCGCGTAGGAACGACAGCAGAGCTTTGATGGGATTCCGTCCAGTTTTGGGCTCAGGTTCGATTATCAAGTTCCGACCGCCATCGGCCTCCTGTTGTGGAGGTCGGCTATGGCTACCCGGACCGACCGCGGGGAAGGTGCCAACGCGCGGGTAAATCGCAGGGGCGCCCCGCCGGGGTACGCCACTGCTGCCGTCCCGTGGAGTTCGAGTAACGACACAGCGAAACCTCTCCGCCCCTTAGATTGGGCTAACAGTTCTTGGAAATTCATCGACCCCCGATCGGGTTTTCTAGATGACCCGGTTGGGTGATTCCGGGCGAGCGAACGGACTAGTCGCCTACGTGGTGGCCAATCAGCCGATTGTGGCTCACGACCAGCACAGTTACCGTTGTGCCATGGACAGCGCATGGGATCGGCTGCAGCCGAGATTTCGTGAACTTCGGGACCTCACGAGCGCCACGGCGCTCCTCTACTGGGACCTGCACGTGATGATGCCCTCGGGCGGCTCGGAGGCGAGGGCCCGGGCGGTGGCCACCATGAGGGGGCTCCTCCACCAGCGGATGACGGATCCGGCGATCGGGGAGGCCCTCGAGGAGCTGGCCAGCAACGGGACGCTGGACGAAGACCAGAGGGCATCGGTCCGAGTGCTGGCGCGCGACTACGAAAAGGCCATCCGGGTCCCCGAAGAGCTGGTCCGTGAGCTGGCCGAAGCGACCGGATTGGCGAACGGGCTGTGGGTTCAGGCGCGGTCGGAGGACGATTTTTCGATATTCCAGCCGATCCTCGAGCGCATCGTTGGTCTCAAGAAGCAGGAGGCCGACGCGCTCGGGTTCGAGGACGAACCGTACGATGCGCTGCTCGACAACTACGAACCCGGCATGAAGACGGCCGAGATCGCCGCGATGTTCGAGCAGCTCGTCGCCGGGCTGCGCCAGATGGCCGAGCCGGTAGTGGAGGCGATGGGGGCGTATCCATCATGGCTGTCGGCGAGTTACGACACGGGTCGGCAACTCGAGTTCGCCCAGTGGCTGGTGGGAGTGCTCGGGTTCGACACAACGTCGGGACGACTCGATACGTCACCACACCCGTTCACAATGTCGGTCGCGGGCGGAGACGTCCGGCAGACCACTCGCACCGATCCAGACGATCTGATGATGTCCATCTTCGCAACGATGCACGAGACGGGTCATGCTCTCTACGAACAGGGAATCCCAAAGGACATCCTGGATCTTCCCATCGGGCGAGTCCCGTCCCTCGGCTTGCACGAATCTCAGTCCCGTTTGTGGGAAAACCAAGTCGGGCGAAGCCGTGCGTTCTGTGACTTCCTGCTGCCGCAGCTCAAGAAACGCTGGCCCTCGGACCTGGGAGAACTCGATGCGGATGAGTTCTACCTCGGGGTGAACCGGGCGCAGAAGACCTTGATCCGGGTGACTGCCGACGAACTCACCTACAACCTGCACCTCGCGCTTCGCTTCGAGCTCGAGCGCGCTCTGATGAACGATGAACTGGAAGTGGGTGAGCTCCCGGGCGCGTGGAACGATGCGATGGATCGCAACCTCGGGATCCGCCCTCCGTCGGACGGTGACGGAGTGCTCCAGGACATCCATTGGTCGATGGGGAGCATCGGCTACTTCCCGACATACACGCTCGGGACGATCTACTCGGCGGCCTTGTTCGTGGCGGCAAAAGAGGAACTGGGGCCCCTCGACGACGAGTTCCGGCAGGGCAAAACCGTGCGGCTTCTCGACTGGTTGCGGGAAAAAGTGCACTCGCGCGCCTACCGCCTCGACGCCAAGGACCTGATGGCCGAAGTCACCGGCGCGCCGGTCACGGCGGAGCCGCTGCTCGACTACCTGCGCGCCAAGTTCTCCGACGTCGCCGGCATCTCCCTCTGAGGGATCGCCCGGACGTGCCTTTCGTACAAGACTCGGCGTAAGTCGACCCGTTAGCGTCGGGTGGTTCGTCGCCGAGACGAAAGGAGTTGAGAGTGGCCGGTGAACTTGTGTGGTTCGAACTTGGAGTCGAGGATGTCGAGCGCGGCCGAAAGTTCTACGAGAACCTGTTCGGGTGGCACTTCGATCCCGGGCCGACCGGCTCGGGCTTCATGATCCGGACCCCAAATGTGCCGGGAGGTATGCACGGCGGCAATCCGGGCGCCGCGCCATACATCTTCTTCAAGGTCGACGACATGGACGCCGCAATCGAGCGCGTGCGCGAGCTCGGAGGCACGATCGAAGAAATCGACGTCGACGGCGACGACGACTCGGCGGCCCAATTCGGTCGCTTCAAGCTGTGCCGCGACGACCAGGGCTCATCGTTCGGCCTGCACGAACCGCCTTCCTGAAGTCCAGTTCTGTCTGTTGAGTTAACGGCCCTTTACATTTCGCGGCACCCTCCGGATCGGGAGCGAAATGAAAGGGCCGCGGAATCCGGAGCACTGAGCAGACAGAAAGGCGCGCCGGCTTGACAAAGCTAATGGTATTAGCCACACTAGCTAAGGACATTAGCCAAGTGAGCTCGGGAGGAACGGAAATGGACAGCAAGGTCGGCGGCGCCGAGACCCTCTGGCTCGATCGACCCGGCGGCAGGATCGCCTACGACGTAGCGGGCGAGGGGCCGCTCGTCGTGCTCGTTCCGGGAATGGGCGACCTCCGATCGGTGTACCGCTTCCTCGCTCCCGCCCTGGTCGAGGCCGGATACCGGGTGGCGTCGATGGACCTCCGGGGCCACGGAGACAGCGATGCGACCTTCGACGCCTACGACGACGTCGCCCTCGGAGGTGACCTCGTGGCCCTAGTGGGACACCTCGGCGCGCCGGCCGTCTTGGTAGGGAACTCCATGGGGGCCGGCGGCGCAACCTGGGCCGCGGCCGAGGCCCCGGAGTCGGTGGCCGGTCTGGTACTCATGGGGCCGTTCGTTAGGGACGTTCCGGTGGGGACGGCCGCCAAGGTGATGCTCCGGCTGGCATTGCTCCGGCCGTGGGGGCGAGCTGCGTTGAAGGCCTACTATCGCAAGCTGTATCCGGGGCGCCGCCCCGCCGACCTAACCGAGCACATCACCAGGATCGGCGCCAGCCTGAAGCCGCCGGAGAAATGGCGCGCCTTCAGCGCAACAACTCGCACCTCACATGCCCCGGTGGAGGCTCGGCTGGCGGAAGTCAACGCGCCGGCGCTCGTGGTGATGGGCGAGAAGGATCCGGACTTCCCGAACCCCGCCTCGGAGGCGCGGTTCATCGCCGAACGTCTCAATGGAGAAACGGTGATGGTGCCGGACGCCGGTCATTACCCTCAGGCGGAGTATCCCGAAGTCGTCACGCCGGCGACGATCGAGTTCCTGGCAAGGATTGCGCCGCGTGCCTAGGGCCGGGCTCAGTCCCGAGGTCGTCGTCGCCGAGGCGGCGCGGATCTGTGACGACTCCGGATTCGACCGGCTGACCCTGGCCGCGGTGGCACAGCGTTTCGGCGTTGCCGTGCCGAGCCTCTACAAACACATCGCCGGCCTGGACGCGTTGCGGCGAGAAGTTGCCCTCCGGGGGATCCGAGACCTCGGAGGCACCCTCGCCGCGGCTGTCGCGGACGGCGGCGGGCTTACCGAGATCGCACACGCGTACCGTGGCTACGCTCGAGCCCACCCCGGCCGCTATGCAGCAACGCTGCGGGCTCCCGACCCCGACGACGCGGAGGCCGGCGCCGCAACCCAGCCTGTCCTGGACACGGTCCTCGGGGTGATGGGCGGTTACGGACTCAAGGGGCCCGATGCGATCGACGCGACACGTGCGCTGCGCGCCGCGCTGCACGGCTTCGTTGAACTCGAAATGGTGGGGGGGTTCGGCCTCCCGCAGGACGTGGACCGCTCGTTCGAACGCCTGATCGAGTTCCTCGACACCGCATTCAGCAACTGGGCACCCTAAGCCCGTTCTTTTCTTCTGTATACGTCTGGTAGACGCTCACAGGAGAAAAGAACAGGCTTATTACCAGTCGAGGTTCAGGTCGGCGCCGTTCGATAGGAAGCGCACGAGCACGTCGATCGTCGCCTCTATGTCCGATACGAGCGCCATCTCGTTGACCGTGTGCACGTACCGGGTCGGCACGGAGATCGTCACCGCCGGGACACCGGCGCGCGACAGCTGGATCGCGCCGGCATCGGTGCCACCGCTCGGGAAGACCTCACGCTGGTAGCTCATTCCCAGTTCGTCGGAGATCTCGGCGAAGCGCTGAACGAGTCGCGGATCCGAGATCGAGAGTGCGTCCATGACCCCGATGGCGATGCCTTCCCCGAGGACCGCCCCGCGCTGTGACTTCTCGGCACCGGGGATGTCGTTGGCGATCGTCACGTCAATAGCCACACCGATGTCGGGCTGGATCTCGAAGGCGCTCGTCTTAGCGCCGCGCACGCCGACTTCCTCCTGCACACTGAAGACCGCGTGAATCTCGGCTTGTGTCTCGGTCACCCGACGAAGGACTTCGAGCAATACATAGACCCCAAGCCTGTCGTCGAGGTAGGGAGACGTCACGACGCGATCGTTCACGACGGGATGGCGATACAACGAGATGGGATCGCCGATCTTCACATTGGACTTGACGTCGTCGGCAGGAATCATGAGATCCACGAACAGATCCTTGATCTTGAGTTCCTTCTTCGACTCGCCCTTGGGCTGAAGGTGGATCGGTGGCTCGGCTGGGGATAGAAGTCCGATGTAATCCTGAGCACCCTGAGCCAGCACCTGCTGATTTACCAGCGTGCGGGGATCGAATCCACCGACCGATGAGATCCGCAAGAAGCCCTCGTCCTCGATGTGGTTCACGAGAAACCCGATCGTGTCGATGTGTGCGCACAGCATGACCCGCGGGCCGCGCCCGCGGCGCCATCCGATCACGTTGCCCAGCCGATCGACCCGGACCTCCTCCACCAGACCTTCTAGATACTTCTTAACGACCAAACGAATACGTTCCTCGCGCCCGGATATTCCTGGCGTGGTCACCAACTCGTCGAACAGTTGCGCATCCAAGGTTTCGAAACCCTTTCTCAGGGCGGCAAAAGAACTCAGACAGCATAGCTCCGGCGCCGGGCACTACTGCAGCCCCGGAGAAACACCGGCCGAGGCATGGTCATCGGTCGAGGGAGCGGGAGTGCCGGCTCGCTCTGCCTCGAGTTGGGCTGCGACGGCGACCCCGAAAAAGAGCGCAACGGAGGTCAACAGTGCCCACAACAGGACACCGATCATTCCGGCGAGCTGCCCATAGGTGTCGCCGAACGACGAGGCGGCTGTGAGGTACAGGGCGAGCAGAACAGAAAAGACGGCCCACAGCAGGACGGCCACCGCCGAGCCGATCGCCAGCCACGACGCAGGGGGCTGCCTGCGGTTCGGGGCGAGACGAAAGAGCAGCGAGAACGCTATGAGCACCGCGATGATCCCGACGGGCCAGCGCCCGATGCGCCACACAGTCAAGAGTGCGTCACTCCAACCACCGGCCGCCTGTCCGGCTTCGGCAACCGTCCGGCCGATGACGAGGAGCACAAAACCAGCGGCGATCAGTAGGCCGGCGGTGACGGCAAGCACGAAGGCCCGTCCGTAGCGCTTCAAGAGGGGTCGATCGCCGTCGATTCCGTAGATGCGGTTGGCGCCGCGCTCCACCTGTGCCATGGCAGTCGTCCCGGACAAAAGAGCCGCGAAGAGTCCGGCGAGCAGCGCGTTCGTTCCGGATTCGGTCCCCCGCTCGAACGCCTCGGCAATCACCTGCTGCGACTGGCCGGGCGCAAGACCCACGAGCACCTCCCGCATCGTGTTTCGGACGCTCTCTTGATCGAGCACGGTTGCGAAGCCCACACCCGCGATGAGGGCCGGAATCATCGTGAGCGTCACCTGGAACGCGAGCGACCGGGAGTGGTTTATGCCGTCCCCGGCGCGGAACCGGGCGATCGAGTCTCGGATCAGTCGCCGCCAACCGATACCCGCGAGTGTCCGGAGCGGCGCATCTCCGGTGACGTCGAACGTCTGCGGGACCGTGGTGGCTGTTCCCATGCTCCCAGCTTGGTTCCCTCGATCAGCCGCCCCAAACGCCGAACCGTCTGCCGTGAGTCACGGTATGCGGGACTCAGAGCAGACGGTTCGGAAATCAGGCGTAGGGAGATTCAATCGCGTCCACGACAGTCCCGTCCTCGTTAAACACGAGGAAGCGGTCGAGCAGCAGCATGAACCAGCGGTCGTGGGTCACCGCGACGACCGTGCCCTCGTAGTTGAGCAGGCCCTGCTCGAGCGCGTCGGCCGACTCGACGTCCAGGTTGTCGGTTGGCTCGTCGAGCAGCAGCAACGTAGGGCTTTCGGCTTCCATCAACAGCAGCTGGAAGCGAGCCTGCTGACCACCAGAGAGAAGCGAGAAAGGAATGTCGGCGTCGCGGTGCAGTTCGTAGCGTTTAAGGGCCGAGATGGCGCGACCGAACTCGAAGCCGCGCTTCTGCATGATCTCGACGATGGATAGTCCCGCAAGATCGGGACGATCGTGAAGCTGGGAGAACAGGCTCGGCTCAACGCGCGCGCCGAGCCGGACTTCACCGGTGTGCCGGATCTGCTCGCCGGCGAGGAGCTTCAGGAAGTGACTCTTCCCGGAACCATTTGGGCCGACAACTCCGATGCGTTCGCCGAAATAGACCTCCGTCGAGAACGGCTCGACGAGCCCGGGAATCGCCAGATCGGTGAGCTTTAGGACGAGCTTTCCCGTTCGTCCTCCGAGTAATTTCATCCGGATGTTCTGCTCGGCGGGCCTTTCCGGCTCGACGGTCTTGGTTTCGAAACGCTTCAAGCGGGTCTCGGCGGCCTTGGCGCGAGAAGCGAACTTGTCGCTCGTAGCGGCGCGCCGTTTGAACTCCTTCATCATGTCTGTCAGGCGCTGGTGTTCCTGTTTGTATCGGTACCTCTCCTCGGCGATCTTCTCGAGATGTTTTTCGCGCGCCTCCTGATAGGTGGCGAACGACTCGGAATGCGTCCATGCGCCCTGCGCCTCGAGTGTGACGACACGGTCCGAGGTGTTGGCAAGGAGTGCTCGGTCGTGGCTTACGTAGAGGATGGTCTTGCGTGAGTTGTTCATCGACTCCTCGAGCCATCGCTTGCCGTCGAGGTCAAGGAAGTTGTCCGGCTCGTCGAGCAGGAGGATGTCGGCGTTCGATCGAAACAGTGCCTCGAGCGCAAGCCGCTTCTGCTCGCCTCCGGACAGCGTATTGACGGGTCGGTCGGCCACATCCCACAACGACAGACCGAGCGCGGCACCGACACACATGTCCCACAGCACCTCGGCCTCGTAGCCGCCGACCTCACCCCATGCCGAGAGCGCGTGCGCATAGCGGTTCTGGTGCTGGCGGTCGCCGCCGGTCTGCACTGCGAGCTCGGAGCCACGCAGTTCGTCGGCGGCGCGGCGCACCTCCATCGGGGCATAGCCGAGAAGGAAGTCCCGGATCGTCACGTCCTCGCCGGGCATGCCGACGAACTGGCGCATTACGAGGACGGTGCCGTCGACACGGATGTGCCCGCTGCGAGAGGCGTCCTCTCCGGCAATGAGTCTCAAGAGCGTGGTCTTGCCTGTGCCGTTGGCTCCGACCAGGGCGGCGTGCCCGGAATCGGGGACGCGCAACGAGACGCCCTCGAACAGCAGGCGTCCACCCGGAAGCTTGTAGGAGAGGTCGGAGACCTCGACGATTGCCACGGCCCGGCTACTCCATCACGCCCGGCGCGCCGGAACTGTCGCCCGCCCGACAACTCAGGACATGGACACGAGGTCGAGGAGCTCGTCTCCCCAGTAGTCGACATCGCCGTCGGGCATGAACAGGACCCGGTCCGGACCCAGCTCCTCGATAAAGGCGCGGTCGTGGCTGACGATCAGCATCGTTCCCGGCCACGACGCCAGCGCCGCGGCGATCGAGACGAGGGATGGCGGATCGAGGTTGTTGGTGGGCTCGTCGAGCAGAAGCAAGTTGTGGCGGCCGGCGACAAGCTGGGCCAAAGCCAGTTTGGTCTTCTCGCCGCCGGACAGAGTGCCGGCGTCCTGGAACGCCATCTCGCCGGTGAGCCCGAACATCCCAAGGAGCCCGCGCAGCTGCTGATCGGAGGCCGTCCCGTGGGCGCGCATGTGATCGAGGACGGTGGCACCGGATTCGATGCCCTCGTGCTCCTGGGCGTAATAGCCATGCGAAACGTGCGCCCCGAATACGACCTCGCCGGAATCCGCCTCGGACACGCCGGCGATGATCTTGAGCAGGCTCGTCTTTCCGGCTCCGTTCAGGCCCATGACGAAAAGTCGTTCCCCCCGGCCGACCTCGAAGTCGATCCCCTCGAACACCGGATCGCCGCCGTAGCCCTTCGTGAGAGCGGTCCCTTTGACCGCAATCTCACCCGAACGGGGAGGATCCGGAAACCGAACTCGCAGTGACCGACGGCGCTGAGGAGCATCCTCCGCCGTTGCGCGCAGTCGTTCGAGGCGCGTGTCGATGCTTTTTGCGGCTCGGGCGCGCCTGACCGTCTGACCGCGCATCGTGTCGGCGAGCTTCTTCAAGCGGTGGATCTCGGACTGCTGGCGCGCTGCCAGACGGGCGCGCCGCTCCTCGTCGACCCGGCGCGCCGTGCGGTACTCGGTATAGGTGCCCTTGTACTCGACGAGATCGTCGTCGTCGAGGTGCATGACGCGCGTGATCGCCTTGTCGAGAAGCCAGAGGTCGTGACTGACCACGAGCAGCGCTCCCTTGTAGGAGCGAAGGAACTTCATCAGCCAAGTCTTGGCGTCGGTATCGAGGTGGTTCGTGGGCTCGTCGAGCAGCAACAGATCACTTCCCGAAAACAAAATGCGCGCGAGCTCGACGCGCCGGCGCTCGCCGCCGGACAGCGCTGCGACCGCAAGGTCAAGGCGGCTCTGATCGAGGCCCAGTCCCGCCGCGATGCGGCGCGCCGCGGACTCCGCTGAATAACCGCCGGTAGCGCGGTATAGCTCTTCGGCCCGCGAGAAACGGGCGATGTTGCGACCCGACGGGTTCTCCTCGAGCTGGGCGCGCAGCTTCTCGAGGCGTACCACGTCCTCATCGAGCCCGCGACCCGAGATGATGCGTGTTACCGCCGGAGTCCCGGCATCGGACCCGTCGGCGCGCGGGTCCTGCGACAGATAGCCGACGGCGCCCGTCCTCAGAACTCGACCGGCATCGGGCGGCTCTTCCCCCACCAGGACCTTCAGGAGACTGGTCTTGCCCGCTCCATTGCGACCGACCAGGCCGACCTTGTCGCCCGGACGGAGCGAGAAAGAGGCATCCTCAACGACGGCGCGGCCTGCAACCTCGAACGTGAGGCCTTCTACCTGGAGCATGCCGTCATAGTGGCAGCCGCGACCCGGGCGTGTTGTCGCAACGGCGACAGAATCTCAGGCGCTCTGGGCGACCGTGGTTACCTCGTCGGCGAGCAGGGACTCGATCGCGTCGGAATCCAGAGGGCGGGCGAAAAAGAACCCCTGACCCTCGCCGCAACCGAGGCTCCGGAGTTCGAGTGCCTGCTCTTCGCTCTCGATGCCCTCGGCCACGGTCCGCAGGCACAGCGTGTCCCCGATCTGCACGATGGCCCGAGCCAGCGCCGACTCTTCGACACCCTTGGCCACGCCGTCGATGAACGACTTGTCGATCTTCAAAACGTCGATCGGGAACGCACGCAGGTAACTGAGTGATGAGTAGCCGGTGCCGAAGTCGTCGAGCGCAAGCTGCACACCGAGTTCCTTGAGGTCGCTGATCTTCCGCACCGCAACCGACGAGTCCTGAACGAGGATGCTCTCGGTTAGCTCGAGGACAAGGCTCCCCGGCGGAAGCTGCGTCAGACGGAGAATTTCGTCGACCTCCGACACGAAGGTCGGCTGCTGGAACTGGCGCGCCGAGATGTTGACCGAGATCTTGAGATCGAAATCGTGGTACCGGCGGCGCCACATGGTGGCCTGAGCGCACGCCTGCTCGAGGACCCACTTGCCCATCGGAAGGATGAGCCCCGTCTCCTCGGCCAGCGGAATGAACTCCCCAGGGGGGATCATGCCGCGGTCGGGATCGTTCCACCTCACCAGCGCCTCGAGGCCGGTGATGTGTCCATCTTCGACGTCCACGATTGGCTGGTAGTGGAGAACGAACTCACCGTTCTGCACGGCTCGGCGGAGACCGGTCTCGAGATCCATGCGCTTTATCAAAGATCGCCGCATGTCGGGCCGGTACGTCTCTATGCAGCTCTTGCCTTGAGACTTCGCCGCGTACATCGCCACGTCTGCGTTGGCGAGCAGTTCCTCTGCCCCTTCGCCGCGCCGACCGCTGAACGCAACACCGACACTGGCGGAGGACAGCATCTGGCGGTTGTCGAGGTCGAACGGCTGTTTCATCGATTCGACCAGACGCTGCGCGACGACGTACACCGTCCTCTCGTCGTCGATGCCTTCGAGGAGGATCGCGAACTCGTCGCCACCGAAGCGTGCGATGGTGTCGGAGTCCCGCAGGCATGAGTGCAGGCGCTCTGCTGCAGCTCTGAGCATGTAGTCGCCCGCGTCGTGTCCGAGAGTGTCGTTGGTCGACTTGAAATTGTCGAGGTCCAAGAAGAGCACCGCTATCTCTTCCTTGTTGCGCGCGCACCGTGAGAGCGCATGGTCGATGCGGTCCTTGAACAAAACTCTGTTAGCGAGTCCGGTCAGCGGATCGTGGAATGCCTGATACGCGAGCTGCTGTTCGAGTGCAGCGCGCTCCCGCTCGGCCTCCTTGCGTTCGGTTATGTCTCGGATGTTGAACACAAGCCCGGCGACATTTGAGACTTCCAGGGAGTTCGTAGCCCAAACCTCGACGTCGCGTGCCGAACCATTGGAGTGCCGCATGCGGCCTTCCAACGAGCCGGTCGCACCCGGCTCTGCAAGGACTTCCCCGCACATGGCCTGGAAGGCCGCGATGTCCTCATCGCGGACGAGTTCCTCGATGTTCATGCCCACCCCGGCATCCGGGTGAATGCCGAGCAACGATTCGATTGCCGGACTGTGGTAGCGCGCGATGAGATCCTCGCCCGTAATCGAGATCACATCCGAGGAGTTTTGCACGAGGGAGCGGAACCGTTCTTCGCTCTCCTGGATGATCCGACGCTCGGCAACCATGAGGTCCCTCTCGCGGCGCGCACGCTCGAATTGGAGGTAGCCAAGCACCAGAACAGTCACCGCGAGAATCGCAGCCGTTCCCCAGTTTGCGGCGGAGTTCGCGCTCTCGGCGAGCTGGTGGTACGCGACATCGAGCTCCCGGACGTTTGTGCGAAGCCTGCTGAAGGTCGGTTGGACGCGCTGTCGATCAAAGCTCCACGCTTCGTCGAACCTCCGATCGAGGAGTAGGAGAACCTGGCGCTCGAGGATCTTCTGATACGCCTCCGAATGTGCGGCGACGGTAGCGACCATCTCGGGTGGCGACAGCTCTTCGAGTTGTTGGAGATCCGCCTCGATCTGACGGTTGTGCTGCTCAATACGGACCGGCAGGTCGCGGAGGCTGCGTTCGAACGAGGGATTGGCGGTGTTCAGAACCACGATCCCGAGCCCCGAAACTTCGGAAACGAGGACGTTCTGGCGGTTGGCGGCGGCGTCGAGGCGCGCCAGGAGGATCTGGCCCTGGCGACGCTTGTCCGCGTTGCTGCTCACGGTCGTGATTCCGAAGACCGCAAGCAGGGTCAGAAGGATGGGGATAATGAACCCAAACCACACAGAGCGCACGCTGCGCCCCGCCCTGCGTCGCTTGAGCATTCCCTTGCCGGGTACTAGCACGTTCCGTCCTTGCTGCGGCGTTGCCGCCGTCCTCGCAGTCAGTTTTGCCGTGGGGTAAGCCGGAAAATGGGTCGAGTTGGTCCGGTTCCCTTGCCGACCTGCTCGATCCGCTAATCCGTCCGGTATTCATCGGCAGAATGGGCACTCTGCTTCAGCCGGCGGGCCGTTTAGTTCGATTTGGGGCCTTTTTGTTCGCGCTCCTTTGCGCTTTGGGTGGCGGACAATGTGGCGGTGTCCCGAGCCTCCCGCATGGCCCTCGTGGCTATCGCAGCGATCGTCGTCGCCATCGCCGGCGCGGTGGCCCTCAGTGGGGGTGGCCCGGATGGTTCGGGCAGGGGCCGGGCGCCGGGCGACGGAGATGCTCGAGGTGCCCGTGATTTCTCCGCAGAGCTCCGGCGCGCCGTATCGCTCGAGGGCATGGTCGAGCACCTCCAGGCGCTTCAGGGCATCGCCGACGCGAACGGAGGGAACCGCTCCGCCGGAACGGCCGGCTACGACGAGTCGGCGGCATACGTCGAGTCGCAGCTCCGGGACGCCGGCTACGAGGTTCAGGTTCAGGAGTTCGATGTGCCGGTGTTTACACACCACACCGACCCAGTCTTCAGAGAGTCGGAAGGGGAGGCCTTCGATGATGGATCGGAGTTTGCGGTCATGTTGTACTCGGGGTCCGGTGACGCGTCGGCGGTGGTTTCTCCCGTCGACTTCGATGCCTCTGCACGAGTGTCGACCAGCGGTTGTCAATCGAGCGATTTCGAAGGTTTCCACGAGGGCGCGATTGCGCTAGTCCGGCGCGCCAGCTGTTTCTTCAGGGATCAGGCCCTGAATGCTCAGGAGGCCGGTGCGTCGGCCGTTCTGATTGCGCAGGAGCCGGGATCCGATGATGTCCTACTCGGAACGCTGACACCCGATTCCGGGGTGGCGATTCCGGCTCTCGGAATCACGAATCAATTGGGCCGCGACCTCTCTTCAACGGATGATCTCTTCTCTCTATCGGTCGATGCTTCCGTCGAGAACCGCCCGACTCACAATCTTCTGGCAGAAACGTCTTCGGGCGACTCCGATCAGGTGATCATGGTGGGTGCACATCTGGACTCCGTCCCGGCGGGGCCCGGCATCAACGACAACGGCTCCGGAGTGGCGGCGATCCTCGAGGTGGCGCAGGAGATCGCAGCCTTAGGTCCGCCAACCAGGGTGCGATTCGCTTTTTGGGGTGCGGAGGAATTCGGGCTGATCGGCTCGGCGCACTACGTGACTCAGTTGAACCCTAGTGAGCGGGAACGGATCGCCTCGTATCTGAACTTCGACATGTTGGGTTCGCCGAACTATGTGCGGTTCGTCTACGACGGCCGGCGCGCCGGCGCGGGCAGTGTGGATGCGTCGACCGCCATCCAGGACGTTTTCGAGGATTACTTCCGGGACGCCGGGCTCGAGTCCGACGTGATCGGGCTTGAAGGACGATCGGACCACGCGTTCTTCGATCGAGTTGGAATTCCGGTGGGAGGTCTGTTCTCCGGCGCGGACGACGTGAAGACAAAAGCGGAGGCCCAGGTGTACGGCGGCGAGGTCGGCGAGATCCACGATGCCTGCTATCACCAGGAGTGCGACACCATCGAAAACGTCGACAGAGAGGTGCTCGACGAGATGGCAGACGGAGTGGCGCATGCGATCGCGACCCTGGCGGCGAATCCGGGAGCGATCGAGCCGGAGAACTAGACGCTGCCATCGGGAGCGGCTCGAGGTTGGTGCACTCGAGCCGCGGCGAGCGGCTCATTCGCGCAAACCTCTCGGGGTCTTGGGAAACCCGGCTCCTCCGGCCGCCGTTGTACCCTCGGGAGCGCAGGCCCCATCGTCTAGCCTGGTCAGGACGCCGCCCTTTCAAGGCGGTAGCACGGGTTCAAATCCCGTTGGGGCCAC
>OCZV010000143.1_pt1 | contig 26956 bp, 18 predicted proteins | sample 1539051 | NCBI WGS metagenome assembly OCZV01 (sample SAMEA3113581, study PRJEB22503) | soil metagenome
TCGAACGGGCGCGCCGATATCGCGCTGGCTCGACCCGACGTTCTCAACGCCATGAACTGGGAGGTGTTCGACGGCCTGGCGAGGGCCGCCGACGAAGTCCGGGCCGTCGAGGATGTACGTGTTGTGGTCGTGACCGGTGCCGGGCGATCATTTTGTAGCGGAATTGATACATCCGCGTTTGGAGATCTGGCCGGCTCGTTCGACGAGATGGTGGCACGGGCCCAGGCCGGTTTTCGCAAGGTGGCTTCGCTGCCGATGCCGGTCGTCGCCGCTGTGCAGGGTCACGCACTGGGCGCGGGCCTTCAACTCGCTCTCGCCTGCGATCTCCGTGTCGTTGCCGCCGACGCATCGCTCGGACTTCTCGAAGCGAGATTCGGTTTGCTCCCGGACCTCTGCGGCACCCAGCGACTTCCCGCCCTGGTGGGTCCCGCCCGAGCGAAGAAGATGATCTGGCTGGCGGAGCGCATCTCGGGTACGGAGGCCGGCGACGTGGGTCTCGCGGATTTGGTGGTACCGGCGGACGAGCTGCCGGCCGCTGCCCACGAACTAGCGTCCCGTTTGCTTCACGCGCCGCCCATCGCCGTAAGGGAGGTCAAGCGGCTCGTTGATCTCGCCGGCACCGTGGACCTCGATGCCGGCATGGACGAGGAGGCGGCGGCACAGCGGCGCACCTTCGCCTCAGCCGATTTTTCCGAGGGCATGGCCGCGTTCATCGCCAAACGTCCGCCCGACTTCACCGGCCGCTGACGGGTTCGACGGCGCCGGTGCAAGCGCTGCAGCGCGTTGCCGCTACCGGGATCACCGAGTAGCAGTAAGGACACTCCCGCGTCTCCGGCGGCTCGGCGGACGCGCCGCGCGGGCGGAGAATTCTGTTTATTGCACGTACGAGGAAGAACAACACGACGGCGACCGCGAGGAAGTTCGCCAGCGCTGAAAGGAAAAGACCGTACTGGATGTCGGCCTCGCCGAGGCCGAAGGAAAGCCCGTCGAAGTTCGGCTGACCGAAGATCGCAGCCACTATCTGGAGGAGCACCCCGTCGACCAACGTCTGCACGACGGTGGCGAATGCGAGTCCGAGGATTATGCCCACCGCCAGGTCGACGAGATTGCCTCTGAACGCGAACGCTTTGAACTCTGCGATCCACTGTCGCACTTCCGACCCCCTCAGTCGTCGTGTCGTGAGTCAGCTGTTCTTTATACGTGTGAATATGTCGAGGCCCGAACCCTCGGCCGGATCGTTGCTCCGCGCCGACGCCAACGTGCCCAGAAATGCATCCACGGGGGCGTATTCATCGAGTTCGATGAGAATCTCGAGTGCCCTCGCTGCGTACCGCAGTATCTGCACCGTCTCGACCCCGGCCAGATCGTTGAAGAACCACCCGCAGCTGGTGAACATCGACATCGACATGGCCTGCAACTCCAGGAGTTTCTTCGAGCGCTCGACCTCTGCGGTCTGAAGAGAACGAGATGCTTCGGTCTGCACGAAGTCCTCCGCTGCGATTTCACCCATTAGGACGTGTACATAGCGGTCGCGGGCTCCCCATGGATCGCGAAGCAACAATCGGCCGGCGCGCGCGAAGGACGCGTCCGCGGAGTCGCGCACGATTTCGAGAGCGGCGCGCAGCGGCCCCCGCCACTTCTGGTTCCAGGCGGGACGTCCGCCGGTCGAGCATCCGCAGTTCCGCTTCCAGCGCCCGACGCCGTGAGCGCACGACCACGATGTTCCTTCTCCTTCGACGATGTGGACCTCGCGCCGAACGGGATTGCGCGCGAGGTAGGCGGCGTAGTTCGTCGGCTCCAGGCCACGGCCCGGCGCTTCGACGTGGAGTCCATATGCGAGTCCCAACTCGCCGAACTTGTGATGGTGTCCGTACGTCTCGCCATCCGTAGCGGCGTGGACGAGGGTCCCGTTCGAGGCCGCCCGATCCGCGAACATACGCGCGAACGTCTCCGCCGAAGAGATCCCTCGTTCGAAGGCGATCGCACGCGCGATGTCGGCGTCGTAGAAAAACAGGGTCATCGACCTCTCGGATCCGTCTGGATGCCGGTAGATGTGCGGGTAGCGAACGTCGACGGGGCTGTGGCGAGCGTCGACCCACTCGCCGCCCTCCTCACGCCAGTTCGCCCCTTGCCACGGCGCGAGGATCGTGAACTCGACACCAGCATCGATCAGCTCCGCGAGAACGTGGTCGCTCGCGGCAGTCTCGGGAAGCCACATACCTTCGGCCCGCCGACCGAAGTGTGCTTCGAAGTCGGCCAGTCCCCAGGCGATCTGAGTTCGGACGTCGCGCGGTGGCGATAGGGGAAGGATGGTGTGATGGTAAGCCTGCGCCATCGCGTTGCCGTATCCACGTTGGATCCGGCTCGTTTCGTCCGCCAGAATGATCCGCCGGTAGGTCTCGGGGTGCGCATCCTTGATCCATCCGAGGAGAGTCGGGCCCACGTTGAACGACATCATTTCGTAGTTGTTGACTACCCGCTCGCCCTCTGGACTGCCGATCTCAACGAACGCGTTGGGCCGGTAGCACTCCGCGAAGACGCGTTCGTTCCAGTCTCGAAACGGGCCCGCATCCGGCTGGGGATCGATTTGGCCCGTCCAAGGGTTCTCCCGGGGCGGCTGATAGAAGTGCCCGTGAACCACAATCTCGGCGGATCGCATGTCTTTACTCATCGGGTCGAATCCGAGGAGGTTAACGCGTCCGGCTCCGCGTGGCTCGGCGCGCCGGCCGGTTTCTCCGCCGACCCGCCACTGGATTTTCCTCAGATGGCAACCAACCCCGATATTTCGTGGCTGAGCGCCATCTCAGGCCGAGTCGTCGGTGGGGTCCTCGGCGAGGAGTCCGTAGAGGCGCTTGCGGGTCTCCTGGAGGATCTCTCGGGCACGCGCGATCTGAACATCGTTGCCCGCCTGGGCCACCTGCACGACGGCCGCGGCGACGCCGATCCCAACGTCCCGGAGTTCGGCGAGGGGACTGCCGTCGTCCCACATGGCCCACGGCGGCGCGCCGCCCTCGGCGCGCCGGGCAGCTTCCTTTCTGCCGGCGTCGGTCAGGTGAAAGACCCTTTTGCCGTCGGAGTCGCCCGCCCTGACGAGGCCCTCGTCCTCGAGCTGCTGGAGCGTGGGATAGATCGAGCCGGGGCTCGGACGCCACATGCCGCCGCTTCTTTCGGTGAGCTCCTGGATGATCTGGTAGCCGTGCATGGGCTCTTCCGCCAGCAGCCCGAGGATGGCAGCCCGCACATCGCCCCGGCCGACCTTCGGGCCGCGACCGAAGAAGGCGCCCGAGAAGCCACCGGGGCCGAAGTGGCCGAAGTGGGCTCCCCACTGCCCCCGTCCGTGGCGGTGGCCGTGCCCTCGCCCACGCTCCCGGCCGGAGCTCATCACCCACCCGTGTTCGTGATCGGCGAAGTGGCCCTCGGAGTGACCGGCGTAATGGTGCGGCGCGCCGTGGCTCCGCGCGGCCGACGCCGCCCACCCCTGAATCAGTTCCCAGAAATTCCTTCGGTCTCCGTATCGCCCGGCGTCGTAGGTGGCTCCTGCGGTCATAATGGCCCTCCAGTCGTCCTATCACGTTGGGTCACGATATATCGCGACACTCCGCGTAGTCAAGTGCACGCCGAACCGTCTGCTCTGGCTTCCACCTGTGGGAGACCACAGCAGACACTTCGCCGAAAAAGCTTAGTTGCGGAGCCAGATCACCCCGAGCGGCGGAAGTGTCACCGGGGCCGAGTAGTCGAGGCCGTGCCAGGGGATCGTCTCGGCCTCCACCGTCCCCATGTTCCCGGTGTTGCTCCCGCCGTAAGTCTCGGCGTCCGTATTGAGCACCTCGAGGTACCCGCCGGGCGCCGGGAGCCCCAACCTGTAGTCGTGCCGGGCGATGGGCGAGAAGTTGCATACGCAGACGAGGTGGTTCTTGCCGTCCGCGGTTGTGCGGAAGAACGAGATCACGTTGTTGTCGGCGTCGTTCGGGTCGATCCAGCGGAACCCATCGGGCGAGAAGTCGAGCTCCCACAGCGCCGGGATTCCCCGGTACGCCTTGTTGAGATCGCCGACCAGCCGCTGCACACCCTGGTGTTCGTCGTAGTCGAGTAGATGCCAGTCGAGGCTGTGATCGTGGTTCCACTCGCGGCTCTGCGCGAACTCGTCGCCCATGAACAGCAGCTGCTTACCTGGATGCGCCCACATGTACCCGTACAGCCCGCGGAGGTTGGCGAGCGCCTGCCACCGGTCGCCCGGCATCTTTGCGATCATCGAGCCTTTCCCGTGCACAACCTCGTCGTGGGAGAGGGGCAACACGAAGTTCTCGCTGAACGCGTACCAGAGCGAAAAAGTGAGCTGGTTGTGGTGGAACTTGCGGTACACGGGATCCTTCGTGAAGTACGACAGCGTGTCGTGCATCCACCCCATGTTCCACTTGAACCCGAAGCCGAGCCCGCCGACGTGGACGGGCCGGCTCACGCCGGGCCACGCGGTCGACTCTTCTGCGAGCATGACCACACCGGGATGCTCGGAATGGATGACGGTGTTCAGCTCTTTCAGGAACTCGATGGCTTCGATGTTCTCTCGGCCGCCGAGCGGGTTGGGGACCCATTCGCCCTCCTGACGGCTGTAGTCGAGATAGAGCATTGATGCCACGGCGTCAACACGGAGCCCGTCGATGTGCAGGTCCTCGATCCAATACAGAGCGTTAGAGATGAGGAAGTTGCGCACCTCGTTTCGTCCGTAGTTGAAGATCAACGTTCCCCAGTCCGGATGTTCACCGCGCCGGGGATCCAGGTGCTCGTAGAGGGCGGTCCCGTCGAAGCGCGCAAGCGCCCAGTCATCCTTGGGGAAATGTGCAGGTACCCAGTCGACGATCACTCCAACGCCCTCCTGGTGCAGCGCGTCGACGAGGTGCCGGAAGTCATCGGGGGAGCCGTATCGTGCCGACGGCGCGAAATAATTGCTCACTTGATATCCCCATGACCCCGTGAACGGGTGTTCCGCAATCGGCAGGAACTCGACATGGGTGAATCCCATCTCCCTGCAATAGTCGGCAAGTACCGGTGCGATATCCCGGTACGAGAGTGCGTCCCCATCGGGGGTCCGTCGCCACGAGCCGAGGTGCACTTCGTAGATAGACATCGGCCCGGAGTAGCTGTCGGCACCTTCCCGAGCGGCAAGGTAGTCGGCATCGTGCCACTCGTGCTCGGACGCGTGGACGATGCACGCGTTTCCGGGCGGCCCCTCAGTCTGGAAACCGAAGGGGTCCGTCTTCAGCATCAGGCTTCCGTCCGCGCCGACGATTTCGAACTTGTAGTAGGTACCGGCACCGATGTCGGGAACGAACAGTTCCCATACGCCCGACGCACCCATTGTCCTCATGGGGTGGAGGCGCCCATCCCAGCTATTGAAGTTCCCCACTACCCGAACCGCCTTGGCACTCGGAGCCCAGACGGCGAAGGCGACCCCGCTTACTCCACCCTCTGTGTGGAGGTGGGCTCCAAGTTTCTGATGGAGCCGCCGGTGCCGGCCCTCGCCGATGAGATGCAGGTCGAGGTCACCGAGGGTGGGGAGGAACGAATAGGGATCCTTGATCGTGAATGTCGATCCATCCGGATAATTCACCTCGAACTCGTAGTTCTCGACCGGTCCCTCGACCGTTGCCTCGAACAGTCCGGCGGGATGCACCTGCTCGAGCTTGGCGGCAATCTCTCCGCGAGTGAGACAGACGACACTCTGCGCTTCCGGTCGCCAAGCACGCACGATGGTTCTGTTCCCATCGGGATGGGCGCCGAGAAGCCTGTGAGGCTCGGACAGCTCACCCCGAACGAGTAGATCGACGGCGGTGGGATTCGTTTTTCTCATCGCTGTTCGCCTCGCTCAATGATCCGGCTGATTCCGCTGAGGGGTATCGAGATCCAATGGGGCCGGTGGCCGCGCTCATAGCCGACCTCATAGATCGCCTTTTCGAGTTCGAAGAAGTCGAGCATGGTCATCAGCACATAGCGATCGGCCGGCAGAAAATGTCCCTCGTGGGCAGTCCTGAGGTAACCGCTGAGGAACGCATCGCGTGCCAGTTTCTCCCACTCCTCAGCCCACGGTCTCAGTGCGTCTGTGTCACCGTTCCCACGCTCCATCAGCGGAACCAACGATGCGTAGCTGAACGAGCGCAGCATCCCGGCGACGTCTCGGAGCGGCGGCTGTTTCTTGCGCCGCTGCTCGAGAGGCCGGGCGGGTTCGCCCTCAAAGTCGATGATGAGCCAGTCTCTCGTAGCGAGGAGGACCTGCCCCAGATGGTAGTCGCCGTGAACTCTCGTCTTCGTCCCGACGTCCCCGTCTAGGTTCGAGAACTCGGCGATGCGATTGCCGATCGCGTCCTTGAGTGGCGCCAGCTCTTCCGTCCCGCCAACTAGTAGGGCGCGGAGCGAATCCCGTACCGCGCTCGCCCACGACGAGATGTCTCCGGGAGTTATCGGCTCCGGCGTGAAGTCGAAACCGGCTTCTTCGCGGGACAGGGTTACGTGTAGCGATGCTGTGACGTCGCCGAGTTGTTCAAGGCGCTCCAGGATCTCTGCGTTGCGTTCTTCTGTGAGAGCCCCGATGTCCTCGCGGGCGTCTTCGGGATGGACCGCGTTGAAGACGAGGTGGACATGACGAAGCACCTCCGACCAGCCTTCGGGAGCGTCACCGACGAATCGTTGTGCGATTCCGAGATCGAAGGAGATCTCCTCCCCCTCGAGCTCTCCCTCGTAGATGATCTCGCCGACCTGCGGGGGGATGTGTGGAAATCCTTCGTTGGTGAGAAGGCGGTTCAGCTCGAGGTCGGGGTTCGTTCCGGCCTCGATGCGGCGGAAGAACTTGACTATTACGTCCTCGTCGAGCACCAGCGAGCTGTTGCTCTGTTCGGCCCCCATGGCTCGGATCGCGTCCCCACCGGGGGGAGCCAGCGGATCGAGGCCGGGGCCGCCAAAGTGGAAAGCTCCGTTTTCGCCTTTGACCGTGTGTCCGTGGGCCATGAGTTCGCCGATGCCCCTGAGCCGCTCGACATCATCGAATGCATCACGCGGTGTGCCATCGCCCTCAACCAACAACGGCATGTGATACAGGTTTCGCTCGCCGTCTTCGAACTCGACTTCGACCAGAGCGAACGTGAGGGCCGGCGGACCATCCTCGACGACCGACTCGTCCACCACTCGCGCGCCGCGGAGCGCGCGACCCTTTCCCCCGAACCACCGGCGGCCTGGGAGCTGGTCTTTGAGATGCTGTGCGTCGACGATCATCATGCCTCCTCGCGCACGAGCTGGAACCAGTAGAAGCTATGCGGCCCAAAGGTAAGCAAATAAGGAAGTTCTCCGATTCGTGGAAACCGCTCGCCTCCAAACAACTCGACCGGATACATACCCTCGTATGCCGAGAGGTCTAACTCCGCAGCCTGGGCGCGGCCGGAGAGATTGTTCACTATGAGTACGATGTCGTCCCCCAGAGTCCGGACAAACGCAAAGATCGCAGGGTTCTCGGGGTGCAGGACCCCGAAGGCGCCCATGCCGAAGACGGGGTGCTGTTTTCTCACGGCGAGCAGCCGCCGGAACCACTGAAGGAACGAGTTCGAGTCTCGCTGCTCGGCCTCTACGTTCACGCGCTCATAGCCGTACACGGGGTCCATCAGGACGGGGAGGTAGAGCTGTGCGAAGTCCGCTCTGCTGAAACCCGCGTTCCGATCGGCCGTCCACTGCATCGGTGTCCGAACACCATCGCGGTCACCGAGGTAGATATTGTCGCCCATTCCCACCTCGTCGCCGTAGTAGATGATCGGCGTCCCGGGGAGGGAGAGCAGCATCGCGTGGAAGAGTTCGGTCTGGTCCCTGGAATTCTCCAGGAGCGGAGCCAGACGGCGTCTGATCCCCAGGTTCAGCTTCATACGGGGGTCTTTCGCGTACTCCATGTACATATAGTCACGCTCTTCGTCGGTCACCATTTCAAGCGTGAGTTCATCGTGATTCCGAAGGAATATGCCCCATTGGCAATTGTCGGGGATCTCCGGCGTTCGTTCGAGGATCTCTACTATCGGATACCTCACCTGTCTCCGTGCTGCCATGAACATGCGCGGCATCAAGGGAAAGTGAAAGCACATGTGGCACTCGTCCCCGTCGCCGTAGTACTCGACGACGTCCTCCGGCCACTGATTGGCTTCGGCCAGAAGAACGATGTTGTCGTACGCCTTGTCGACTTCGGCGCGGATGCGTTTCAGAAACTCGTGGGTGGCGGGGAGGTTCTCGCAGATCGTCCCTTCCTCCTCGAAGAGGTACGGGACGGCGTCGAGCCGGAATCCGTCCAAACCGAGATCGAGCCAGAAGCGGAGGGCCGCAAGCATCTGCTCCTGGACTTCCTCGTTGGCGTAGTTCAGGTCGGGCTGGTGCGAAAAGAATCGGTGCCAGTAATACGCACCAGCCTCGTCGTCCCACGTCCAGTTGGATTTTTCTGTGTCCACAAAGATGATGCGCGCGTCCGAATACCTCCGATCCGTGTCGGACCACACGTACCAATCTCGCTTGGGGGAATCGGGGTCGCGCGACTCCTGGAACCACGGATGTTCAGCGGAAGTGTGATTGACGACGAAATCGGCGACCACGCGTATGTTTCGTTCGTGAGCCGCGTCGAGGAATTCCATGAAGTCGTTCAGGTTCCCGTATTCGGGCAAGATCGAATAGAAGTCGGATATGTCGTAACCGCCATCCTGCAGCGGGGACTGATAGAAGGGCAACAGCCAGATGCAGTCGATGCCGAGCCATTCGAGGTAGTCGAGGCGTTCTGTCAGTCCTTTGAAATCGCCGAAACCGTCGGCGTTGGAGTCATTGAAGCTACGCACGTACAGTTCATAGAACACTGCGGACTTGAACCAGTTGTCGTCGCGATCTACGGGCATACGGGCTAGGTCCTCACCACAAAAACGTGAGCGGGCTCGTCGGGGTCAAGGCGCACGTAGTTCCACGCTCCGTGCCACAGGAAGGTCTGCTCGCTGATCAAGTCGTGGACCTCGTACGGGCGCGCCGGGTCCTCCACTCCCACGGCGGGCAAGTCGACGGTCACGGTTCCTTCCTCCCAGTGGAACGGGTTGAGGTTCACGACTGCGAGTATGGCATCACCGTCCGAGGACGCTTTCGAGAACGCGATGAGGTTGTCCTTGTCCACGTTGTGGAAGTGGAGGTTCGTGAGCTGCGATAGAGCGGGATGCTTCTGACGGATCTCGTTGATCCGTTTGATGTAGGGAACAAGTGAACCCGGAGCGTTGAAGTCGCGCGGCCGGAGTTCGTACTTCTCCGAGTGCAGGTATTCCTCGCTACCGGGCCGGAGGGGGACGTTCTCGCACAGTTCGTAACCGGAATAGATCCCGTAGCTCGGGGACATGAGTGAGGCGAGGACCAAACGGGCCTTGAAGGCGGGTGGGCCGCCTTCTTGTAGATACTCGTGCAGGATGTCCGGTGTATTGGCGAAGAAGTTCGGCCTGAAGTACAGCGCCATCTCGGATTGCGTCAGCTCGGTGAGATATTCCGACAGCTCCCACTTGCTGTTGCGCCATGTGAAATACGTGTAGCTCTGGGTAAACCCGAGCTTCGCCAGAGCCTGCATGACTTTCGGCCGTGTAAACGCTTCGGACAAAAAGATCAGGTCGGGATGCTCCTCCTTGAGCGTGTTGATGACCCACTCCCAGAAGGTGAAGGCCTTGGTATGAGGGTTGTCGACGCGAAAGATCTTCACGCCGTGTGAGATCCAGAAGTCGAGTACCCCCTTCAGCCCTCGCCAGAGGCTCTCCTTGTCCGGCGTATCGAAGTTGATGGGGTAGATGTCCTGGTACTTCTTTGGCGGGTTCTCCGCGTACTTGATAGTGCCGTCGGGCCTGTGGTGGAACCACTCCGGGTGCTCGGTCACCCACGGGTGATCGGGGGAGCACTGGATCGCGTAGTCGAGTGCCACCTCCATGCCGAGGCGATGAGCCTCAGCCACGAACTCGTCGAAGTCGTCGATGGTTCCGAGATCGGGATGGACGGCGGTGTGGCCGCCGGCACGGCTCCCGATCGCCCATGGGACACCAACGTCCGTCGAGGACGCGTCGAGCGTGTTGTTCTTTCCCTTCCGGTTGGCTTCGCCGATCGGGTGGATCGGGGGCAGGTATACGACGTCGAAGCCCATGTCCGCGATGTGCCGGAGGCGTCGAGCCGCCGTCTTGAAGGTGCCGTGTTTCTTGCTGGTGCCGGTCGACCGAGGAAAGAACTCGTACCACGCGCCGAAGCGGGCGCGCTCCCGGTCCACGGTCAGCTCGAAGGCAGGCCGTGTGGTCGTCGACCCGGACCGGTCGGGGTGGCGGCGCATCAAGTCAAGCACTTGCTCGTCGACCGCTGCGCCGACTGCGGCTTCGCCACCGCCGCGGATGGCGGCCAGGGCCGTCTCCAGCGTCCTGCGGGCGCGTGCCGGAGCGCCCTTGAGCCGGCTCTCGATGAGAATCGCACCCTCCTCGAGCTCGAGTGCGACGTCCTGGCCGGCGTCGACTCGTTTGATGAGATCCCGCCTCCACGTTGCGAAATGATCCGTCCACGCCTCGACGGCGTACCTGAACACCCCGATGTCGGCGGGCGTGAAGGTGCCGGCCCAACGGTCGTTGTCGACAAACGCCATGGGGGCCTCCGACCACTTCCTGTCTTTCGGTCCCCGGTAGCGGATCACCGCTCGGAGCACGTCGGTTCCGTCCCGGAAGATGTTCGCCGAGACCTCGACCTCGTCGCCCACGACCGCCTTCACCCGGTAGCGGCCGCAGTCGATCAGAGGCTGGACGCGCTCGATATGGACATGTCCTTTGCTCAAATCGGGCTTCACGGTGCCCCCTCCGTCCGATTTTTGCCCTCTCTTGTACACCGAGCCGGCGCACACGTTTTCTGAGCCTTTCCCACAATGCTCCTTCTGTTGACCGTTTGTCGCAATTGGCCCGTCTAGGGGTCGTTCTGGGGTCGAGTTTGAAGCGATTGATTGGGTCGGTAAGACTGTCCGGATGCGGGCACTGAGGAGTTTCGCGGTCAGGGCGTCGTTGCCCGACTCGCTGAAGCGGCTCGAGACCATCGCCATGAACCTGCGCTGGACGTGGGTTCCACAGGCGATCGATCTCTTTCGCTGGGTCGACCCAGATGCGTGGGAGCGTTCGGAGCACGATCCGGTGGGGATGCTCGGCATGGTCTCGCCGGAGCGTTTCGCCGAACTGGCGGGCGACGGCCCGTTCATGAACTTCCTCGAGACGCTGTCCGATGACTTCACCGACTACCGCGACGGCCCGCGATGGTTCCATAACCGGAGGGCGCAGAGTCCGCTGGAGGCGGTTGCGTACTTCTCGCCGGAGTTCGGTGTCGGGGAGGCCCTTCCCGTGTACTCGGGGGGCCTCGGAGTGCTGGCGGGCGATCACCTCAAAGCCGCGAGCGATCTCGGTGTGCCGCTGGTTGGTATCGGCCTGTTGTACAGAGAGGGGTACTTCCGCCAGAGGCTGAACGCCGACGGGTGGCAGCAGGAAGAGTATCCGGAGCTCGACCCCCACGGGATGCCGCTGACACTTCTCTCGGACGACTCCGGAATGCCCCTCAAGGTGGAGGTGGACATGGCCGGTGCCCGCTGCGTCGCTCAGGTGTGGCGTGCCCAGGTCGGCCGCGTTCCGCTGCTTCTTCTCGACTGCGACGTCGAGGACAACGAGCCTCAGGAGCGAGCCATCACCGACCGTCTCTATGGGGGCGCCGGTGGGAGCGAACACAGGCTTCGTCAGGAGATGGTCCTGGGCATAGCGGGCATGAGAGCGCTACATGCCGCCGGATATCGAGCGAACGTATTCCACTCCAACGAAGGACACGCCGGCTTCCTCGGCCTGGAGCGAATCCGGGAGCTCGTCACCGAAAACGACATGTCGTTCGATCAAGCGCTCGAATCCGTTCGGGCGGCAACCATCTTCACAACGCATACTCCGGTGCCGGCGGGGATCGACGTCTATTCCAGCGAACTCATGGAGAAGTACTTCACCTCGTTCGCGAAGGAATGTGACATCTCTTTCGGAGGGTTGATAGCTCTCGGTCAGGCCAAACCCTCGCAGGATGGCGGGACGCGGTATTTCAGCATGGCCGTGATGGGGTTGAGACTTGCGGGCCGCGCCAACGGCGTGAGCAAACTCCATGGCGAAGTGGCGCGCGACATGTTCTCCGAGATGTGGCCGGCGGTTCCGTCCGATGAAGTTCCGATCTCCTCGATAACAAACGGCGTTCATTCGGCGACATGGATCGGACCCGAGATGGTTGAGGTGCTGGACCGCCACCTAAATCCCGGGTGGGCGGAGGGGGCCAACGGCCACTGGGATCGCGTTGCCGACATTCCCGACGCCGAACTATGGCGCGCCCGCGAACGGGCCCGTGAGCGACTTGTTTACTTCATCCGCGACCGGCTCCAGGAGCAGTTGATCTCCCGATCCGCTCCCGAGGCCGATGCCGTGCGCGCCGACGATGTCTTCGATCCAAGTGTTCTGACCATCGGCTTCGCGCGCCGGTTTGCTCAATACAAACGAGGAACGCTCCTGCTATCCGATCCGGAGAGGTTCAAGCGCCTGTTGCTCTCGAGTGATCGACCGCTCCAAGTTGTCGTCGCAGGCAAGGCACACCCCCTCGACGACGGGGGCAAGGAGATGATCCGGGCCCTTGTCCACTTCGCCTCCGATCCAGAGGTGCGCGGCCGCTTCGTTTTCATCGAGGACTACGACATGGAGATAGCGCGCGTCTTGGTTCAGGGAGTGGATGTCTGGCTCAACAACCCGCGCCGTCCGCTCGAGGCATGCGGGACGAGTGGAATGAAGGCAGCGCTCAACGGAGCCGTCAACTGCAGCGTCCTCGACGGTTGGTGGGACGAGTGCTACAACGGGCGAAACGGTTGGGCGATCGGAACGCGCAACACCGGCGACGATTCCGACTACCAGGATCGAATGGACGCAAGCTCTCTTTACGACTTGCTCGAGCGCGAGATCGTCCCTCGTTTCTACGACCGCTCGGAGGGTCCGGTTCCGCGCCGGTGGATGGAGCGGGTAAGGGCGTCGATCTCGGGACTCGGCGACTACGTCACGGCCAAACGAATGGTCATGGACTACGTCGAGGAGTTCTACGAGCCGGCGGCGCGCGGGGCCGGCGAAATGGCCTCCGATGGCCACGCGCGGGCACGGGACCTTGCCGCGTGGAAGAACAAGGTGCGCTCGAGCTGGAGCGAGGTGAAGGTCATCGACGTCGAGGGCGAGGTCCTCGCCGCCAACGTAGGGGAGCGCCGCGAAGTGGCCGCGACGGTCCACATCGGGCGCCTCGCCACCGAGACTGTTCTGGTTCAGCTGGGCCATGGCAGGGTGGGGCCCAGCGGAGAGCTCGTCGAGCCGAAGCTAGTCGAGATGGTGGCTGGGGATTGCAGCGAGGGGACGTGCAGGTACACAGGGTCCTTCGTCGCCGAGGGCGCCGGCCTGTACGGATTCGCGGTGCGCGTGGTGCCCTCGCACCCAGATCTCGTCGACCCGATGGAAATGGGTCTGGTGGCCTGGGCCTGATCCTCGCCGCCTGTTCCGAAATGGCAATCAAGCCCCAACTGTCGGTGGTCAATTGCCATTTGGGCGCGCCGGACTGGCTTAGCTCCACCCCAGCTCGTGCAGGCGTTCGTCCGATATCCCAAAGTGGTGGGCGACCTCGTGGATTACCGTGCGGCGGACCTGCTCCCGGATCGCCTCCCGAGTGCGCGCCGCCCGGATGATCGGGCCCCGGAAGATGGAGATCTTGTCCGGCATGGCGTTGCCGTACCCGTAGCGGTTGGTGAGTGGAATGCCGTGGTAGAGGCCCAAGAGCGTGTGGCCCCTGGGGAGGCGCGCCAGATCCTCGCGTGATGGCTCGTCCTCCACGACGACCTCGACGTTCTCCATGGCCGCCGCGATCTCTTCGGGGAGCGAATCGAGAGCGTCGGCAACCAACTCTTCGAATACCTGGCGGGCGCTCTGTCCGGGCATGGCCCAACGCTATCCCGACCGCCGAAACAAATGGCGCGCCGCGCCGTCTCATTGTCGTAATCCGATCAAGGGGGGCGGTGATGGAGGCGAGCGCCGGATGGTTCTTTCCGCCCAAAGTCGCTCAGAGAGCAACTCTGAGCAAAAAGAAGAAAACCTCGGCTCTGGGAGGTGCTGCATGAAACGCACGCTAGCTTTCGGCGGAGAAGATCGTCACGCTCTCCGGTCCCAGGTCCACCGATCCGGCGCGCGCTTCGGGCGGCTCCACCGATGTCAGCAGCACCTGAGCCGCACGCCCCGCGTGCATCGGAACCGAAACCAGCCGATCGGAGAAGTTGCACGCCACTGTGATGGGCCCTCGCTCCAGCGCGAGCCACCGCTCGGCCTCGTCGAACCGGACGTTGACGAGATCGCGGCGCCCGTCGTGGAGGGCCGGCTCGGCGCGCCGCAGCCGAATCAGCTGCTTGTGCCACTCCAACAACTCCGCATGGAGCGGCTCGTCGAGTTCGTTCCAATTCAGCTTCGACATATTGAACGTCTCGGGGTCCTGAGGATCGGGTACCGCCGCAGGATCCCAGCCAAAGGAGGCAAACTCGCGCCGCCGGCCCTCCGAGACGGCGTGGGCGAGCTGCGGATCGGAGTGGTCGGTGAAGTAGCAGAACGGGGTGCTCGCCCCCCACTCCTCACCCTGGAAGAGCAGCGGAACGAACGGGGACGTGAGAACCAGCGCGGCGCCGACCTTGAGTAGCTCGTGGCTCATTAGATGACTGCTCCGTTCGCCCAGCGCGCGGTTGCCGACCTGGTCGTGGTTCTGCACGTAGCCGAAGAACCGGGTGCCGGGTAGATCGCCGACCGGCCTGCCGTGCCGCCGCCCTCGGTGGCCCGAAAACGCGCCGTCGTACACGTAGACAGACCGCAGCGCCTTTGCCACCTGCTCGACGGAGCCGAAGTCTGCGTAGTAGCCGGAACGGTCTCCGGTCAGTAGAGCATGCAGGGCGTGATGGAAGTCGTCGCTCCACGCCGCGTTGACGCCATAGCCACCCGCCTCCCGCGGCGTGACGATCCGGGGATCATTGAGATCGCTCTCCGCGACGAGGAAGAGCGTTCTTCCCAGGCTGTTCTTGAGCTCGTCGACGCGCGCCGACAGCTCCTCTAAGAAGTGCACCGCGCTCTGATCGAAGATCGCATGAACCGCGTCGACGCGAAGCCCGTCGCAGTGATAGTCCTCGAGCCATCCCAGGGCGTTGTCGATGAAGAAGGACCGGACTTCATCGCTGCCCGGCCCGTCGAGGTTGACCGAATCCCCCCACAGCGTTGAGTACTTGTCCGAGAAGTAGGGTCCGAAGCGCCCCAAGTAATTCCCGTCCGGCCCCAGGTGGTTGTAGACCACGTCGAGGATCACTCCGAGGCCGCGCCCGTGACATGCGTCCACGAACCGCTTCAAACCGTCAGGACCGCCGTACGAGTGGTGGGGAGCGTACAGATCTACGCCGTCGTAACCCCATCCCCGGTCACCTGGGAACTCGGCGACCGGCATGATCTCCACGGCGCCGGCGCCAAGATCGACGAGGTGGTCGAGCTTTGCCGCAGCGGCGTCAAAGGTCCCCTGGTCCGTGAACGTTCCGACATGCATCTCGTAGACGATGTCTCCGGGCGGCGCCACCCCTCGCCACTCTCCGTCCGTCCAGTCAAACGAAGAGTGATCGAGCAGTCGCGATGATCCGTGGACGCCGAGCGGCTGCCACGGCGACCGCGGGTCGGGGAGCGGATCGCCGCCGTCCAACGAGAAACCGTAGTAGTCAGCCGGATGTGCCTGGGGTGCCTCTACCCTCCACCAGCCGCGTTCGTCGCGTGCCATCTCGATGCGCTCACTGCGCACCAGGACCTCGACCCGTTGGGCATTGGGCGCCCACACCTCGAACTGCGCCACCCCGGAGACCGTAACCAGTTTTTGCTCCGGCGAACCGCTCGCGAGGGACTACTTGGATTTCACTCGCGTCTTCGCTGCCGTGTATCCGGACTTCGTCGCCTTGGCCACGAACGTTCCGGGCGGCAGGTTCACCGACACCTTGCCCTTGGAGTTGGTCGTCAGCGTCTTGCCGCCGATCTTCACCTTGGCACCCTTTACGGCGCTGCCGGCGTCGCTCACCGTGCAGGAGATCACCTTGCCGCCCTGGCACCGGAGCGTCAGTCCAGGCCGCACCTGGGTGTGCCACGTGGCGATCGAGCCTCCGCTCGTGACGTGTGCCAACAGGTCGAGGTTCCCGCGCGAGCCCTCTCCGCTGACTCGCCACAGGCTGTTGGTGCCCTTCGGGGGCTTCACCTTCACGATGGCGCCGAACTTCGTGGCCGCCGGGTTGCTCCGCGTGGCCTTGTAGACGTCGGCGTCGTTGTCCTGCCAGAACACCCACAGCCGCCCTCCGGGACCGGGGCTGATCCCCACCGATTCGACGTCGCCGCCCCGGCCGGCCAGCATGGACTTGCCCGCGCCGATCTTCCACAGACGCGCCTGCTTACACTCCGGGTATCCCGAGCAGTACGCGACGTAAACCCCCGGCGCGCCGATGCGAGCTGCGATCTGCGTCTGGTTCCGCGGCGCGATCGCCTTGTCGTCCACCGCCGATCCCGGAACGAAGATCTTTTCACCGAGGCTCGGCGCGACCCTTTGCACCCAGGTTCCGTGCTCGCCGTCTCTATTCGAATACCAAGCAACAAATGTGTCGCCGGTTGCCGCGTCGGTAGCGAGATCCGGCTCATAGTCGCAGCATTTGTTGTCGGCCCGGAGATCAACATCGGGCGTCGTCGGACTCAGGCCGGTGTGTACGTAGTGGTGGAAGGAGATCGTCCACGAGAAAATCGGGGTCCCCGCGGAGGTGAGGGCTGCGCCGACTTCGCCGCCCTGGTTCGAGTCGGATGCTCGAGATGCCTGAGGAGTCCAGCTTGACCCGTCCGACCCCGCCGATGCCGTCCGGATGCCGGTCGATTCGGTCTGCCCGGTATTCCCGTGGTAAAAGGCGCGGAGCCCTCCCGACGGTTCCACGATCAGATCCGGGCCGGACAGCGTGTCGAGCCCGCTCTCGACGGTGTGCGAGCCGAGGACTTTCCCGCCGCTCGAGATGGCCGTGTGCATCAATGTGTAGTCCTGGGCGGCCGATCCCGTCCGCCACGCTACGTGCAGCACCCCGTCGGCAGTCCGCGCAAGCCCGACCTCGTCGGTATTCCTTCGGTCTGCATCCGTGATCCTCGTCCACTTTCCCGGCGGCCCGGCAACCTCGGCGGGAGCAGCCGCAATCGTCGACGAGGCCGCTACGAGGGCCAGTGCAACAAGGAAGAGAAGCAGGACTCGTGCCCGCATAATGGCTCCTTTTCCAGGGGATTTGTCCCCACCGTAGGGAGCCCACTTAGGGATTGTTAAAGGCCGTCGGGCGGCCAGGGGGTCAGCCGCCTTTGACGAGCACCGCCACGGGGAACTGCGCGAGCAGCCGGCCGAGGGCCACCTCCCGGGCCGCGGATTCCTCGGTGAACACGTTGCGCCACTCGCCGGCCGGAAGCGTCACCGTTGCCTCGGTCCACTGCGGCGGCCGCGACAGAGTGAGGCGGGGCACCACGACCACCACCTCTTGGGAGCGAGAGAAGGCCACGGCGAAGTCCCCGTGGGTCGGAAGCGGCTGGTAGGAGGCGCGCCGGTCGAAGAGCTCGGGGCGTTTCGCCCGGAGAGCGAGGATCCGCTGGATGACGAAGAGTTTAGGAGCCCCCGTGTCGGAGCGGGCAAGGACCTCTTCATGACCTGCTCGGGACACGAACTCGAGCAGAAGGCGCCGGGTCTCGTAGTCGACCGGCCGCCGGTTGTCGGGATCCACCAGTGAGAGGTCCCACAGCTCGGTGCCCTGGTAGATGTCCGGCACCCCAGGGCTCGTCAGCTTTAGAACCGTTTGCGCCAACGAATTGATGCGGCCCGCGGTGATCAGTGGGGCGACGAACTCGTTGAGATCCCGAGTGAACTCGGGGTCTCCCAGGAGGCCCCGGACAAAGTCATCGAGGGCTACATCGAACTCCGGGTTGGGATCGGTCCACGACGTGAACCGCTTCGCCTCCTTGGTGGCCTTCCGCATGTACTCGACGGCGCGGTCCTCGTCCAATCGGTATGCGCCGACCAGCGTCTGATAGAGGAAGTATTCGGTGTTGCGGTCGGGCATGTCGGCCGACTTGTATCGAGCATTGTGTACCGTCCACCTTCGTACTGCGTCGCCCCACGCATCCGGAATCTCGGACAGGGTATGGATGCGCATCCGGACGTCCTCACTGCGTTTCGTGTCGTGCGTTGAGGTGGTGAGCATCGTGTTGGGGAAGTCCCGCGCCGACACGGCGTTGTGGTTGTGGAATTCTTCGACCGTCGTCGACCATCGCTCGGGATCGCCCCCCACCTCATTGAGTGAGACGAGCGGGCAGTAGTCGTAGAAGAGGGTGTCCTCGACCGCCTTCGCCATAATCGGTCCGGTGGTCTGCTGCCACCGCATGATGAATTCGGTTTCCGGCCGTCCCTCGTGGCGCAGCGTCAGCACTGCGGTGAGGAAATCGAACAGGTTCGTGTCGATGTCCGGTCGACGTTCGCGTGCAACAGCGACGGCTGCATCGATCCGTTCGGCGTCCTCGCTCGAAATTGTACGAGCCTCGGCGTCAATGTATGTGCGGTACACCTCGAGCGCGGCGGTGACTTCCTTCAGAGCTTCACGTAATTCATGTCGTGTGTAATCGCGATGGCGGGGATGGCGCTCGCAGACTTCGACGAGCATGGCGGTGACGCGCTCGAGATCGCTGGGCAGCAGATCTGTCATGACGAGGTGCTTCTTCTCCCGCTTCAGCTCGTCGAGATCCGGCTCCTCGCCGACGAAGGAGACGTAGAGATCTAGAAGCGGCTTTTCACCCGCCGGGTCAACAGACAGCCGCGAACAGTCGTTCAACCACTCGTACCCGGTCGTCCCATCGACCGGCCACGATCGGGGGAGCGTTTCGCCGGTACCGAGGATCTTCTCGACGAGGATGTAGGCATCCGGCGCGCGCTCGCGAAGTCGGCTGAGGTACGCCTCGGGATTGTGCAGTCCGTCTACGTGATCTATGCGAAGTCCGTCGAGCTCGCCGTCTTCGATCAGCTGCAGGGCGAGGTCGTGTACATGGTCGAAGACCTCTGGCTCTTCCATGCGCAGTGCCACCAGCTCGTTGATGTCGAAGAATCGCCTGTAGTTGAGCTCGAGATCCGTGCGCCAGAAGGCCAGTCTGTAATGCTGCGACTCGAGCAACGTGTGCAGCAGCGCCGGATCAGAGTTGATGTGGGCGATCGCCTCATCGGGGTCGGCCGGCGCGCCCGGCAATACATCGATCGATCCGGGGGTGATGGGCACCTCGTGCTCGTGATAGCGGACGAAGATCTCCTCTTCGTCGCGTGCCACTTCCATCTCACCCGCTTCCAGCACGCGGCCGTAGTGATCACCCAAGATTGGAACGAGGATCTTCCCGGCCAGCTGTCGTTCCGGTGGGTCCCAGTCGATGTCGAAGAATCGCGCGTAGTTGCTCGCGGGACCGTGCTTGAGAACGTCCCACCACCACGCGCTCCTGCGGCCGGCGATTGCCATGTGGTTGGGGACGACGTCGAGGATGTGTCCCACTCCCAGGCGCCCCAGGACATCCGACAGCCGTCTGTGCGCGGCAAGACCGCCGAGCTCGTCGTTGATCCTCGTGTGATCGACGACGTCGTATCCGTGTTTGCTCCCCGATGCTGCCTGAAGGAAAGGTGAGCAGTAGATGTGCGTGATTCCGAGGTCGTTGAGGTAGTCGGCTATCTGGGCCGCATCGTCGAGGGTGAATCCGCTGTGGAGCTGGACTCGATAGGTCGCGCTGGGAACGATTCGGTCGCTATCGGACACGACTTAGCACCACGACCGAGCGACCCTGCACCGCTACTTCCTCGCCGGCCTTGTGGACGCGCACCTGATCGGATACGGGTGGACCGTTCGTATCGATCTCGACCTCCCAGGCCTCCCCGTAGGTCGCGGGCGGAACCGTAAACGGCAGCTCCTCGGAGTGGGCGTTGAACATCACAAGGAAACTGTCATCAACGATCTCTTCCCCCCGCGCTCCGGGGCTCGGGAGCTCCTCTCCGTTCAGGAAAACGCAGAGTGACTTCGCCATTCCGTCCTGCCATTGTTCCGGCGTCATCTCGCCCCCGTCGTCGTTGAACCAGGCGATGTCACCCGCCTCGCCGAAGACGGCGCGGCCCTGAAACCACTTTCGCCGTCTGAAGACGGGGTGCCTCCGGCGGAAATCCATCAGGTTCCTCACGAAACCCAGCAGTGCGACGTTCTCGTCGCGGAGACTCCAGTCGAACCACGACACCTCGTTGTCCTGGCAGTAGGCGTTGTTGTTCCCGTTCTGCGTCCGGCCGATCTCGTCGCCGCCCACCAGCATGGGCACTCCCTGTGACAGCATCAGTGTGACCAGGAAGTTCCGTTTCTGCCTGGCTCGGAGCGCGCTGATCTGGGGATCGTCCGTCGGCCCCTCAACGCCGTGGTTCCAGGACCGGTTGTGACTTTCGCCATCGCGGTTGTCCTCGCCGTTGGCGTCGTTGTGCTTTTCGTTGTAGCTGACCAGGTCGTGGAGGGAGAACCCGTCGTGGGCGGTGACGAAGTTGATGCTGGCGTGCGGGCTTCGACCGTCGTCCTGATAGAGGTCCGAACTTCCAGTGAATCGGAAAGCAAAGTCGGCGAGCCGCGCGTTCTCGCCTCTCCAATAATCCCGGACCGTGTCCCGGAACTTTCCGTTCCACTCGGACCACACCTGCGGGAAGTTCCCGACCTGGTAACCACCGGGGCCGACGTCCCACGGCTCGGCGATGAGTTTCTTGGTCGAGAGGATTGGGTCCTGGTGGATGATGTCGAAGAAGGCCGACAGCCGGTCGACGTCGTACAGCTCGCGGGCGAGGGTCGATGCAAGATCGAATCGGAATCCGTCCACGTGCATCTCGACGGCCCAGTACCTGAGGCTGTCCATGATCAGTTTCAGAACCTGCGGGTGCATGACGTTCAGCGAGTTTCCCGTTCCGGTGAAATCCATGTAGTAGCGGCGATCGTTTTCGACCGTCCGGTAGTAGGAGAGGTTGTCGATCCCGCGGAAACAAAGGCTTGGGCCGAGATGGTTCCCCTCGCCGGTGTGGTTGTAGACGACGTCGATGATCACCTCGATGCCGGCTTCGTGGAGGGCCTGGACCATCTGCTTGAACTCGGTTACCTGCTCCCCGCACCGACCGGACGAGCTGTATTCGGAGTACGGAGCGAAGTAGCCGATCGGGTCGTACCCCCAGTAGTTGCGCAGGCCCTTGTCGAGCAGGAACTGGGGATGGATGAAGTGGTGGACCGGCATTAGCTCTACGGCGGTGATCCCGAGCAGCAGGAGATGCTCGACTGCTGCGGGATGGGCCAGTCCCGCGTAGGTCCCGCGAATCTCCTCCGGGATGCCGCGGTGGCGAATGGTAAAGCCCTTTACGTGCGTTTCGTAGATGACGGTCTCGTGCCATGGCGTGTGCGGTGCCGACTCATCCCCCCAGTAGAACGATTCGTCCACCACGACTGCTTTGGGCGCTCGGCGCGCCGAGTCCTCGGTCGAGAGGCTGAGATCGGCGTCTTCGTCGCCGATCTCGTAGCCGAACATCTCGGGGCCCCAGTCGATGTCTCCGTCGATCGCCTTGGCATACGGATCCAACAGCAACTTGTTGGGGTTGAAACGATGGCCGGCGGCGGGCTCGTGTGGCCCGTCCACGCGGAAGCCGTAGCGCTGCCCGGGGCGAGCTCCCGGCACGTAGCCGTGCCACACCCAACCCGTAGTCTCCCTCAACGGGATGCGCGTCTCGGCGCCGTCGTCGTCGAACAAACACACCTCGACACCCGAAGCGTTCTCCGAGAACAATGCGAAATTCGCGCCCTCGCCGTCCCATGAGGAACCGAGCGGGGTCGGGTGGCCCGGCCAGATATCCATAGCGGGACACTAAAGCGGGCAGCGCCCATGCTCGTTCTTTTCTCCTGCAACCACCCTCAAGGGACATACAGAAGAAAAGAACGGGTTTAGGGTTGTGCCTGCACTGCTAGATCAGGAGGTCACATGCCGGATTCGTCCACCATCGCCGTTTTTGCTGCGGCCACTCTGGCCCTGCTGATCGTGCCGGGACCCTCCGTCCTCTACGTCGTCACTCGAAGCATGGATGGCGGCCGGACCGCCGGGCTCGTCTCGGTCCTGGGGATCCACACCGGCACCTTGGTCCACGTAGCGGCTGCGGCATTCGGCTTGTCGGCACTGCTGATGACTTCCGCCCTGGCCTTCAATACCGTGAAGTACGTGGGGGCCGCCTATCTGATCTATCTCGGTATTCGCAGGCTTGCCACGTCGCAGACGTCGGGGGAGCGGGCCGAAATCAAATCCGCGTCCCTCCTCAGGATCTACGGGCAGGGGGTGCTCGTGAACGCGCTTAATCCGAAGACGGCGCTGTTCTTCTTCGCGTTCATTCCGCAGTTTGTCGATCCATCCAATGGCACCGTGGCCCTTCAGATCCTCCTTTTCGGATGCCTCTTCATCGCCCTGGGGCTCCTGAGCGACGGCACGTACGCCATGATGGCTGCCACGTTCGGAGGGTGGCTCCGGGAGAGTGCGTTCTACCGGCGCGCCGAACGTTTCGTGACCGGCGGGGTCCTGGTCGGGCTCGGTCTCACGGCGGCGTTCTCCCATTCGAGCGGATCTCGAAAGTAAGGCTGTTACGCTCCGGCGGATGCCCGTTGATGCCGACCAGGACGCGCTCAAAAACCTGCTCGAGGTCCAGGCCGAGGACTCGGAGATCCAGCGACTGACCCAGCGCCGGGCCGCCCTTCCGGAAGCCGCTCGACTCGCCGAAGTGAACTCGCAGCTCGAGGAGCTGGATGCCGATCTCGAGATCGCGCGCAAGCAGCTGGAGAAGATCACCCGCGAGCAAAACCGCTTAGAGGGCGAGATAGAGCTCTTAGCGCAGAAGACCGGGCGGGAAGAAGGCCGGCTGTTCTCCGGCGCGGTCTCGAACCCCAAAGAGCTGTCCGCTCTGCAAGAGGAGGTGGCGAGCCTCAAGCGGCGAAGCGGCTCGCTGGAGGACGAGCTCCTCGAAGTCATGGTCCACCGGGACTCGTCCAACGAAACCATTCAGTCACTGGAAGCCGAGCGCTCGTCGGCGGCACAAACGGCCGAGGAATTGGCCGCTCAGGTGACCGAAGTCACCAGCGAGATCGAAACTTCGCTCGCGCAGCACTCGGCGCGCCGGGAGGAGGTTGCCGCCGCGGTTTCCGCCGATCTGTTGAAGCTGTACGAGGGGCTGCGCGACTCGAAGCAGGGCATCGGCGCGGCGGCGCTGGTCGGGGACACCTGCCAGGGGTGCCATACCGCGTTGCCGTCGCGCGAGGTCGAGCGGCTGCGCGCCGAAAAGGGACTGCAGCGGTGCGACAACTGCCGTCGCATCCTCGTCGTCGCTTGAGGACACCTGCACCATGAAGGCGGTCCTCAATACCGATGGAGGTGCGCGCGGCAATCCCGGGCCTGCGGGAATCGGCGTCCTCTTGCGATCGTCAGATGGAAAGTCGCTGGGGGAGTTAGGCCGTGGGATCGGCTCGACCACCAACAATGTCGCCGAGTACAAGGCCCTGATTTCTGGACTGGAGCTCGCTCTGGCCAAAGACGTCACAGAAATCGAGGTATTGACCGACTCAAAGCTCGTCGTGAACCAAGTGACGGGCCGGTGGAAGATCAAGAACGATCGGTTGCGGCGTCTCGCGGCTCAGGCGGAATCACTCATGGGCAAGTTTGATCGTGCGACCATCTCGTACGTGCCGCGCGCCGAGAACCAGGACGCGGATCGTCTCGCGAACGTCGGGATGGACGAAGCCGAGGTCGCCGGAGACGTCGGACTCCCGGAACAGACCTTCTTCTAGTGGTCCTGTGGCACGCGGGCGTTGCGGCCCTGATCGTGTACATGACGCTGGGCCGGCGACGGATCGACTACCGCTATGTGCTCATCGGCGCGGTCGTGCCGGACGTGCTCGATGGTCTGTTTGGGATCTTCTGGTTCGATGGTCCGGCCGGGAGGTGGATTTCACATTCGCTGCTCGCCGTCCTGGTGGTTGCGGTTGTAGTGATCCTGGGTTTTCGTGGGGAGCGCCGTTTGGCCGTCTTCGGGATCGCTGTCGGATGGCTCTTGCACCTCGTCGGAGACGGGATGTGGGCCGCCCCCGAGACGTTTTTCTGGCCGGCATTCGGGACCGAGTTCTCCGGCGCGCCGGCCGAGCCGTATTCGTGGGATCTATTGAAGAGTCCGCTCGACCACCTGTGGACGTGGGGCGGCGAGGTGGCCGGGGTAGCGGTCCTTGCGTGGTTCTGGATTGCGTTCCGCCTGGGCGAGGAGCGCCGCTTCTGGACGTTCATGAGCGACGGCTACCTCCGCCCATAGCCCGTTCTTTTCTTCTGTGAGCGTCTGGCAGACGCTTCAGGAAGAAAAGAACACGCTGCGGCGCGCCGATGCGGGGTCGAACACCACAACGCGCGCCTTGCCCGATCTCTTCGCTTCGTACATGGCGAGGTCGGCATTCCGGAGCAGCTCCTCAGCGCACCCGCTCTGGTCGCTGATGGCCACCCCGATGCTGGCCGTGACCGGGGAGCAGAGTCCCTCGATAGCGGAGCATCTCGACAGACTCTGGCACAAACGATCCGCCACGATCACCGCCTCTGAGGGATTGTCGAGGTCCTCGAGTAGAACCGCGAACTCGTCGCCGCCCAGGCGCGCAGCGGTATCGCCCGCGCGAGTGAGCTCCGCAAGCTTCTTTCCGACGCCCACCAACAGTTCGTCGCCCGCCGAATGCCCCAGCGTGTCGTTGACCAGCTTGAAGTCGTCGAGGTCGATGAACACCAACGCTGCCCGTCCATGCCGCGCAAGCCTCTTCAAGGCATGGTCTGTCCTGTCGTGCAACAAGTTGCGGTTCGCAAGGCCGGTAAGTGGGTCGTGGAGGGCGCGGCGCTCCAACTCCTCTTCCATCGCTTTCTGATGCGACAGATCGACGAGGACGCCGGCGAAGTACGCCGGCGCGCCGTTTTCATCACGTACCAGTGTTGCTTCGTCGCGCACCCAAACTGTCCGCCCGTCGGCCGCAATCATCCGATAGCAGGTGGAGAGATTTGCGCCGGTGTCGGTGGCGATGAACCCGCCGTGGCCGAGGGCAGCGTCGCGGTCGTCGGGGTGGACGCGCTCGAGCCACCTGCCGGCATCGGCCAACCACTCCTCGGGTGTGAAGCCGAGCATCGACTCGATCTGCGGGCTCACGTAAGTCCACGGCGCGAGCGGGCCGATCCCTGCAACGTAGACGACGGCAGGGACACGCTCCACCATGACGCGGTAGCGAGCCTCTGCCTGTCGCAGCTCCTCCTCGAGGCGTTTCTTCTCCGTGATGTTTTCGAGCATCCCGATGGCATAGTCCGGACGATCGTCGCCGTCTCTGAGGAGCGAGACCGTGAGGCGGCCCCAGATGATGCCGCCGACCTTGTGAAAGAAACGCTTCTCCATCTCGAAGCTGTCGCGACCGCCGCTCATCAATTCCTCGAACAACAGGTCGTTCGCAGCCGAATCCTGGGGATGGGTGTAGTCGTCGAAGGACATCGCGGCGAACTCTTCCTCCGCGTAGCCGAGCATGACTCGAAGAGCTTGATTGCTCATCACCGTACGCCGATGACGATCCACGATTCCGATCCCAATAGGGGCGAGCTCGACTATCGCCTTCAGCCTGGCCAGGTCGTTGGGGAGGGACTCAGTGCCGGCGCCGGGCGCCGGCGCGCAGGTACCGCGCGACCTGTTCGCCGACTGGGGGGAAGCGGGTTTCCAGCAGCGCGCGAGGTCCTCGTGCGTGCCGCAGTGGGGCACGCGGGCGACAGCATCGCCTCCCACGAATCCTCCTTCGGTGGCTTGTTCACTAACCCTGTCGGCCGGCGCGGGCCTCGGCTCAACCCCCGTCGGCGGAAAATTCCGGACGCGCGGCCTCTTCCGGGGATTCGACCGGCTGAAAGATCCTTCCGGCGCGCCGTCCGCGCGAGTAAGGTGACCACGTTGACAATCGGATACTCACCCGGCGTGCTGGGGCAAGACCGGTCGAAGTCCGGCGCTGTCCCGCAACTGTAGGTCCGCTGCTCGGCGGACGAGCCAGAAAACCCACACGCTGGGGGGCTCGAACGACCTTCGAGGCAAAGGGGCTGAGCCGCGGACTCCACGTCCGTTCCCAGGCCCTCCCCTCGGAGGGTCGTTCTTATTTCGCCCGGCACGCGGATGCCGGCGGGGAAGGGGTGCAGGTGGGGTCCAGACGTCTGCTGGTCTGTCTGCTCGTCGGAGCGGTGATGGCAACGGGTGTGGCGCAAGCGGCCCCGACCCGAACCCGCCGCGCCCGCGTCGCGGTGAGGTACCTCGTTTCGCAGCAAAAACCCAACGGCTCCCTCCCCGCGTTCTCTGCGGTGGGCTCGACCGCCGATGCAGTCGTTTCGATGGTCGCAGCGCGCCGGGGTGCAAAAGCAATCGACAAGGCCCTTGGATGGCTCCGCCGGAAAGTCCGGAACGGCAAGGTCGAGGAGGTCGGACCACAGGCCAAAGTGGCGCTGGCGGTCGCGACCGCCGGACGAAATCCGCGGAACTTCGGAGGCGCCAACCTGATCAAGGAGATCCAAGACTCCGAGCTCGAGAACGGGCGCTTCGGAGAAGGCACCGCCGTTTTCAATCAAGCGTTAGCGCTGCTTGCGCTCCAGGGCGCCGGCGCATCGTTCACGACCAATTCGGTTGAATGGCTCGTCGATGCGCAATGTGGCGACGGAGGCTGGCAGTTCGACGAACCGGCAAC